>Ga0102901_1000970_pt1 | contig 9677 bp, 8 predicted proteins | sample Colrivmet1555A02_FD_78456 | JGI IMG/M metagenome (GOLD analysis project Ga0102901, IMG submission 78456) | Estuarine microbial communities from the Columbia River estuary - metaG 1555A-02 | ecosystem: Environmental > Aquatic > Marine > Intertidal zone > Estuary | place: USA: Columbia River Estuary... | reverse complement strand
GCCAGCGCTAACAGGGGCCAACGCTCGTATCTCTCGCAGGGTTGCATCATGATTGGCTCATTGCGCGGAACTGTGCTCGAGCGCAATGCTCCTACACATGTGCTTGTTGAAGTTGCCGGTGTGGGTTACATCGTTGCAGTCACGCCACGAGTGTTCGGAGAACTTGAACCCACCACGGGATGTTTTTTATACATCCATCATCAAGTTCGTGAAGACGCACAAACTTTGTTCGGTTTTCTCACGCGAGAAGAGCGCGACAGCTTTCAAATTCTCATTGCGGCTCATGGTGTGGGGCCAGCCATGGCAATGGCAATTTTGGCCACTCATTCCCCTAAGGGCCTACAGAACATCGTTATTACCTCCGACCTTGCAGCGCTCACAATGGTGCCCGGAGTCGGCAAGAAAACTGCCGAACGTTTGTTAGTTGAATTGCGCGGAAAGTTCGACATGCTCGACTTGCCAAGTATCAGTGGAGCAGAGTCGCAAGGCTCTTCGTCGCTCGGAGATCTCCGAGAGGCTCTTGTTGGTTTGGGTTACGACAATGAAGAAATTCGCTCTGTGTTATCTGAATTAAACCCAGCAACCGATGCCACGTTAGAAAAAGTTTTGCGTGACGCCCTGCAAATTCTCGGAGCTCGTCGTGCGTGATGAATTTGTAGATCCACATATTCTTACGCCGCATCACACTGAGCGTGAGGTAGAAATTGAGAGCGAAGAGTCGGGTCTGCGCCCGCGTCTTCTCGACGACTTTGTGGGTCAGCGAGAACTCAAAGAACATTTACGTATTGTGCTCACTGCTGCGCGTCAGCGTTCGCAAGCAGCCGATCACGTTCTTCTCGCAGGTCCTCCAGGGCTCGGGAAGACAACAATGGCGTGCATCATTGCTGAAGAGATGGGTGCAAAATTGCATATCACTTCAGGTCCGGCGCTTGAACGTGCCGGCGACCTCGCCGCCATTCTCACCAAACTCGGAGAACACGACGTGTTGTTCATCGACGAAATTCATCGTCTGTCGCGCTCTGTTGAAGAAATCATGTACCCGGCAATGGAAGATTTTCAGATTGACATTGTTGTAGGAAAAGGCCCCGCAGCATCATCTATTCGGTTGTCGCTTCCACCATTTACTTTGGTTGGGGCAACTACTCGTACCGGAATGATTACGGGTCCATTGCGCGACCGTTTTGGTTTGGTCAGTCGACTCGACTTCTACGATGAAGAAGAACTCACCGCAATCGTTTTACGCGCGGCTCGCATTTTGAATATCACCATCGACGCCGACGGTGCAGCACAAATTGCGCGGCGGAGTCGAGGAACTCCACGTATTGCAAACCGACTACTGCGTCGTGTGCGCGATTATGCAGAAGTCAATCATCCAACTCCTTCTGGTGCAGGAAACATCGATGCGAGCATTGCTGCCGATGCGCTCGTTTTGTTCGGGGTCGATGCACGCGGGCTCGACAAGGTTGACCGCGCCATTCTCTCTGCATTATGCAAGCAATTCGGTGGAGGTCCAGTGGGGCTCACCACGTTGGCAATCAGTGTGAGCGAACAGCCAGAAACAGTGGAAGATGTTTATGAGCCGTTCCTCATCCAGCAAGGCTTTTTGTCACGCACTCCGCGTGGCCGTATCGCAATGCCGGCAGCTTTTGAGCATCTTCATATGACGCCGCCAGAACGCATTCCCTCGTAGTCTTGAACGGTGAATCTCGCCGATATCGACTACAACTTGCCCGAGCACTTTATTGCGCAAGTTCCCATGGAGCCACGCGATGCCGCTCGCTTGTTGGTATATGTAAATGGGGCAGTCGAGCATAAAAAGGTCAGCGATATCACCGACTTTTTGCAAGCAGGTGATGTTCTCGTCGTGAATGAAACCAGAGTATTGCCAAGTCGACTTTCCCTAGTGCGCAGTACCGGTGGTCGAGTGGAAGTGCTCTTGCTTGAGCCCTTACAAGAAGATGACAGCGAGTGGGAAGCACTTATTCGGCCGGGACGCAAAATGAAAGTGGGTGAATTCCTTGCAACAGCAGCTGGCGACGAATTTGCCGAGGTGCTGGGGCGGTCGGCAGTTGGCGATACTTTCCGTATTCGAATATGTGCTGGATCCACCTCGGGCGAGCGCAGGGCTGCAATAGAAGCGGTGGGGTCTTTGCCGTTGCCTCCCTACATCACCACCACGTTGGAAGATCTCGAGCGCTATCAAACTGTTTATTCTCATGAAGCGAAGTCGTCGGCTGCGCCGACTGCTGGCTTGCACTTCACCTCTGCATTGCTTGAGAAGATTGAGAAAATGGGAGTCGTCATCGCAAAGGTTGAACTCGTTGTTGGTCTCGACACATTTAAGCCAGTTGATGAGGAAAATCCGCTGAACCATGTCATCCACTCCGAGTGGTACAACGTTCCCGAAGAAACGATGCAACTAGTGAAGAATGCACAGCGCGTTGTTGCCGTGGGAACAACTTCAGTACGTGCGCTTGAATCGGTAGCAGTTGCCGGAGAACTCACGGGTCGAACACGGCTCTTCATTACGCCTGGATACACATGGAAGTATGTCGACATCATGATGACAAACTTCCATATGCCAAGAACAACGCTGTTGCTCATGGTGCAGGCATTCATCGGTGAAAAGTGGCGAGATCTTTATGCTGAAGCACAACACGAGAACTATCGCTTTCTCTCTTTTGGTGATGCCATGCTTCTTGCGCGGTTAGACAACTCAACAACGGAAAGTGACCTCTAGTGCATCCAGTTTCATTTGAAGTGCAGGCAACAGAGGGCACGGCGCGTGCTGGCCTGGCAACCACTGCTCACGGCACCTATACAACTCCTTGTTTTATGCCAGTAGGTACACGTGGTGCCGTGAGGTATCTCAGTGCTGTTGATTATGAAGATCTTGGAGCACAAATTGTTCTGGGCAACACGTATCACCTGATGCTGCGTCCAGGGGCCGACACGGTGGAAGCATTGGGTGGTCTTGGCAAGTTTGCAAGTTGGGGTGGGCTCACCCTCACCGATTCGGGTGGATTCCAAGTTTTTTCGCTCGAGCCAAAAGTCGATGATGATGGAGTCACATTTAAGTCCACGTACGACGGATCTCTTCATAGGTACACGCCAGAAACTGCAGTGGAAGTTCAGCAAAAACTTGGCGCAACCATTCAGATGGTTCTCGATGTGTGCCCGCCATTGCCCTCTGAACCACATGTAGTGGAGTTGGCGCTCAAACGTACGTCGATGTGGGCGCAGCGTGCCCGCGAGCATCACAGCCGCACAGATCAGGCCCTGTTTGGCATTGTGCAAGGCGGCATCAACCCCGAATTGCGGGCACGTAGTGCACTGTCTACAGCTGCATTGGAGTTCGATGGTTACGGAATTGGCGGACTCTCAGTCGGGGAATCGCGGGAAGAAATGTTGCCCGCTTTGGCTGCTGCGCTGCAGAACCTGCCAACAAACCGGCCGCGGTATCTGATGGGAGTGGGTGACCCTGCTTCGCTGATTGAGGCGGTCAACTTAGGCGTCGACCAATTTGACTGTGTTTTGCAAACCCGACTGGGTCGCCACGGAACCGCTCTCACAAGCACTGGCAAGTTGAATATGAAAAACGCCCAATATGCCCTGCAAGATCTCCCACTCGATGCTGAATGTGCGTGCATGGTCTGTCGGCGTCATTCGCGGGCATATATTCGCCACTTATTTCAAACTTCTGAGCCAACGGCCTCGCGTTTGGTCTCGTATCACAACATTGCTTGGACTTTTGCCCTCATGGCAGAGATGCGAGAGTCCATTGGAAACGGCACATTTCAGCAGATGAGGCAGCGCGTAATGGGGGTCTGGGGCTCGTAGTGGCTACGCTTGTTGCCATGTCTCTTTCCCCAACTGCTCTCCTTGCCGCCGAGAAATCTTCTGGAGGGGGCTCCGCCATTTTCCAACTCTTCTTCTTTGGCCTCATTTTCGTGGCCATGTACTTCTTGCTCATTCGCCCACAGCGTCGTCGTGCCAAAGAAGCCCAAGAACTGGTGCGAGCAGTTCAAATTGGCGATCAGGTTCAGCTCTCGTCTGGCCTCATTGGCTTCGTCACCGATTTCGACAAGGAAGATCAAGCTGGCGATGTTGTATGGGTTGACCTTGCCGAGGGCGTTGAAGTCCGTGCGATGCGGTCAGCAATTGTGCGCCGCATTGAAGTGCGCGAAGAGGCTCCTGCAGTTGAGAGCGACAACTCTGACGATTCAGACAAGTAGTTCCTCATATGCGTCGCAAACTTCTCATCACGCTTATAGCAACTGTCCTCGTTTCCATATCGCTCGTGGCAGGAAACCTCATTGCCGGAAACAAGCCTTCTTTGGGGCTCGATCTTCAAGGCGGGGCATCAGTAACACTTGAGCCAAAAGGCGATTACGACACCGTCGCGCTCGACGTTGCTGTTGAAATCATTCGTTCTCGTGTTGACTCAATTGGTGTAGCTGAACCAGAAATTATTCGCCAGGGAAGCACAGTGGTCATCAACCTTCCAGGTGTGAAAGACCAACAGCGCGCACTGGAGATCGTTGGGCGCACCGGAGAAGTGTTGCTCCGTCCGGTATTGCAGTCGGGCATGAGAAACGACGATGCGACCACCACCACCATTGCGGGCCAAACAACAGTTCCTGGTGCTACTTCCTCAACAATCGCTGGAGCAACAACCACAGTTGCTGGCGCAACAACCACGGTCGCCGGAGCAACCACAACTGTTGCAGGTGCGACCACGAGTCAGCCTGCTAGCTCGGGCGGGCTCGGTAAGACGCGTCAACCGATGAGTGCGGCAACTACAACAACTCCCACAACGGTGGCACCATCAACAACAGTGAGTTCAACCGATGCAGGGGCCACAACCACCACGGTTGCCGTCGCACCATCAACAACAGTGAGTTCAACCGATGCAGGGGCCACAACCACCACGGTTGCTATTGCGCCAGCACAACCGCAACAAGATATTTCCATGACCAACGAACCTTCCAAGCAAGCAATTTTGGAAGGTCGCGATGGTCTGGTGTACTTCACTGGTCCGTCACAAGCAGACGGACAAGTTTTTGCCAACGATGCCGCTGCGCAAATCAGTAGCGGTTCATGGGTCGTAGCTGTCGGCTTGCGCGGCGGTGCGAGCGGGGAAGACAAGTGGAATCTTCTGGCCGCACAGTGCTTTCAAAAAGCAGCTACATGCCCTACGGGTCAAATTGCCATCGTCCTTGACGGCGTGGTGATCTCGGCTCCTGTGGTGCAAACAGCAAACTTCAGTGGCAGCGTGCAAATCAGCGGCGACTTCAAAGAAGCTGAAGCAAAAGACCTCGCCAAAATTCTTGAGTTTGGTGCCGTGCCAGTGCGCTTCGATTCACCAACAGCACAGACCGTGTCAGCAACCCTGGGTAAAGATTCGCTCAATGCGGCGTTAATTTCAGGTCTTGTGGGCGTTTTGCTCGTTTTGCTCTTCCTCTTTTTCTACTATCGCCGTTTAGCAATTGTGGTCTTGGGTGGTTTGGCAATCTCAGGCATGTTGCAGTGGAGTGCGATTTCTTGGCTCTCGCAACGCAACGGCCTTGCCCTGTCGCTGTCTGGTGTAACCGGAATCATCGTTTCTGTAGGCGTCACGGTCGACTCCTACGTGGTGTTCTTTGAGAAGTTAAAAGACGATGTTCTTGGCGGTAAAACTCTGAAGAATTCCGCTACTCGCAGTTTCAATTCCGCTTGGCGAACCATCATTGCCGCCGACACGGTGTCGCTCATTGGTGCAGTAGTGCTGTGGTTCCTCACCGTTGGCTCCGTTAGAGGTTTCGCTTTCTTCCTCGGACTCTCAACTTTGTGCGACATTATCGTCGCGTACTTCTTCACGCGCCCAACCGTTATTTTGATGTCTCGTTCGAAATGGATGAACGGCGCAAAAATGTTTGGTGTGCGAGCCCGTCGCACTGATGATGGAAATGATCAACTTGTCGAAAGTTCAACAGAAGGTGTGGTGGCACGATGAGTGGTCGCTGGGGTCGTCTTTATAACGGTGAAACAACAATTGACTTTGTTGGTCGTCGCTGGTGGGGCTTCATATTGTCGGGCATCTTGGTGCTTGCAACGTTGGTGTCGCTGTTGTTCCAGGGTCTCAACTTAGGAATTGACTTTGAAGGTGGAGTGGCATGGGAAGCACCTGTGAAGAACGGGCTCACCATCGACTCTGCAACAGCAATTCTTGAAGACAACAATATTGAATCGCGAAATGCAAAAGTACAAACACTCGGCAGTGGCGCAGGTGAGCGCATTCGTCTACAGGTAGATGACCAAACTACAGAAGTGCGCAGCGCAGTTCAGAAGTCGCTAGCAGACACAGCAAAAGTAGATGTTGCCGAAGTGAGCGTCTCGAGCGTGAGCTCGTCTTGGGGGCGCAGCATCACCATTAAAGCAATACGTGCTCTGCTTGTGTTTTTCTTATTAGTTTCGATGTACATCGCTTGGCGCTTCGAATGGAAGATGGCAATAGCGGCCATTATGGCAATGGTTCACGACGTCATCGTCAGTGTTGGCGTGTATTCGCTTCTCGGTTTTGAAGTGACCCCGTCAACAGTTATTGCCTTTTTGACCATTTTGGGCTTCTCTCTGTACGACACCATCGTGGTATTCGACAAGGTGCACGACAATACGAGCCGCTTTAGCGCGTCGCGTGTCTCATATGAAGACATCGTCAACGTTTCGATGAACCAAGTTCTGATGCGTTCGCTCAACACAAGCCTTGCTGCAGTGTTGCCCGTGTTGTCGTTGTTGGTTCTGGGGTCTGGGGTTTTTGGTGCAGTTGCTCTACAAGAGTTCGCCTTGGCTTTGTTCGTAGGTCTGTTGACTGGTGCTTATTCGTCAATCTTTATCGCTACGCCTTTACTGTCCCTTTTGAAGTCGCGCGAACCAAAGTTCCGCTCCCTCATCGGTCAGCGCTCTTTGAAAGCCGACATGACATCTTTGATGCAAACAGGCTCTTCTGTGTCACGTAAGCAATCTGCTCGTTCTGGCACAGACACAACGGGTGCAACCAGTACTCCAGTCGATGCCGTCACAGCAGTGCTGTCGCATCCACCGCGCCCTCGTAAAAAGACGCGCCGGTAATTTATGCACAACGATTCATTGCAAAGGTATATCCGCAATATTGAAGACGTGCCAGCACCCGGAGTGACCTTTCGGGATATCACTCCTCTTATCGGAGACCCACAAGGGTTCAACGAAGCAGTGGGTTCTATCGTTTCCATGTCATCTGGTCTCAAAATCGACAAGGTGGTCGGAATTGAAGCTCGTGGTTTCATTCTTGCTGCACCTGTTGCCTTCCATCTAGGCGCTGGGTTCGTACCTGTGCGCAAAGCAGGGAAGTTGCCTTGGGAAGTAGTGCGTGAGGAATACGCCTTGGAGTACGGCACAGACGTATTAGAAGCGCATCGTGATGCAGTGGGCCCTGGCGACTCGGTCGTCATAGTCGATGACGTGTTGGCTACAGGCGGAACCGCCAAAGCTGCCATCAAACTCATTGAAGGTCTTGGTGCTCATGTAGCAGCTTTGCTGTTTCTCATCGAACTCGATGCACTCGGTGGTCGAAGCGTGTTATCCGGGCACACCATTCACTCGGTGATGACGTACAGGTAGCACGCATGGCTTCGGGTGACCGCGTTCTTCCTTGGAGGCGCAGTTCCGCAGCGCCTGCAGAAGAACTTGCCCCGTTACTGGCGTCCTATCGTTCGCGCCACCCCAAAGCATCAATTGCTCTCATCAATAAGGCGTACATCACGGCTCGAGGTGCACACCAGCATCAACTGCGTGGCAGTGGTGAGTCGTACATCAACCATCCCATTGCGGTAGCAAAAATTGTTGCCGATATTGGGCTCGACGATATTTCCCTGGCTGCAGCACTACTTCACGACGCTGTAGAAGATACTGAAATTACGCTTGAAGAAGTTGAACGCAATTTCGGTAAAGAAGTCGCAAGCATCGTCGACGGTGTCACCAAATTAGAGCGTCTTCAGTTCGATTCTAAAGAAGCGCAACAAGCTGCAACCATGCGCAAAATGTTGGTTGCCATGGCGCGAGACATTCGTGTTTTGGTCATCAAGCTCGCCGATCGCTTACACAACATGAGAACTCTTGCGGGAATGTCGGTAGAGAAACAGCAGCGCATAGCGCATGAGACGCTCGACATTTACGCACCACTTGCACACCGATTGGGCATGCAGGAAATGAAACAGCAACTCGAAGACTTGTCGTTTGCTGCCATTTACCCGAAGCGTTTCGCAGAGTTAGACCACTTGGTGGGAACCCGCACGCCCGAGCGCGAGGTGTACCTCGCCAAGGTAGTGGGCGACGTCCAAATCAAGCTCTCTGAATTGGGAATCAAAGCAGAAGTAACTGGACGCGGAAAGCATCTGTGGAGCATTTACGAAAAAATGGTGCAAAAGAGTCGTGAGTTCGATGAAATTTTCGATCTCGTTGCCGTGCGCATCATCGTCGATTCTGTCAAAGATTGTTACGGCGCTTTGGGCTGTATTCACGGGCGATGGAAGCCGGTGGTGGGTCGCTTTAAAGATTACATCGCCATGCCAAAGTTCAATTTGTATCAATCGCTGCACACCACGGTCATTGGTCCTGAAGGAAAACCGCTAGAGGTGCAAATCCGCACGCGTGAAATGCACAATCGCGCCGAGTGGGGCGTCGCTGCGCACTATGCATATAAAGACGGTGTGGCACCTGGTGATATTGACTGGTTGAACCGCATTATCGACTGGCAAGCCGATGTTGCCGACCCTACGCACTTCATGGAAGGTCTGAAAGAAGACCTTGTACAAGACGAACTCTTTGTGTTCACACCCAAGGGCAAAGTCATTCCATTGCCACTGCACTCATCGCCGGTCGATTTCGCATATGCGGTGCACACCGAAGTGGGTCACGCGTGCATTGGCGCCAAGGTAAATGGCCGTCTCGTGACGTTGAATTACGAGTTGCATTCAGGTGATACATGCGAGATCTTCACAGCAAAATCTGATGATGCCGGTCCTTCCCGCGACTGGATGAACTTTGTCGCAAGCCCTCGTGCGAGAAACAAAATCCGGCAATGGTTCTCTCGCGAACGTCGCGACGAAATGATTGAGACGGGCAGGGAAGATCTCGTTGCTGAGTTGCGGCGTGAAGGGCTGCCTGTACATAGCATCTTGAGCTCCGACGCTTTAATGGGCGAAGTGAACGACGGTGGCCATGTCGATCTCGATTCACTCTTTGCGGCAATTGGCGAACATCATGTGAGTGCAAGGGGAGTTGCGCAACGTATTGCACGGGTGATGCAACTTGGTACCGATGGTGAATTGTTGGCGTCCGATCTGCGTGTCGATCGTCCGCGTCGCCCCACCCTCGATGGTCCTGCAATTCATGTTGACGGTCTCGACGACGTACTTGTGCGACTATCTACCTGTTGCACTCCAGTGCCTGGTGACGAAATCATGGGGTTCATCACTAAGGGTCGCGGGGTGAGTGTCCACCGTATCGACTGTGCAAATGCCGGATCACTAGTGCAAGAGCAAGCAAGTCGTGTGGTCGAGGTGGAGTGGTCCGACCATCAGCGAGGTTCCACTTTTAGAGCAAGCGTTGAAGTGGTCGCACTCGACAGGTCGCGCCTCTTGCGAGACGTGGCAAATGCT
>Ga0102901_1000920_pt1 | contig 10013 bp, 8 predicted proteins | sample Colrivmet1555A02_FD_78456 | JGI IMG/M metagenome (GOLD analysis project Ga0102901, IMG submission 78456) | Estuarine microbial communities from the Columbia River estuary - metaG 1555A-02 | ecosystem: Environmental > Aquatic > Marine > Intertidal zone > Estuary | place: USA: Columbia River... | reverse complement strand
GATCAAGCTTTTCAAATTATAACGGAGCAACGCCGTATGTAGACATTGCCGCTCCTGGCGGGTATTCGAACGGAGGATTATTGAGTACCGTGTATTCCGCTTCAGGTAATTCCTATGCGAAAATGGGAGGTACTTCCATGGCAACTCCCTTTGCTGCAGGTTTAGTGGGATTGATGTTAAGTGTTAATCCAACCTTAACACCGGCTCAAGTCTTAAATTGCTTACTTAGTAGTGGCGTGAATATTAATCAAAACATGGGTCCTCGCATTGATGCGCTCGCCGCAGTGCAGTGTGCCGGACAAGGATTAACCCCTGGTACGCCAACCGCAAATTTCTTCGCCATTCCAACCACCTTGTTTGAAGGAGATTCCGTATTGTTTTATGAGAATTGCGCGAATGGTGGAAATAACATCACCTCATATCAATGGAGTTTTCCAGGTGGAACCCCTTCTTCATATAATGGAATGACTCCACCTTACGTAACGTACACTACCTCGGGAACTTACAACGTTTCACTTACTGTTTCCAATGCTGTTACGTCAGATGTTGAAACAAAAAATGCATACATTACAGTGAATGAACCACCCTATGGAAATTGGATTGTACAAAATTCTGGATTTTCTGCAGCCAATCGGGGAGTACATTGGATTTCTATTGTAGATCAAAATGTAGTTTGGGGCACGGCATACGATGGAAGTGGCGGTAATGCCAACGTTCAACAATTTACCAAAACTACCGATGGCGGGAACACATGGACTCCAGGTAATATTAATGTGGGGAATGCAGGATTAGGCATTTCAATGGTTCAAGGAATTTCTTCTTCTACCGCATGGTTAGCTGCATATCCCAACGCTGCAGGTCAACTTGGTGGGATTTGGAAAACAACAAATGGCGGTTCTACATGGACTAAACAGACTACGGCAACATTTAGTAATGCCAGTTCGTTTACCAATGTGGTTCATTTTTGGGATGCCAACGAAGGATTTTGTATGGGAGACCCAATTAATGGAGAATTTGAAATTTATCGAACTACGAACGGAGGTACCAATTGGACACTTGTCTCAGGTGCGAACATTCCTAATCCTCTTTCCGGAGAATTTGGATATACGCGCCAATTGGATGTAGTTGGAAATAGTGTATGGTTTTCTACGAATAAAGGCCGAATCTTTCATTCAACAGATAAGGGCGCTACATGGGCAGTTTATACCTCTCCCATTCTAGATTTTGCTGGGGCTAATATCAGTGCCAATTTTTCTTTCTCATCTGCATCTACTGGATATATAGTCACCAATGGCGGGGCAGTATATAAATCAACAAACGCAGGTGCCACATGGATTCAATTAGCAACTACCGGACCTATTTTCTCAAATGGCTTGTGTGCTATAGTTAATACCAATACACTCTTCACGACAGGAGCAGCGACTGGTGGATCGGGATCTTCGTATTCGCTTGATGGCGGGTTAACATGGGCACTGATTGATAACCAACAGCATTTATACTGCGAATTTTTATCGCCATCTATCGGTTGGTCAGGATGGTTTAATACAAACGCAACGACCAATGGCATGTGGAAATGGAATAACCTCTCAAGTCCGTTGGCAGTTCAATTCAATGGAAATCCTTCAACCGTATGTGTGAATACCCCCGTTCAATTTACAGATCAAACCACAGGTGGGGTTATAAATTCATGGAACTGGAGTTTCCCTGGCGGAAACCCATCCACTTCAACGATTGCCAATCCGGTGGTTACCTATACTCAACCGGGAACCTATCCTGTTTCGCTCACGGTAAGCGACGGTACCAACTTAAGTAGTTTTCAGGATACTGCGTACATTACGGTGGAGACCTTGCCCGCTACGCCAAGTACAATTCTAGGTAATGCATCACCTTGTCCAAATGCAATGGAGTCATATTCCGTAACGAATGATCCTTCTGCCTACTATAATTGGACGTTCCCGGCAACATGGTTGGGGATGAGTACAACCAACTCGATTGCATTAACTTTCGACAATACACCGGGTGTACTCTCTGTGACCGCAGGTAATTCATGTGGTTCAAGTGCTCCGTCATCGCTTAATATCAATCTTGGAGCTCAGCCTATCGCTGGGTTTACGTTCACCTTGAATGGTGGTCAACTTACCTTGACGAATACCTCTCAAAACGCCAATGGATATGAGTGGAATTTCGGGGATGGAACTACCTCAACTCAAGCCCAACCATCGCATGTGTATACCACACCAGGTACATACGCCGTGATGCTAATTGCGACAAATGCCTGTGGTGAGTTAGATACCCTAATTCAAGAATTAACTGTTCTTGGTTTGGAGGATTTAGGGGCTATGGGAATTACCGCGTATCCAAATCCTACTGCTGGTAAAGTTACTATAACAGGGCTGGCTGATTTTGTTACTCAAGGACTATCCATAATTGATTTACAAGGTCGTGAAATCATGCGGGTTACCATTGAATCAAATGTGCATGAAATGGACATCAAGCATGCAGCGAATGGACTTTATTTGATTCGAATTCAAAACGGAGTGTTACCTTTGCAACTCCAACGATAATCGATGACGATAATTAGTGAGCGAATTAGTTTTATTGATCATGAAACCAAGACCACGATTGTAATTCTACCCAAGAAACAACCTTGGGTAATTGCGTTAATGGGTGCTTGGTTGGGTATGTGGCTTACCATAGGCATAACTACTGGGTGGGCAATTAATACAATGAAGTTAACACAACAAGAGCAAATTATTCTTTGGGTGTTCTTAAGTTTTTGGGCATATTATGCCACACGCGTTGGGCGTTCATTTCTATGGTTGATTTGGGGTCAAGAATTAATAAAAATTGATGAAATCGGTATGCACATTAAACGGTCTGTTCGGACCTACGGTAAAAGTGTTCCTTATTATTTTGAGAACATAAAAGACCTTGCATATGACATACCTGAAGAAAGATCATTTCAATCGGTATGGGAATCTTCACCATGGGTTAATGGTGGTGAGCGGTTCTTTTTCGATTACTATGGCAAAATGATTAAATTCGGAAAGAAATTAACTAAGAAAGAAGCGCATCTTTTAACGCAAGTATTAGAAAAGCGCATGCGGAAATATTCAAAAAAATAATCATGTACGGAAAGATACAACAGCATTTATCGACAGAACTGACAAGCATCGAAGAAAACGGATTACTCAAGCGGGAGCGTATTATAACGACGCCTCAAGGTGCTAATGTTCATGTAAGTACCGGAGAAGATATCGTGATCATGTGTGCTAATAATTACCTCGGACTTTCATCTCATCCAGAAGTAATACAAGCCGCGAAAGATGCCCTAGACACCCATGGATTTGGAATGTCATCCGTACGATTTATTTGTGGCACCCAAGATATACACAAAACCCTTGAGCGGAAAATTGCACAATTTTATGGCACAGAAGACACTATTTTATATGCTGCAGCTTTTGATGCCAATGGAGGAGTTTTTGAACCCTTGTTTTCAGAAGAAGATGCAATTATTAGCGATGAGTTAAATCATGCTTCTATTATTGATGGTGTTCGACTTTGCAAGGCGCAGCGTTACCGGTATCGGCATTCCAACATGGAAGACCTTGAAGAGCAGTTAAAAAAAGCTCAAGCCCAACGGTTTCGAATTATTGTAACTGACGGTGTGTTTTCTATGGATGGGGATTTAGCTAAAATGGATGAAATTTGCGCTCTAGCTGAAAAATATGATGCCCTTGTAATGACCGATGAATGCCACTCGGCAGGATTTATTGGTAAAACAGGTCGTGGTGTACCAGAGCATTTCGGTGTTCAACATCAGGTGGATATCGTTACCGGCACCTTGGGTAAAGCATTAGGTGGCGCTATGGGAGGATATACTACGGGAAAAAAAGAAATTATTGAAATGTTACGTCAGCGTTCTAGACCGTACTTGTTTTCAAATTCACTTGCGCCTTCCATTGTTGGTGCAAGCATAAAAGTATTTGATTTATTAAGCAGTACAACGTCCTTGCGTGACCGCCTAGAAGAAAACACCTTGTATTTTAAAAAGCACATACTTGCCGCTGGATTTGATATTAAACCAGGTGATTCCCCGATTGTTCCGATTATGTTATATGATGCCGCATTGTCTCAGCAATTTGCAAATGAACTGTTGAATGAAGGAGTCTATGCCATCGGGTTCTTTTACCCAGTGGTTGCGAAAGGACAGGCTCGTATTAGAACGCAAATTTCCGCGGCCCATACCCGTGAAGATTTGGATAAAGCAATTGCTGCATTCATTAAGGTTGGAAAAAAACTTAATGTAATTTAATCTAAGTGAAGATACATCGCATTTTACTCTATTGTTTCTTATTTGCCTTTATTGGGCAATTAGGTGTCACCTACAATATGAGTAAAAAATCCTCCATAGAATGGAGTGATGCCGATGATGATTCTAGTGATTCAGAGGATTTTGAGGAAGAAGTTATGATGGGATATTCACCCATTATCCTGGCTCTTTCTATACATCATTTGAGTTCAAAAGCGCTGAAACATTCCACTTGGAGACCCCTTTCTTTTACACAATCTGATTTATTGTTCTCGATTGATCATCCTCCCGAAATAAGCTGAACGACCGTTCATTGTCTTATTTATTAATTGAATCGAAATAATATCTTGTGAAAAACCCATTTAACTCATGGAGAGACGATCTCCCTGCTAGCATTGTTGTATTTTTTGTTGCACTTCCCTTATGTCTGGGTATCGGATTGGCCTCAACAACGGTTGAAGGGTTTAACCCTATTCCTATTTCGGGGTTGATTGCTGGAATCATTGGTGGAGTAGTTGTTGGTCTTATAAGTAATTCCCGACTTGGGGTTTCTGGCCCAGCAGCGGGATTAATAACAGTCGTTATTTCTTCCATATCTTTATTAGGCTCTTTTAACGCATTCCTATTAGCACTGGTTTTAGCAGGATTTTTCCAATTGATTTTCGCTCTACTTAGGGCGGGAATTGTTGCGAATTATTTGCCTTCGGGAGTAATTAAAGGCATGCTTGCCGCGATTGGTATTACCCTTATTTTAAAAGAAATACCTCACTTGATTGGATACGATAAAGACTATGTGGGAGATGAGGCGTTTTTTCAGCAGGATGGTCATAATACAGTAACAGAAATATTATATGCGATCAAAGCCTTAGATCCAGGGATTGCTATCATTGGGTTGATTTCCTTGGGGTTAATCATTCTATTTGAACAGCCAAAATTGAAGAAATCCATAGTGTTTAAATACATTCCATCCATGCTTTGGGTTATCATCATTGGAACATTAATCAATGTGGTGTTAACTGCGACGGGACATGATTTACATATCGCAAAAGAACATTTAGTTCAGATTCCACAGTTAACTTCGTGGAAGGCTTTTCAGTTACAAATGCATTTCCCAGATTTCTCCTTCATCACAAATCCAACGGTATATCTGGTAGCACTAACCATTGCTTCCGTAGCTAGTTTAGAAACCTTACTTAGTGTAGAGGCAATTGATCGCTTAGATCCTGAAAAAGCCATTACGAATCCAAACAGGGAGTTAGTGGCACAGGGAATAGGTAATGCTATTGCTGGATTGCTTGGTGGCATACCAGTAACCCAAGTAATCGTGCGTTCCACAGCAAATTTGAATGGTGGTGCAAAATCTAAAATGTCAGCCGTTTATCATGGGCTTTGGTTAGTAGTAGCAATTCTTCTTATTGCGCCTATTTTAAATCTTATCCCCTTGGCTACACTTGCAGCCATATTAATTACTGTAGGTTATAAGTTAACTAATTTAAAATTGATAAAAGCCCAATTTGCCAAAGGATGGGATCAATTTATTCCATTTATTACAACAATTTTAGCCATTTTATTTACGGATTTACTCAAAGGAATTGGGATAGGTCTCATCATAGCAATCTTTTATATTATCAAACGAAATTTTAAAGGAAATCACGAGGTAATCACTTCAGAAAAAGGAGTTGAGATTATACTTGGTGAGAATGTAAACTTTCTTAATATTGCGAGTATTAAAAATACCTTAATGAATTTGCCTGAAGGTGCACATGTTATCATTAACTCCTCACGAAGTAAATCGTTAGATTATGATATTCAAGAATTGTTGTTAGATTTTATTGATATTACATCAAAAACAAAAAACATTACAGTATCCCATGATGGGAAACATTTAATTAAATAAATATGGAGAAATATTATAATAGCTTACTAGAAAACAATAAAAAATGGGTCGCAGAGAAATTGAACGAAGACCCTGAGTTTTTTAATAAACTGGCTCATGGACAAAAACCTCCAGTTTTATGGATTGGTTGCTCGGATTCTCGAGTGCCAGCAAACGAAATTATCGGTGCACCTCCTGGTGAGGTATTTGTTCACAGAAACATTGCCAACATGGTAGTGCACTCTGATATGAACTTATTGTCTGTATTAGATTACGCCGTGAATGTTTTAGAAGTGAAACACATCATCGTTTGCGGACATTATGGATGTGGAGGGGTGCAAACGGCTATGACCAATGCCCATGTGGGCTTAATTGATAACTGGATTCGTCACATCAAAGATGTGTACCGCATGAATTATGACGAATTACATGTAATTCAAGAACCAAAGGCGCGTGTAGATCGATTTGTAGAGCTTAATGTTTTTGAACAGGTGTGCAATTTGGCGAAAACATCTATAGTACAAGGGGCATGGGAGCGAAGATCAGATTTACATTTACACGGGTGGGTATATGATGTCGCCGATGGCCTAATTAAGGATTTGAATGTTACCCTAATGAATAACTCAACCCTTCAGAACGTATACAAACTAGATATTTAATGTGAAATCTCACCGATTTCACTTGGATTATGTTTGTGTTTAAAAAGCACAGCAAATAGTATAGCCACTACCAAGGCATAGGCTGCAAAAGAGAGCCATATCGGTTCCCATTGTTGTATCATAATCGCCTTGGAAAGTGTTCCGTCAGCATCAATGGTATTGCCTTTTAGAACTTCTTTTAACAGCGGGTGATCTTGTTTAACTTCGTAGTAACTTGCCACCTCACTAACTTTTGTTAACGATTTTGTGAAAAATACATCAATCATACGCCCACTAACAGCACTCCCTAAAATAGCGCCGAACCCATTGGTCATCATCATAAATAATCCTTGGGCGGAAGAGCGCTTATCTGCAGAGACCGATGAGTTTACGAAAAGCGAACCTGATATATTGAAAAAGTCAAAGGCCATGCCATATACAACGCATGACAATAGAATCATCCAAAGTAAATCCCCAGGGTTTCCGTAGGCAAATAATCCAAATCGTAAGACCCAAGCAAGCATACTCATTAACATGACTTGTTTTATTCCAAACCGTCGCAAAAAGAATGGAATCGCAAGGATAAATAAGGTTTCGGAAATCTGAGAAATTGACATGATAACGGTAGAGTGCTTCACAGCAAATGTGTTAGCATATTTAGGAAACGCCTCAAATGTACTCAAATACGTATCGCCATACATGTTGGTTAATTGAAGTGCACCACCCAACATCAAAGAGAACAAAAAGAAGATAAACATTTTATAATTGAGCATCAATTTAAATGCATCTAATCCTAGGATTTGAATTATGTTTTTGCCTTCGTTGGACCCGCCTTTGGGAGCACATTTTGGAAGCATAAAGGAAAATATAGCCAAACCGAAAGATGCAATGGCACTGATGTAAAATTGATTGGCTGAGGCGCTATTTCCTGTTAGATCCGTTACCCACATCGCAATGATAAATCCTACTGTCCCAAATACACGAATGGGAGGGAAGGTCTTCATCGGGTCAAGGTTGAATTGCCCTAAAATACTATAGGAAACTGCATTCGATAATGCAATCGTAGGCATATAAAAAATCATAGCAATTAAGGTGATCCAAAAAAACATACCAGGGTCTTGAACCATTGGAAGGCTTGCCACTGCGAAACCACTCAATAAATGAAGAATCCCTAGTAAGCGCTCCGCATTGATCCATTTATCGGCAACAATTCCCATGAGACTAGGCATGAAGATCGAAGATATACCCATGGTGGTAAAAATGGCTCCAAATTCTGTGAACGACCATTTCATTGTGATGGTGCAGTATTTTCCTACAGTGATTAACCAAGCACCCCAAACAAAATATTGAAGAAAGCTAAGTGCCGTTAATTGAGTTTTTACTGAGTTATTTTGAGAAGGTAAGCCAAGTGTTTCCATGGCTTGAAGATACTATTTTTTTCGCTTATTGATTTCGTCGCGGATTTTTGTCGCTAATTCGTACTCCTCGTTTTCTAATGCCTCTTTCAGTTGTAATTCAAGGTCATCGATACTTGTTTCCGAGATTTCTGACTCAAATTCAAATTCATCATCGTCATCATTTAAATCGTCCGCTGGTTCCTCCGAATTCGTGAATCCTTCGCTAATGTTATTTACTTCATTCAAAACGTGAACGGTTGTGTAAATAGGGACATTAAACCTGACTGCGATTGCAACAGCATCTGATGAACGGGAATCAATATCCTCTGGTATTCCATCTTCACCAATCAGCGTGATTTTTGCGATAAAAAGCCCTTCCCTAAATTGGTGAATTATGACTTCTTTTACAGTTATATTAAACGCATTGAAAATTGGTTTAAACAAATCATGAGTCATGGGACGATTCGGACTCATTTTCTCCAATTCAACAGCGATTGCTTGCGCTTCAAAACTACCAATCACGATTGGCATCTGGCGATTTCCATGAATTTCTTTAAGGTGCAGTACATACGAACCGGAGTGCGTCTGGCTGTATTCAATTCCAGTGATTTCCAACTGAACCTTTTCCATGGTCGTACGCTAATTAATTAGCTGCTTTGAATTTATTAATCGCTTCGGTTAGTTTAGGGATCACCTCAAAGGCATCTCCGACCACTCCATAATCTGCGGCTTTAAAAAATGGTGCCTCGGCATCAGTGTTAACTACCACGATAACCTTTGAACCATTAACTCCTGCCAAATGCTGAATCGCACCAGAAATGCCTACTGCAATATACAGGTTTGGACGTATTGCCACACCTGTTTGTCCCACGTGTTCGTGGTGAGGTCTCCAACCGATATCAGCAACAGGTCGTGAACAAGCGGTTGCAGCTCCTAATGAACTTGCTAATGATTCAATCATGCCCCAATGTTCTGGACCTTTCAATCCGCGCCCTGCAGAAACTACGAGTTCCGCTTCAGGTAATGGAATGGCGCCTTCTGGTTTTTTAACAGAAAGAACACGTACGGTGGATGCGCCCATTTCTTCTGTGATTTCTGTCACAGCGCACGTGGTACCAAGCTCTTCAGGAGCAATGCTATTGGGTAATAATGAAATAATTCGTTGTGTAGAATGAGCTTTAACAAACCCAAACGCCTTCCCAGAAAATACGTTCACCTTGATAGAACCGTCAGCTTCAGGAAGTGAAACTGCTCCTGCAATTAATCCAGCTTTTAAGCGCACGGAAAGACGAGGAGCGATGGCTTTTCCATTGAAATCATTGCTGAAGATGATGTTGTCAGCACCTGTTGCCTTTGTAGCAATCCAAGCTGCAATCTGTTGATCATCGTTACCTGTTATTGCACGGTTAATCACCACCTCATTCGCACCGTATGTTCCGAGCTTACCAAGAAGATCCGAGGACATATTCCCCGTAGCTAATACGGTAACGGTGCCACCTAATTTCTTAGCATAGGTTACTACTTCAAATGCCGCTTTTCCTAAGTGGCCATTCCCATTGATATATACTAAATTTCTCATGGTTTATATAACTTTTGCTTCGTTGTGTAACAAGGATACAAGTTCATCCATGTTGTTTGGATCGATAAGTTTAACACTGGACTTTGCTTGTGGACTTGCGAATGTCACATAGCTTGTTAAGGTTTCGGTAACGGTTAGAGCAAGCACCTGTAGGGGCTTAGTTCGTGCAGCCATGATTCCACGCATGTTTGGAATTCGCTGTTCTGCCATG
>Ga0102901_1000913_pt1 | contig 10055 bp, 8 predicted proteins | sample Colrivmet1555A02_FD_78456 | JGI IMG/M metagenome (GOLD analysis project Ga0102901, IMG submission 78456) | Estuarine microbial communities from the Columbia River estuary - metaG 1555A-02 | ecosystem: Environmental > Aquatic > Marine > Intertidal zone > Estuary | place: USA: Columbia River... | reverse complement strand
TGCTAAAAAATCTAAGATTAAAAAAGTAAAACCTGCGAAGAAGGTTGTAAAGATTGCGCAGAAGGCGGTATTAGATGCAAAAGATGTTGCTGCGATTGTTCGAGTAAAAGATTTAGTAATTCATCAAAAGAGTGTGCTAACTGAACTTAATTCACGTGGCATCGGTAATATTCATAGGATTGTTAAAAAGGCTGATCAGGATTTAGTTTTAATTGCCCGCGAGTTAGAGATCTCAGTACCAAAGCAGGTTGAAAAGCTTCGCAAAGTTGGACTTTCACCATTTAGAATGCTTAAGAAAACTGAGTTGGCATTAATCACCCCTCCTGCGCCAAAGCCAGTTGCAGGTAGCAGCGGCAAAGTATCGAAGGTAAGGATCGATGGTGAAGAGGTTGAATTAGAAGAGGTAGAGCTTGATGATCTTGAGAGTTTAATTGATGACAAAGAGGAGAGCCCAGCAGGAGATGGCACTCCGGAGATTCGGGTAGTAAATGTTGCTGAAGAGTCACAAAATGAGGCTAATTCTTTTGTACTTAAAGACTCCGAAGAGGATGATGCACCACCACAAACAGTATTAACAGCAGGTGCAACCGCTGATCCAGTTAAGGATTACTTAAAGTTAATTGGCCGAGTTCCACTGCTTAATGCCGAGCTTGAGGTATCACTTGCGCAATCTGTTGAGGCTGGCCTCTTTGCTGAGGAGCGGATTGCTAAGGATAAGAAGATGGATAAGAAGTTAAAGCGGGAGTACCAACAGATTGTGCTTAATGGCCGGCGCGATAAGAACCATCTTCTTGAGGCAAATCTTCGATTAGTAGTATCACTTGCAAAGCGTTATACCGGTCGCGGTATGTTGTTTTTAGATTTAATTCAAGAGGGTAACTTAGGTTTGATCCGCGCCGTTGAGAAGTTTGATTACACAAAAGGTTACAAGTTCTCAACCTATGCAACTTGGTGGATTCGCCAGGCGATCACCAGAGCGATGGCAGATCAAGCAAGAACTATTCGTATTCCAGTACATATGGTTGAGGTTATTAATAAGTTGGCCAGAGTTCAACGCCAGATGTTGCAAGATTTAGGAAGAGAACCAACACCTGAGGAGTTAGCAAAAGAGTTAGATATGACACCGGAAAAGGTGGTTGAGGTTCAAAAGTATGGCAGAGAGCCAATCTCACTTCACACACCACTTGGTGAAGAGGGTGATTCTGAGTTTGGAGATTTAATTGAGGACTCTGAAGCTATTGTGCCAGCAGATGCAGTCTCCTTCACATTATTACAAGAGCAACTTCACTCAGTTCTAGATACATTATCTGAACGTGAAGCCGGGGTTGTGGCAATGCGATTTGGTTTAACTGATGGTCAACCAAAAACATTAGATGAAATTGGCAAGGTTTACGGGGTTACTCGTGAGCGTATTCGCCAGATTGAATCTAAGACGATGTCCAAACTTCGTCACCCATCAAGATCTCAAGTACTACGCGATTACCTAGATTAAGGGAGAAGAAAATGAGCGATAAGGCAAAGATGCAGTTTAAGAAAAATGCTTCAATTAGAGTTACCGGCACCGTTGATTTTGTTGATGCTGAGGGCAATGTGGTTGAAACTAAGACAGATTTTTCATTATGTCGCTGTGGTGCTTCAAAGGAGAAGCCATTTTGCGATGGTAGCCACCGCGATGCTGGGTTTGTTAGCGAGTAATTACTTAGCTGCTTGCGCAGTTAATTTTTGAGACTCATCTTGAATAAGGGCAGCTACTGGCTTTAAGCCCTCGGCATACTCTTTAGCGTGGTGTGAACAAAATAGAAGTTGCCCACCTGAAACCAAGATAGCTCGTACATAAGCCTGGGCGCCACAACGATCACAACGATCTAATGAATTCAATGGTGTTTGCTCCATTGTGATCTGCTCGCTCATCACTTACCCCATCTCTTATTTACTATCAGGGGAACATCAAACCATGAATACTTTATTCCCGGCAGCATATTTGATTTCATTTAAGTAAATTTTACGCTTAAATGCTGAGAATATGTTGGATATATCTCATTTGTATATCAGTTATCGATAAATATGGGTCACTATCGGCGCGGATCAACTATATGTGGTATGACCACAGTTAATCTTGGCGCCCGTGGCAATCAAAATCGCAAAACCTAATGATGGCACCTCTGCTGCGATTATCAGCAGCTATACCGCCAAAGATTTATCTGTCCTTGAAGGATTAGATGCAGTTCGCAAAAGACCTGGCATGTATATCGGAACCACAGACTCTCGTGGTCTTATGCACTGTCTTTGGGAAATAATTGATAACGCAGTTGATGAAGCATTAGCAGGTCATTGCAAAACAATTGAAATAAATTTAGAAGCAGATGGATCTGTTGAGGTTCATGATGATGGTCGAGGTATTCCGGTAGATAAGGAACCAAAGACTGGACTTACCGGTGTTGAAGTGGTTATGACAAAACTTCATGCTGGTGGAAAGTTTGGTGGCGGTTCATACGCTGCCTCTGGTGGTCTGCATGGTGTTGGTGCATCTGTTGTTAACGCACTTGCCTCCCGACTTGATGTTGAGGTTGACCGCGATAGCAAAATTTATTGGATGTCATTTAAACGTGGTCATGCTGGAATATTTGAAGGTGAAGGACCAAATGCAACTTTTAGTGAAAAATCTGGACTTCGGGTTATTGGCAAGGTTTCAGCAAAGGTAACTGGCACAAGAATTAAGTGGTGGTTTGATAAACAGATTTTTCTAAAAGAGGCGCAGCTTGCAATCGAAGATATCTATGCAAGAGCCAGACAGACCTCTTATTTAGTACCAGGCTTAACTTTGGTGGTTAATGACCGGCGTACTAAAACAAAAACAACTGAAACTTTTTTCCATAAAGGTGGCATCTCAGAGTTCTGCACATTCCTGCGTCCTGATGATCCAGTTGGTGAGGTAATTAGGCTCTCAGGCTCTGGTGCATACAGTGAAAATGTTCCAGTCTTAGATGAAAAAGGACATATGACTCCCACTGAGGTTGATCGGGAGATGGGCGTTGATATTGCAATGCAATGGGGTAATGGTTATGAGGCAACAGTTGCTTCATTTGTAAACATTATCTCAACCCCAAAGGGTGGAACACATGTTGCCGGTTTTGAAAAGGCGATCACTAAAGCGGTCAATGACGCCCTTCGCGCCACTAAAACTTTAAAAAATAATGAGGCCGATGTTATTAAAGATGATGTGCAGGAGGGATTAACCGCTGTTGTCACAGTTCGAATGTCTGAGCCACAATTTGAGGGACAAACTAAAGAGGTTTTAGGAACAGCAGCAGCTGCAAAGATAGTTGGTCAGGTTGTTGCCGATGAGATGAAGGCATTTTTTACCACCACAAAAAGAGTTGAAAAAGCAACTGGGCGATTAATTTTAGAGAAGATTGCTAATGCATCCAGAACTAGAATCTCAGCACGAGCCCATAAAGATTTGCAGCGCAGAAAAAATGCACTTGAGAGCTCATCTCTTCCAACAAAATTATCTGATTGCAGATCAGATGAGTCGGAGCGGACTGAGTTATTTATTGTTGAGGGAGATTCAGCGCTGGGAACTACTAAGGCTGCTAGAAACTCAGAGTTTCAGGCGATCTTGCCAATTAGAGGAAAGATTTTAAATGTGCAAAAGGCCTCACTCTCTCAGATGCTTGAGAACAATGAGTGTGCATCAATTATTCAATCAATTGGCGCAGGTAGTGGAAAATCATTTGAGATTACCGAGGCAAGGTATGGCAGAGTTATTTTGATGTCAGATGCTGATGTTGATGGCGCACATATTAGATGCCTGCTTTTAACATTATTTAACTCCTATATGCGCCCCCTTGTTGAGGCAGGTCGAGTATTTGCTGCGATCCCGCCCCTGCACCGAATTGATGTTATTGGTGGCAAAAAAGGGGAGATCTACTACACCTACTCTGATGATGAGATGAAAAAAGTTATCACATCCCTTAAGAAGGATGGCAAGAGATGGAAGGAGCCGATTCAACGTTATAAAGGATTAGGTGAGATGGATGCTGATCAATTACGTGAGACCACAATGGATCCAGAGAAGAGAACTCTTCGCAGAATTACTATGAAGGATGTTACAAAAGCTGAGGCTATGTTTGAGTTGTTAATGGGCAATGAGGTTGCACCTCGTAAAGACTTTATTTCAAGTGCTGATATTGATCGTGAGCGGATTGACGCTTAATCAATACTTATTAGATCGAAGTAATCCTCTTTCCATAAATCCTCATCCCCATCTGGGAGCAAAATAACTCGTTCAGGTTTTAATGCAGCAACTGCGCCCTCATCATGGGAAACTAAAATTACCGCGCCTTGATACTCACTTAACGCTGCCAAGATCTCATCACGGGAGGCTGGATCTAAGTTATTTGTTGGCTCATCAAGAAGTAAGACATTTGCTGCGCTAACAACAAGTGTGGCAAGTGCTAGTCGAGTTCGCTCACCACCGCTTAAAACTTTAACTGGTTTATGAACATCATCGCCAACAAATAAAAATGAACCAAGCACATTACGAGCCTCTGGCTCTCTAATATCTGGGGTAGCAGACATCATGTTCTCTAATACTGTGCGATCAAAATCTAGTGACTCATGCTCCTGGGCGTAGTAACCAATCTTTAAGCCATGACCAGCAGTTACCTCACCAGTATCTGATTCAAGATCTCCGGCCAAAATACGAAGTAATGTAGTTTTACCAGCACCATTTAAACCAAGAATTACTACTCGAGAACCCTTATCAATAATTACGCCAACATCGGTAAAGATTTCAAGTGAGCCATATGATTTTGATAGATCATGGGCAGAGATCGGCGTCTTGCCACATGGTGATGGCGTTGGAAAGCGCAGCTTTGCCACCTTATCTTTAATCCGAACATCATCGAGTGAGCTACGAAGTTTTTCAGCGCGACGAAGCATTCCCTGTGCTGCAGTTGCCTTAGATGCTTTAGCCCGCATCTTCTCACCCTGCTTTTGCAGAATCTCAGCTTTCTTCTCAGCATTTGCCCGCTCACGTTTGCGCCGGTGTTCATCTTGTTCACGTTGTAATAAATACTGTTTCCAGCCCATGTTATAGACATCAATTACATTTCGATTGCCATCGATATAGAAAACCTTATTAACAACAGTCTCAATTAGGTTCACATCATGGGAGATGATTACTAATCCGCCAGAGTATTTAGATAGGTACTCACGTAACCAGATAATGGAATCAGCATCTAAGTGGTTAGTAGGCTCATCTAATAGAAGTGTTTCAGCCCCAGAAAATAGAATTCGAGCAAGTTCAATTCTTCGTCTTTGCCCGCCAGATAATGCGCTTAACTCTTGATCAAATAGATGATTTGGCACACCAAGGGAGGAGGCAATTGCCTCAGCCTCAGCAGCTGCGGCATAACCACCTGCTGTTGAAAACTCATGTTCAACTCTGGTGTAACGCTCCATTGCTTTTTCTAATTCAATACCTTCAGAGGTAGACATCTCCTCTTCAACTGCTCGCATCCGCTTACTTATTTGATCTAACTCTCGAACTGAAAGAATTCGATCAATCACATTTCCTTGGTCCTCACCAGTTCTAGGATCTTGTGGCAAATAACCAATCTTGCCGCTGCGATTTATCACACCACCTGCTGGCATAATCTCACCTGCTAATACTTTGGCAAGTGTTGATTTACCTGCACCATTTCGACCAACAAAACCAATGCGATCACCATGATTAATTCGAACCGTTACATCTTTAACCAGAAGCCTTGCGGCAGCGCGAAGTTCTAGGGCGTTAGTTGATATCAAAGTTGCTTACGCAACAAGGCGGGTGCGGCGAGGTGAGGCATACTTCTTTTCAATTTCAGACAACTCCTCGGAGACCTTGGCTTTGATGCTCTCCTCAGTTTTTAGGATCGCAGTTAAGGTGGAGATTGTAGCCTTTAATTCTTTTGCCTCATTCTCTAGTTCAATTTTGCTCATCTTGGTCAATCTACGCAGCGGCATATCCAATATATAGGTAGCTTGCTCATCACTTAACTTAAATGTCTTAATTAAGCCAGCTTTAGCAACAGTTGCATCCTCACTTGCCCGGATTAACTTAATTACCTTATCAATATCAACAATTGCTTTAAGCAGACCATCTACTAAGTTAAGCCGGCTTTGAGCTTTCATTTTCCGGAAAACTGATCGCCTCCTAACAACCTCAATGCGGTGATCAATAAATACCTGCAATAAATCCTTAAGTCCAAGAGTTAATGGCTTGCCATTTACCAAGGCAACTGCGTTAACTGAGAAAGCATCCTCCATTGGGGTAAGGCGGTAGAGATTTTCTAATACCTCAACCGGCTCATAACCATTTTTAATCTCAACTACTACCTTAGTTCCAGATTGACCATCTGATAGATCGACAATATCTGAGATGCCCAAGACCTTTTTAGATTTAACCAGATCTGCAATCTTCTCAACAATCTTTTCAGGTCCGATGTTGTATGGAAGTTCGGTAATTACAATTCCTTGTTTGCGAGAGGTGATCTTTTCAATTACCGCAGTTGCCCGCACTTTAAATGATCCGCGGCCTTTGGCATAGGCATCAGCTAAGCCTTCAGTTGCAACTAGGTATCCACCAGTTGGAAAATCAGGAGCAGGCACTAACTTCATTAACTGTTTTAAGGTTGCCTTGGGGTTTTCCATTAAGTACTTAGCAGCTGAAATTACCTCACCGAGATTATGGGGCGCCATATTAGTAGCCATACCAACTGCAATACCGGTTGCACCATTTACTAATAAATTTGGGAATGCTGCAGGTAGTACCTGTGGCTCCAATATTTGACCATCATAATTTGCACCGAAGTTAACTGTGTCCTCATCTGACTCATCCACCATCATCATGGCAGAGTGAGCAAGACGAGATTCGGTGTAACGCATCGCTGCAGGACCAGAATCTAATGAACCAAAGTTTCCATGACCATCAATTAATGGCAGGCGCATAGAGAAAGATTGCGCCATACGAACCATCGCATCATAAATTGCGCCATCACCATGTGGATGTAGCTTTCCCATTACATCGCCAACAACTCGGGCGCATTTAACATGTCCTTTATCTGGACGAAGTCCCATCTCATTCATCTGATGCAAGATGCGACGTTGCACTGGCTTTAAACCATCGCGAGCATCAGGAAGTGCACGGGAGTAAATAACTGAGTATGCATACTCTAAAAATGACTCTGACATTTCAGAGCCAACATCAATATCAATTATGCGGCCAGGATTTTCTCCTGCTTTAGGTGCAACTACTTTAGGTGTCTTGGCCATAGGCCGTATCTTGCCAATGAAATCACGCTTTAGTGGGGAGCGACAAGCGGTCTGGCACCGATATGTGCAACACACTTAGCAGCTAACTCTGTGCCAGCGTTTAAAGCAGCATTTAAATCACCATTTGATTGCCAGCTACTAATAAATCCCGCTGCAAAAGAGTCTCCGGCACCGGTGGTGTCTACAACATTAGAAGGTAGTGCTGAAATTCTGCATAAATCTTCACCTCTTGTTTTAGCAATCGCGCCATCTTTGCCAAGTTTAATTACGACAGTTTTAGAAAACTGAAGTAGTTTCTCAATTGCAACCTCTGGATCCTTCTCTTGAGTTAGATAATCTGCTTCTTCCAGGTTCATTAGAAGTAAATCAACTCCTAAAAGCCATTTTAAAACCTCTTCTTTACCAACCTCTTTTAGGGCACCAACTGTTGCTGGGTCGAAGACAATCAAGATATTTGATTTTCTTAATTCTTCAATTATTTTTATGACACCATCACGTGATTTTGGATTAATTAATGCATATGCAGATATATAAGCAGTTGAGAATGAATCAAGATTTGGTAGGTCTGATAACCCAACTCCAGAGTTAGCACCAGAATCGGGAAACATTGTCCGTTCCCCATTTTTATCAACTAACACAACAACTACCCCAGTGCGCCCACCCTTAATAATCTGATTGCCGTGTTTAACCTTATATTTATCTAGCTCTGCTAAAACTGTTGCCCCAGCTGCATCCTCACCAACTCGTGCAACCAAGTAAACATCAGCACCTAAGTGGCCAAGCCAGGTTGCAACATTTGCAGCCGCTCCGCCGCCATGAGTACTTATTTGCGCCTTAGTATCTGAACCAACATTTATATCTTGGTTAATCCGAGTTACAACATCTAACATGATGTCGCCTATACATAAAATTGCGCCCATTATTTAAGTGCGATTGCTATTTCAGCTGCTAGTTGGGCATTGGCCTTAATAATCTCGATATTTACTCGCAGTGACTCACCATCACTATTGGTGTGAAAATGTTCAAGTAAAAATGGTGTTACCTCTTTACCGGTAATTTTATTCTTATCAGCTAGTGCTAAGCCAGTAGTTAAAAGTTTTTCATGTAGCTTTAAATCCATTTGATTCTTAACTGGATTAGCCACTATAACTGAGCACTCATCTGTTTTTAATTCACCTCTTGCCCGCCAGATCTGCGCAATCTCATTAGCAGAATTAACCTGATGCTCAATTACATAGCCAGAGTCGGTTAGGTAGAAACCAGGGAAAATTTTGGTTTTATAGCCAAGCACTGGAATTGATAGTGTCTCTAATCTTTCTAATGTTGCTGGTACATCTAAAATAGATTTCACACCAGCTGAAATTATAATTATCGCAATCTTTGACATAGCAACTAAATCAGCAGACTCATCAAATGAGTTCCCACGGTGTACTCCACCTAATCCACCGGTTGCAAAAACATTTATTCCAGCAAGATAGGCGATGTGAGCAGTTGCTGCCACAGTTGTTGCCGCACTCTTCTTACCTGCCTGAATCAATGCAAGATCCCTAACTGATGCTTTAACAATCTGGTCATCAGTTGCGATTCTTTCTAATTGTTTCTGATCTAGTCCAACACATACTGTGCCATCAATAACTGCAATAGTTGCTGGGGTTGCACCAGCATTACGAACAATTGCCTCTACTTCTTGAGCAACTATTAAATTCTTGGGGCGAGGTAGACCATGGCTAATAATTGTTGACTCAAGAGCAACTATTGGTGAGCCATTTTTTTGTGCAGTTGTAACTTCTGCCGAGTATTTAATCACCGGCTTAGGCTACCCGCTATCCTTTATCTATGTCGATTACTAATCCATATGAGCAAGAGGCAGCCCAGCGGTGGCCCGAGGAGTATGTAGCGAGTAATTTAAAATTAAAATCAATGAGTAAAGAAGATCAACAAAAACTCTTTAAATTAGGTAGCGATAACATCAAAGATGTTGCAGATCTATTTATATTACAAAAAGCTGCTGATTCTGCCGAGGTGCAAAAATTAATAAAGATTCATTACAACTGGGTGAGTGTTTTTTGGACTCCAAATAAAGATGCCTATGTTGGATTAGGCGCCATGTATGTTTCAGATCCACGGTTTACTCAAAACTACGACAAATATGCGCCAGGGTGTGCAACTTTTATGGCCAAAGCGATGAGTATCTATGCTGGAGAGAATCTTTCTAATTGAGTACTGAAAATTTTGGTTTAGCTGATTTAACAAACTCTATTTTTAACTCACTTTCAGTTGCAGATACAACCGATACTCTCTTACTAGGTCAATCCCAGATGCGTGAGTGTTTGATTCTCATTGATGGGATGGGACAGGATGCATTTGATAAGTATGCAGATCAGTTTCCGATCCTTGAGAGCTTAAAGCTTGTTGAAAAACTAAATGCCAATTTTCCATCAACTACTGCAACTAGTTTGTCCACATTAGGAACTGGAGTATTGCCAGGAGTTCATGGCATGCTCGGTTATACCGTCAGAGTTCCAAGAAGTGATAATCGATTGTTAAATGCACTTAAGTGGGATGAGCGAGTAGATCCAGTTATCTGGCAGAAGGTGCCAACATTATTTGAACGTGCAGCAGCAGCTGGAGTAGCTGTTTCACATGTTGCCGCTAAGAGATATGAGGCGAGTGGTTTCACCCAGGCAGCACTTCGTGGCGCTAGGTATATCGGTGCAAATGGAGTTGATGAGATGGCA
>Ga0102901_1000902_pt1 | contig 10092 bp, 9 predicted proteins | sample Colrivmet1555A02_FD_78456 | JGI IMG/M metagenome (GOLD analysis project Ga0102901, IMG submission 78456) | Estuarine microbial communities from the Columbia River estuary - metaG 1555A-02 | ecosystem: Environmental > Aquatic > Marine > Intertidal zone > Estuary | place: USA: Columbia River... | reverse complement strand
GGTAAAAGCAGTAGAGGCGCTTGATACTGCTATAGGATTGCTCGTTAAATTCGCAGTTTATGCTAATTTCACTGTTATCATAACAGCCGACCACGGAAACTGTGAGGAGATGGTTCTTCGAGATGATAAAGGTTCCCCACTAGTTAATTCAGAGGGTGATTTTGTCTCTAAAAACTCGCACACAACGTCGCCTGTTCCTTTCATAGTTATAGATCCCCTCTCTCGCAATCTAAAGCTCTCAGCAGATCCCTCTCTTGGGTTATCTAGTGTAGCGGCCTCTCTGTGTTCTCTACTGGGAGTAAAAGCCCCTGATTCTTACGATAGCCCTGTTATACGTATAAACAACGACTGAAGCACTCCTTAATCTAAGAACTGCTCGTACTCGTCGTCAGTAATCACAACAAACTTCCACCTATCGTTTTCACTCTCTAAAGATCCATGATCTCTTCCTCAGACCACCCATCGTACTCGTCTGGCTCAGGCTTCGCTTTCGTACGTCTATGCGGCGGCGTAAAAGAAGACCCCTTACCTGCAGGCTGCTTCACAGCAAGAGCAGCCTCAGCTGCTCTGCCTAGCATCCTTCCGTGGTGCCTCTTTGCGATACTCACAAGTTCATCAGGATGATCAACGTAACGCCTCGCAAGTTCCTCACCCATCCACCCGTCTGTGTCTCTCATGTCGTCAGGACGCATGTCAGACAGAGCTCCAAACAAAGTAGCGATGCTCGCTCTGTCTGTTATGGCTTTACCCCATTCCGTAACCATGGTACCCAGGTAGTAACCACCGTGTTTAGGGGAGCTCTCGCGCATTCGTGCTAGGCACAGCGACACAACAAACTCCTCGTCTAGGTGGTGCCTCCATCTAGCGTGTGGCAAGTCTCTCAACGGAAATTCCGAGTACTCAGACGAGTTAGACATAGGACGCTCTAGCGAGTTCTCTAAATCCGTCTCCCACATGCGCGCAGATAATACACACCAAGCCTCTTCGTGCTGCAAAGACTGATCTCTATACCTCTCAAGCCCTGCAAGCACCGACACGACCACGCGCAGCGGAGTGGATTTTATCGTCTCTCTATCTATATGTTTCACAAAATCTACATGTCCAGCCTCGATACTCTCTACCAATGTTTTCATGTCAGCATATTTCAGCATCACCTGAAGTCTCGCAGCAGCTGCTCTGGAGTTCTCTAATCCATACGGCATGTTTTTAAGTTGGCTTAAAATAAGTGCCTGGCATAAATCGTCAGGTAAACTCTCTAACACACCCTCGACAGCTTCTTGGTTCAAAACTCTACCTCCTCTACCCATCCCTAAAGAGGGATCTAGCGTAAGTGGTACTAAAGAAGTCTCACCAGCCTCGCCTATTGGTATTAACGCTTCTATCGAGCTCTCGTTACTCGATGACATAACTCTCTTTAAATCTCGTAAGTTAATCTCACCTACTACACCAAATTTCAAAGGTTTTAAAGCCCAACGTTCTGTGCGCGACGATCCTTTTCCGTCTCTCACTACAGAGAGGCGCACCATCTTTGTGCGGTCCGTTGTTGGTTTCTCTGTCAAAACATCAAGATGCCAGGCTGGTATCTCTATAAAAGGGGTCCCTGATTTAAATCTCAGCCCAGAGACGTAGATATAATCACAAACATCAGACACACCACACACTCTAGTGGCTCCCTACACGGTTTAAAAAGACGGTTAAAAAGATGGTTTAAAAAGACAGTTTGAGAGCCTGATTTTAAATCCGGGTGTCAATTTTAAGTGCAAATCTTTAAGACACTCTAAGGTGTCGATACTTCTGTCGTGCTTGTTCTACTAGTTTCGCTACTAGTTTCACTACTAGTTACACTAACAGCAGCATCAGTTGTGTCTCTGCGCCAAAGAAACATAGACCAACCTCCTCCAAACCCTCCTGCTGACGCAACTGAGCGAGAGCGAGATGCTGCAGCTATGGCTTTTCTCGCATGGTGCCACAGAAACAACACAGGACCTCTCTCGCAGACACCTCCTCGCAGACGGTCTTCTCGACTCTGATTTAAACCCAGAAGAACCGTAGTCTCAAGGCCTGGCAGTCGCACGCCTGTCGCTGTTGATGCCTGCTTCTCTCGCGCTATCTGTTTTGTTATCTAAACATTAGCATACGGCGCTGCGCTCTTGACGGTGTAGGTATGTTTAAAGTCAGATTCGCGCTAGCTTCGCTCGCTCTCGCGGCAGTCTTTACCTCCTTGGCCCCAGAACAAGACTCTCCTCTTCACGCAGACTCAGAGAGCGCCACGTTTGAGAGCGTTGCTCTCAAAAACGGCTTGTCGCCAGAGAAGCTCTCTCATATGTTAAAGCACGACCCGGCAGTGTCTCTAGACGCCTACGGCAACATTCTCTACACCATGCGCCCATCTGACGCGGGCATAAAAGACCCCTCTCTCTCTACGGATGTCTTAAACTCCTCTCAACCATCAACTAACACATGGAGTTACGGCGGCATCGATTACACAACTAAAGACGCCTTCAGTCTTCACTCTAACCCTGATTCTCCTTTGAGAATATATCTTGATTTCACTGGCCACACAACGTCAGATCCTTACTGGGACTCGTACGGCGGTTCCACTTTTTACTCTGCCCCACTTGACTACGACTCTAACCCCGCTTCTTTCTCTCAGGCAGAACGTGTTGCTATAGGGAAAGTATGGTCTGCCGTGGCAGAGGATTTCGCTCCTTGGGACGTAGACGTAACTACTCAAGAGCCAGACGTTGAGGACTTAAAGATGACAAGCAACTCAGACACCAGATACGGAGTGAGAATCGTTATGACTCCCACTGCATTCATGAACGCCGGTGGTGTAGCTTTTATGAACTCTTTCACATTCGCAACCGACACTCCAGCTTTCTGCTTCTGCACTAGATACTCCGCTAACGACATGGCCCTAGTAGTAAGTCACGAAACTGGACACACCGTTGGTCTCGATCATGACGGACGCTACGGCCGCGAATACTACGGAGGCCACGGTTCGTGGGGGCCACTCATGGGTGCCCCCTATGGTTTGACAATGTCTCAGTGGAGTAACGGCGACTACTCATCATCAACAAACAGGCAGGATGACTTTAGTGTGATAAACTCTTTCATTCCATACGTCCCTGACGACATGACAAACACATACGCAGCAGCTCAGCTCCCGTCGGGCTTGTCGTTTGCAGGCCGCATATCTAACGCCTCAGATAAAGACTGGTTTAAAGTCTACTCGACCGGAACTTCTTTCTCTATCTCGGTAAACACCGCCCAGTTTGCAAACCTAGACCCGATGGTAGAACTCTGGCGTAACAACGTTTTGGTATCTAAATCAGACCCAGATACCTTAAATCTCTCCACCACGTTCTCTTCACTGTCTCCTGGCGAGTATCGCTTAATGATAGACGGGACAGATTACGCAACAGCCTCTGATGAGGGTTACAGCGATTACGGTTCAGCCGGGGATTATCGCGTCACTCTCTCAGGTTCAGTGTCGATAGATGCGGCTCCTCAAGTGACGCTCACTCCGTCCGTAAATTACGCGACTTCTGGTACGCCAGTTACGTTCTCTGTCTCATCTAGCATAAACCCCTCTCTCGAGGGTCTCTCTATCCTCTGGTCTCTCTCTAATGGTGCTACCGCCTCTGGCACCACAGCTACGGTAGATATGCCATCTGTCGGTCCTCTTAAAGCCACCGTCATCGTAACTTCACCTAACGGCACCCCTTCGGTCGCCTCTGCACAAGTTAGACTGTCTAAAGCACCAACCGTCTCAGCCTCTGTCTCAAAACCATCTATTCACGCCGGCACGCAGGTGTCTTTCATGGCTGTAGGTAAAGACCCAGATAGACAGGCTGTGTCTTACAGCTGGGTTTTCTCTGACGGCTCGACGTCTCAAAGTCCTGTCGTTTTTAAAAACCCGACTAACGTAGGTGTATTCACAGGAACAGTTACTCTGACAGACGCAGACGGCAACTCAGTCTCGTCCGCTAAAGACGTCACAGTCGTAGAGAACCTCGCTCCGTCCGCTACTGTCTCTGTGTCGCGGTCCTCTGGTGCAGCTCCAGTGACTATATCTTTCACGGCTGTCGGTTCAGATCCAGAGAGGTCTGCTCTCACTTATCTTTGGTCTTTCCCTGATGGTTCGTCTGCCACGTCGCCTCGTGTCACTAAAACTCTATCTACTGTGGGTTTAAAAACTGTGACAGTTAAAGTCACAGACTCAGGTGGTTTCTCTGTAACAAAGTCTGTGGATATAAACATAACAGGGAACTCACCACCAGTAATATCGTCAGCGTCAGTGTCTTCTGCGTCTTTGCCAGCTCCAGCGAGATTCTCTTTTAAGGCTCTCGCAACAGACTCAGATAAACACACTATAACTTACACCTGGGCTTTCTCTGACGGCTCTTCCTTGACAGGTCCGACTGTGTTTAAGTTGTTCTCAACCCCAGGGCCTCACACGGCGACAGTGACCGCAACTGACGCTGGAGGTTTATCTGTCTCAAGAGACATAGACTTCACAGTGACTCCTAACTCACCCCCGACTGTAGGTATCACGTACTCCGGTTCCCTAACTAAGGTGTCTCCAGCCTCGTATCTCTTAAACGCCGTCGCCTCAGACGTCGATAAACAGAGCTTGACTTATAAATGGGTTTTCTCTGACGGTACGTCTTCCTCGCTCGCCTCTGTGTCTAAAAAGTTTTTGACCGCAGGGACATACACTGCAACAGTGACTGTCACCGACGTAGGCGGTCTCACGGCTTCTAGCGCTGTGACACTCACAGTGACACCTAACTCAGCGCCTGTCATATCCTCAGCGTCAGTGTCGCTAGCCTCAGCTCCTGCCGGGTCGCCACGCGTCTTTAGTGTCCAAGCCTCAGATCCAGACGGACAGTCTGTGTCTTATAAGTGGGTTTTCTCCTCCGGCGGTACGTCATCTTCTAAAGACGTTGCTCGTGCAGTGTCGATACCTGGTTCTTACACAGCCACAGTCACAGTAACCGACTCCGGTGGTTTATCTGTCTCGCGCGTTGTGTCTTTCACCGTAACTTAAATACGCGTCACGGTTATAATTACATCTCACGACTAACGACGTTTATATAATGGTGTTTATATAATGTTGCGTATATGTCAGACACCTTAGGTGTCTGTGTGTTCTCAAAATATTTCTTGAGCGCGCTTTTTGTCGTTCTCTGATACGCAAACTCGATAGCGTTCCATCACTCTGCGGGTTTCTGCGTTGATCCCCGCATGTGCTAGCTGTCTAACTATCCAAAAAGCTGTGTCTCTGGTGTATTCACCAAGTGTTGCAGTCATGTGTGACCTCCTATTGTTTGCATCTCTCACTATAGAAGCATCGTCTCTGTTTAACAAATCAGCTAACTCGCCTTGTTCTAGGTGATGGGTGCTGTACGCTGCCGTTTGCTAGTTTCTCGGCAAACTCTATGATCTTTCCTGCTACGTCTATTTTTGTGGTGTTCTCTATACCCTCTAGACCGGGGGAAGCGTTCACCTCTAAAACCAGCGGTCCGTTCTCGCCCCTCAGTAAGTCCACGCCAGCTACGCTCAGACCTACGGCCTTGGCAGCAGCCAAAGCTACGCGCTTCTCTTGCGGTGTTAGTTTTATCTTCACAGCAGTCCCGCCTTGGTGTATGTTTGCTCTAAAGTCTCCAGCAGCAGCTCTTCTCTCCATGGCCGCAACGACTTTACCTCCCACAACTAGTGCCCTGAGGTCTCGTCCTGCTGCTTCTTTAACGAACCCCTGTACAAGGAAGTCAGCGTCAAGCTGGTGAAAAGCAGACAATAGAGACTCCGCTGCTTTCTTTGTCTCAGCCAACACAACACCAGATCCGGCAGATCCCTCTAGTAGTTTAACAACAACCGGGACAGATCCTGCTAGACCTAAAACTTCAGCTGTACCGGATGGTTCATGAGCTGCTGCAGTGTCTGGGATAGGAACTCCAGCTGCAACCATAGCCTGCATAGATGCGAGTTTGTCACGCGATCTCATCAAAGAACCAGCTGTAGAGGTAGATGGCACCCCAGCTGCTTCTAATTGACGCACAACAGCCGCACCGAATCTGCCTGATGTCGCACCTAGTCTAGGTATCAAGACATCTACTTCTAATGGCTCTCCTTGGTGTAGGACTTTAGCACCCGACGACGAGAGACCTAGCGCGCATTTTTTGTAGTTAATGCACACAACTGTGTGTCCTCTCTTCTCTGCCTCCTCAATGAGTCTCCTCGTTGAATACAGAGTGGGTTTCATAGATAAAACACCTATAATCATGGGCGTTTCACTTCTCTTAAGGTACCAAGTACTTGCTTGTCTTCTGCGTCTACTAGAAATCTCCCAGCCAGTGTCTCACGACCTAGAAGCACCGGGAATCTCATCTCTGATCTGTCTGCCAACGAGAACTGTGTCATAAAAGTCTCACCAGCTATCGCGATCGCAAGTTCCACAACTGGTCTTAAAGATGATGTACCGTTAGAGGATTTAATAGATCTAAGCTCTATCACTTTAGCTTCGCACACTCTTTTTTTGAAGCGAAATTTAGCTATCATCTCGCCGTCTCTCTCTATCACAGATAGTTTCTCTGCGTGGAGAGAAGAGGTCTCTGCTCCTGTGTCAATCTTTGCACGCACCGGCTCAGACGTCACACCATCTAGCAAGACCCACTCCCACCAGCCTATGCGCTTTTTGTCCGCCCTGCGTTTTCTCACGTGGCAACTGTGCCCTAACTGGCTCTTCTAGCACACCTCTTGTTAAAACCACCAAGAACGCCACCTGCTAGCTAGGTTTTAGTCTCTCTGGGTCGTCGCCAGGTTAGGACATACTCCGTCTCTCAGCCATCTCTCTGAACGAATACACCCGTAGCGGCCCATTCGCTCCTCTATCTTTGTTATGTGCCTTCCATCAAGCGGCATTTTGACGTACTCGCGATTCAAAACGGCACCAAGTAGTCTGCCTAAGGCGTAAGATACGTCGCTCAGTTCATCCATAAAGTCGGCTTTATTGCGTGTTTGCGCTATCTCTCCAGCCTCGTCTATTAAGTCACCAAATCCCTGCCGCAAGCTGACCTTTTTGTGGCATGCACACATCATGCCTCACACTGTGTCTAAGGTAGAGTCTTTTTTCAGGTCTCTGCGTGCCTGCCAACCCAGGCCGGGCACCTTTCCCATGCTTGCGTAGCCCAATGGCAGAGGCAGAGGACTTAAAATCCTTCAAGTGCGGGTTCGAGTCCCGTCGCAAGCACGACGGGGTATGCACCTAAGTCTGTTTCGTTACCTGCAAGGTTCAATACAGTCAAAATTGACGGTGTTACAGGTCCTTGGACCCAGTTAGCAAACAGCTAAATCTCGATTAGAAACAACAAAAGTGTCAAGTCTAAAAGCCTGAGCCCACTGCCCTTGAGGCCTAGGTCGTAGCTGACAGTAGCTTTTTATAGAGCTCAATCAAGCCAAAACAGGCCCTAGTAGCACAGTTTAAGTAACTAGTGAAAAACGCTACCTAAATAAGGAGATATAGTCTCATGAAAAAACTTATCCTACCAGCACTAACTGCCTGCACTCTGCTTCTCGCCTCTTGCGGCAGCGACTCTAACGCCTCTGGGCCGCCGATTCTGAGTATCACAAACTCTGCTATCTCTACTAACCCCGCTCTAAGCTCACCACAGGTAGGCAGTGAAGATAAGATGATGTGGGCCGGCCGCCAGAACTTCACCGTCAAAGGGGAGCTCTCAGCCCTAGACAGCGACGCTGCGTCTTACGTCATATCGCCAAGTCGTGTGTCAAAGAGTGATTTAAACTCACTGCGTAAAGTTTTTGCTATCGAGGATGATTTCGTTGCGCAAAAAGACAATATGGGTGGCGGATACCTCTCAGGGGATTACAAAACCGGGAACACACCAATGATGTATGTGAGTTCTGACGCTATGCAATACTGGAACTATCAAGCGCCTTGGTCAGACGCCTCGACTTCTGTAGGGTGCTCATCACCCGGTGGCAACACCTCTGACGTGTTGCCGTGCGCTGTTCCGACACCACCGGAGAACGTCCCAACAGCAAGCCAGGCTGAGGACCTGTTTAAACAGATGCTCAAAGACCTAGGTCTCTCGCATAGAGACTTCGTCATCGAGAGCTACGCCTCAGAGTGGGGCGCTGGTGCCTCAGGCTACTTAACCATTGATGGTGTGCGAAGTTCATTGTCGTGGTCGGCTTCCTACGGTGCTGATGCGGAACTCTTGTGGGCGAGCGGTGTTTTAGCAGACATCACAAAAGGTGCAAACTATCCACGTATCGGAACTACACAAGGAATCGCCCGCCTAAACAGCGAACAGAACTGGGGCGGCCCTCTAGTACGAGGGGATGCCGCACACAGCGACATGTCTGTTAAATCTCAGAGCTCAACTAAATCGTCAGCTCCAAGCGCTCCGCCTGTACCTGCAGATGACACCTCAGACGCTAGCGTCACTAAACCCGTAACACCAGATGACACTGTTGTGAGTTCCTCTGATACTCAAGAGATGCCAGTTATCGAGATAGAGATCGTCTCTGTTGAGGAAGAACTAGTGAGCCTGTACGGTTCTGACGGTTCTATCTATCTAGTTCCTGGGTACGCTTTCTTGGCACCGCGAGAGTCAAGCTGGACACCGCGTTACGTAGTGACAGCTCTGCCAGATAGATTCATCAACAAAACTAGCGCCGACTCTGTAGAGACGCCAGACACCGGAGTCTCTGATACTCCAGTACCTGAGACGATGGTGTCTGAGCCAAACGACCCGGACAACTCAGACGTCGTCCCGGCTGTCATCTCCCAAAAAGACGCTGACACTTTACTCACAAAGAGTGAGAGCGCCGCTGTTAAAACAGCGACAGATAAAGGCTGGGAGGTGCGCATCGGGCAACGTGACGACGAATCGTACGCACTAACAGCAGATTATCGAGCAAACCGCGTGACTCTGACTATCACCGCTGACAAGGTCACTAAAGTAGCCGTTGGGTGATCCTGTAAGAGAGCAAGACACGCTCGTCGTGCCTCTACAGCAGGTGTGCGCACTGTATGCGTGTGAAGTTACCGACAGAGCTAACCCAGAAGTAATCGAGAGGCTCGGTAGGAGATAGTAGCTCTTAAAACTTCACAGACGCGAGAGGCTCTATCTAATAAATAGCCTCATCAAGCGCATACGTGGAATGGATGATGTAACATGGAAAACCTGGAGATAGAGAAACTTGCCCAGCGCGTCGAGAGCATGGCAACAAGCAGCTCAGCGCGCAAAGAGACCCAGGCTTTGGTAGAAAAACACGGTGGATGGGTGGCTGTGTGGGACGCGTTTGAACAAAGCACCGACGCAAGAGTGAAGCGCTTAGGTTTCACCCTACGGGCAGCAAACGCGATATCAGTCCAGGCTGAGGTCATAGCCGACCGTTTACGTATGGATGAACAATACTTCATCGAGCTCGGCTCCCTCGCCTCTACGTATGCCAAACGCGGACAATTAGACAAAGCCAGTGAGTACGTAGAGTCTGTTGCTTTTATGCTGTGTATACTTATGGAGCAGATACTGCGAGCAGATCCAGCAGACAAAGCAGCTCAGGGGTTACTCGCACAATGGAGCGAGATAGTTTCAGTCATGCAGACTCGCTGAGTATCTAAACTTTTTAAAGACCATCAACTTCAGAAAAGAGCTGGTTTAAATTAGGTACCACTCGCAACAACCGCCTGCCTATATGAAACAGTCTCACATCCACGCAAGACTTAACTCTAACAAACTAGAGACCCTCTGTAACCAAAGGCACCCTCAGAGTAGTACTTAAAATCCTTCAAGTGCGGGTTCGAGTCCCGTCGCAAGCACGGCTGCAGCAGCAGATAGAGCCGCTCGAGCGCACGCTGGGGTGTTTGACCCAAACTCGGAACCCTCTAAAGTCCATAAGTTTGCAGCAAGCTCTACGAGCTCGTCCGCGATGCTACTTTTAACTCTACCTTGTACCGTTATAGTGGCGCCGTTGATGTTCTCCATCTCCACTGTGGCCCCCACAGGGACGTGCGTAAAACCAAGCCATCCTCCGCCTACAGCGTCACGTCTGCTTGTC
>Ga0102901_1000889_pt1 | contig 10178 bp, 11 predicted proteins | sample Colrivmet1555A02_FD_78456 | JGI IMG/M metagenome (GOLD analysis project Ga0102901, IMG submission 78456) | Estuarine microbial communities from the Columbia River estuary - metaG 1555A-02 | ecosystem: Environmental > Aquatic > Marine > Intertidal zone > Estuary | place: USA: Columbia River... | reverse complement strand
TCCAGCAGATCCTGTAGGTCCAATGGGTCCAGCAGATCCTGTAGGTCCAATGGGTCCAGCAGATCCTGTAGGTCCAGCAGATCCTGTAGGTCCAATGGGTCCAGCAGGTCCAGCAGATCCTGTAGGTCCAATGGGTCCAGCAGGTCCAGCAGATCCTGTAGGTCCTGTAGGTCCTGTAGGTCCAGCAGATCCTGTAGGTCCTGTAGGTCCTGTAGGTCCAGCAGATCCTGTAGGTCCTGTAGGTCCTGTAGGTCCAGCAGGTCCAGCAGGTCCTGTAGGTCCAGCAGGTCCAGCAGATCCTGTAGGTCCAGCAGGTCCAGCAGATCCTGTAGGTCCTGTAGGTCCAGCAGATCCTGTAGGTCCAGCAGGTCCAGCAGGTCCTGTAGGTCCAGCAGATCCTGTAGAAAATACCCATTCATTAGAAACTGAGTCATATACAATTATTTCACCATCTGAAGGTGAACCCGACTGTATTTGTATATCATTTATGACATTTTCTCTTTTTTGAGGATTTCTTACTAAAAAATTGGCCATTTTTACTACTGAAATTATGTTCACGAATAATATTTTTTCAATTCTTTTATGATATACGTTTCTATGTCTCTATGCTTCACGGTGTAAGGCACAGTAATCAGAAGGATGCCATTTTTTTTACATAACAACCTTTTCTTCTCATCTCTATACTTGAGATTGGTAAATGCGTCTTTGTTGTTATGAAAGTAAGGTATGTAATTATAATGTTGTTCTCCGTTGTACTCGACTGCAATCTTCATTTCATCGTTATAACAATCTAATTCCAAGTTAGATCCACTCACTGTATTCATCAAAAAGTTGGGCCTAACCTTTGGGAATTTTTTACCTGTAATTTTTTCAATAGCTCTTCTACACTCCGTCTCCCCTTTACTTTCAAATGATATCTTTTTTTTAGGATCAAACCGTTTAATCGGTTTAATCGGTTTAATCATCAGATCCAATATTAACGGCGTGTGATCTGTGTATGTTCCCTTCTCACCTGATAACCAGTTGCGCATGAATAGAACTGCAAACATGATCACGGCAATATAAAACAGGGTTATAAACATGTTATTCTCTATACTTAGGATTGTTTTCTTAAACCACATTTTTCATAGAAAATTAAGTTTTTCTTATTAAGATCCACGTCATATCCTGACTCTACAGCCTTTTCACAAGCCTTCTGACCCAACTCGTGCTCCTTTACGTAGTATGCCACTATTCCCAACTCTTGCCATCTATCATGATTGTAGCATCTCTGATTTACCCAAAGGATACAATTTGAGGGATATGGAAGTTCGCATGCTAGTTTAGCAAACAAGAATGCAAGCTTGAACTTGCCCCTTTTTCTATATATTCTTACAATACCAATCAAAGGCTCAGCCCTCTCAATCAGCTGATATGCTTTCAGATACCATTTCACACTATCATCCTCATCTCGTTCTAGTTGACCACATTTCATCATAGAATTGAACCTCTCCTCGAAGAAACCATCCTCATTGTTTGCTCTCTGTTTATAGAAAAACATTGCATCCGCCTTCATATTAAGACAGTCGTACGTTTGGGCCAGATAGTATTGGCTACGCCCGTTGTTAGGATTCATGGCAATGTTCCTCTTGAGGAGTGTCAGATCTTTTTTCCACCGTGTTTGCGATTTGCCATCGTTATCCTTTACCCTATCTTGATAAAGGATAATATCCCCCATTTTTCCAATCTTAACCCCGGGAGGTACATCAATGTACTCGTGAACGGAACCTTTATACCTGAAACCAGTGTTTGATTTGATCAGCCTAATGTTGTAATAGTCTAATTCTTCATAAGGACCAACATACCAACGTTGATGTAGTAGGAACCCTTCCTCACTTGCCCCATTTATTAGCTGTTTCAGATTCTTGTCACACCTATACTCATCGTTGCTGTCTAGTAACAACAGGTAGTCGTACAAGAGTTTGTCAGCAAAGTCAAGAAGCATATTTCGTGAGGTAGCAAAGTCCTCAAATTGACCTTGAAGTAAATGAAAATGTATGTTGTGTTTCTCCGCGAACTGTTTTACGATTTCTACCGTCTTGTCCTCTGACCCCGTGTCGAATAATATGATACCATCTACTACATCCTTCACACTATTCAACGTAGTTTCAATCCTCTTCTCTTCGTTTTTAACCATAAGAACAACAGCTAGTTGAACTTCACTTTGTAAATGATTCATTTTCACTGTTACAAGTTGTCTATAACTTATCTGTACCTGTACATCACTATCCCTACAATGATAAAGCCAATGACCCAGATAAGCCACGTGTAACCGAAAAAGTCAGCTAATTTACTAGACCATGACAAGTCTTCCTCAAATTCGTCATCTTCTACGTCAACATTTTCGTCATCTTCTACGTCAACATTTTCGTCATCATCAACCACGACATCGTCATCCGTAACAACGGGGGGTCCTGAAACCATTGTAAAATCCTGATTCATGAAATCCTGAGCCGCGATCCAGAATTTACGTTTAATACATACAAGCACCGTGTCGCTAGGAACCTCAATCTCCTTGTTTGAACACGCTTTTGAACAACTGTTATTCTTATCACATGATGGTGTTTCTACACACATGTTTGAATTCCATTTTACACATTTGTAGCATGACTGTTTCTTTGTAACACCACACCTATTGTCATCAGCGCATTTGAATGCTTTCTGTCCTTTAATCGTGGAACATGAGAGTGATGGTACTACACATTTGTATCCATCAACCCTCATTGCCCAGCACCCTCCAAGCGATAGTTTGTGGTTGTTTAGGATTCTAAAGAGAGCTACTAAGCCGTATCGACGTCCTCTGTATGGTTTACGCACCCAATCACCGTATGGTTTCGCGTTTGGATCAGAGTTCCTGGAATCTTGAATTTTTCTAAGAAAGTTCACAAAGACGCTTTTGAGATAGGGATCCTTTTGTAAGATCTCTCTCAGTTCAGCATCGGTAGCAGGACTCTTTCCATAGCGCTTTGTTATATCATTTGCTATCTTCATTCTATTCTTCAAACGCATGATTTGGTGGAAACCGCGAGCGTTATGTAGATACTCATCCTTAATCTCTGCCTCTTTTGCCATCGCGGTAGCTGTCTTTGTGAGACCTAAACGTTTGAGGAAATTGAGAAGATTGGCATTGTACATTATATCCTCAGTTCCTTTAGCTATATCCACGGCTTGTCCGTTGAGTGACAGGCGATAATCCCCCGGTGTTCCCTCTATCGCGAGGTTGTTTATCTCTTCTGGAGGGATGTCGAGATCCCTCAACATTTGCTTGAATGAATTTAACTCTGTTGATGGGTTTAAGATTAAACCACCCTTATTCCCCACGCTGATTCGGTTAGATAATTCAGCTATCGTTTTGTAGATTACCATATATTGATCCATCTATTTTAGTAATATGCAAAGATTTTTAAACATATCATCCTTAAATATAAACTATGTATTAATCGGCGGGCGAATGACTCGGTGAACATGTGTCATAGTTGAATATTGGGTTGTTTTCGATTGACGTTAGAGATCTAAAGCCGGCTCATGTAGATCAAAATATGCCAAAACCTACATCACCAGAGAGGCCCCCTGTTAAGAGGAGAACGAAGGTCGTCAAAGTAGATGCTAAAACAGTAGATGCTAAAACAGTAAATGCTACAAAAGTAGATGATAAAAAAGTAAATGCTACAAAAGTAGATGCTGAACCACTAAAAACTGTGTTTGATCAAACATCTGCTACTTCAACAAAGATTGATAATAAGGATTACAACAACGTAGAGGTTGATAGTGCGATTGAAAAACCTATTCACGTAGAGCAGTCGGTGAGTAGGACCAAGGTTTACCCTGCTACGATCAACCTGCTGTTGAACATTTGCAAAGAGGATGTTGGCGTTGTGAAGGAAGCGTTCAAGAAACGCAACCGTCATAAATATATTAATATTTTTGAAAACTACAAGAAGAATCTCACCGATCGCGACTACTCGATCATAAATGGGGCTTTGAATTATCTTTACGATTATAGTCGTGTAGCATCTATTCCAAAGGATATAGCTGTATGGATGCTTGCTATCAAGGACATACCTACAAGTCATATCATATCATATACAAGTAAAGCTGTTCTGACGGAAATTGCCAAGGAGCATGGGTTGCCTTATTCCAACAAGAAGGTTGTAGCTCTCGTTGAGAGTATCCGTGGCGTTATTGATTCATATTAAGTATCTCAAATTCATAACCAGAGAGGTTATGAAACTATACATTTAAAGACATGATTTCATAGATGATCCTAAACGTGCCATCGTAGAGATAGGTGCTACTCTGAGTTGCCATAACTCTGCATTACGTTTCCTCATTAGTCGTTCCTGTAGTTCTGTTCTGAATGTGATCGCCGAATCTGTAAATGCGTTGTTTGCTAGTTGCCTGTACTCATCGCCTTCGCTCTGAGTTAACATTTTGTCTGAACCATAAGTATTAGCCCATGGGAACACATCCACGTTACTACGAGTGATGTAATTGGGCATCGTAATCGCATCTACATCATCGTAAAAGAATTTGGGACGTCCTGTCAATTTATCTACGTAGGACCTGTAACTGGTACCATATCCAGTGAAACGAGGGTCATAAACGTTGGTATGATCTTGAGTAATAGGTTCTTTTACGCTTTGAGGTGTGATAATTGTGTTCTTGGGATCATGCATGGTGTACTTTATCATATCATCCGTTTGCTGGACTTCTGTAGGCCCCCACTGCTGAAGGTAGGAAATTCCAATGTTACTATTTATAGGCTCACCGATATGTGATTTCTGAAACACCCCCGGTTGGAGCGTCTGAGTGATAATGTTGTAACGCCTAGGACTCTCAAAGCATGGAATGATATGTTTATCATCCACAATCTCTTTTTTGGGTGTCATGTACTGATCTGGATCTGGGGTAGGATCGTTTATGATCTGATAACGTCTGTTCCCGTGATGTCTGTTCCTGCTCCCATGATCTCTTTTCCCATGATCTCTTTTCCCATGATCTCTGCTCCCATCTTTTGACATATCTTTGAAATCTCGAAACCCTTCGATTATGTTTTCATTTTCAGTTTTATTATTTCCCTGAAGGACTTTACATTGACAAGGAATGTACATGCACTCCTTGCATTTGGTTGGGAGAATACCATAGTTATAACCTACCATGTCCGCGTCAAAATTTGTCTCTTTATTAATTTGCGAGTGGACCGCGAAATCATTATTACGCCATGAATCTAAATCATGAGAAGGTGGGGCTATAATGGGAGTTATCCTAGTTTTGGGATTGGGTCCACCGACCAGTTTCTGATTAATTGAGGTATGATTTGTATCATATTCTAACAACACGGCGTCATTACAGAATCTTTTCTGACTAGTTGGGAAGCCAACCTTATTAACGTCTGGGTGCTTGATTGAGTTGTACTCTCTCATGAATTCATACAATTGTTGAGAGTTTGATTCGTCTTTTGAATCAACATATCCTTGTTCGAATTGCTCGATAGTTGGTTCCCCGATTGCACTTGAATACACGCTCATCGTAACAACCATTACGATGATCATCGTACTGAATGCAAGCATAGGCTTGTATACCGCGATTACTACGCATGCGATCAGTGCCATTCGCGTTATCGTGTTTAGTTTTGTTGACAAGCTGTCTTCGGGACTTGGTAGGAGATCGAACGATCTAAATAACTGAGTCACATCGTACATCCAAAATTCATTTGAAGCCATTTTTGAAGGATGATTATAATATCGCGACAATCATGTATCTTTTTTTACAGGCTTGCACGTCTTCCTATGCTCATGCATAACCCCACAATGGCACACTGAGGTGTCTTGACGATTTTGAACGCTAACGTGTACCTGTCAAAATTCTTAAGGTTTGCGTTCATATCAAAGTTTGTTGATATGAAACTAAGGACCTGGGAATTTCCTATTTCTCTGTGATGACACATTTCTGTGTTTGGACGACATCTTTGGTTTTATTCAAAAGTGCCTTTATGAACCCCTCGTCAGTGATACCCTTACTAGCCAACAGGTCTTTAATTTTAGACTCATAATTCTTCTTTCCTAGAGGGATTTTTCTATCTTTCTTTTCAAGTTTAAGGTATGTATGATCATCCAGCCTAATTCCTTCTTGCATCGTCTCAACCAAATAATTCTGTATCTCTCTTTTGATTTCCTTTTCCACTTTACGCTGTTCCAGAATTGCCTTCTTCACATGTCCCATCCTCTCCCTAACCATTATTAATCGGCGTACTGTGTTTGTAATATTACTCATGGTTTTTTACACTACCCTCATTTCTTAAGTCTTGTAAGCATGTCTTGTGCAATTTTTTCATTCTCATGTTTCTCCATATGTTTGTTCAAGAAATTATATCCTCATGTTCTCCATCTGGTCCACCAGCTCACCCTCGTTTATCCCAGCCAATCTCATCACCTTTTTCCTATACTTACCTATCTTCTCAGATATGGTAGGATCCCCTGGGTTCTCTTGCAGCTGTCTCGAATAGTTGGCCAATTTTCTAGTTATCTCTTTGATCAGCTCATCCTTCTGAGATAGTTGGGCTCTGTACCCACACTCACGCTCCTGATACCCATGCTCACGCTCCTGATACCCATGCTCACGCTTCAACCCTTCACTTATCTGCTCCTTAAAATGCTGGATACTCGCGTACGCTGTATCCAGCTCTCTCTTCATACTGCTTATATGATGATTCATCTCCGCTATAACTTTATCCTTAGACTCCAACAACAATTTCTGACCATTGATATTAATCCTTAGCTCTTGATTCTCTTGCAGATATTTCTGTATATAAGACCCGTACTTTGTATACATTTGTGAATAGAATTTCTTTGCCTCGCTCACTTCACTCTTATCCAACACAATCAACTCATCAAATTTACCCAGCTTGCAAAACATACTACGCCCATACGGACCAGTCTCCGAAAAGAATTTCCTGATCTCACCCTCTGCAGATACCTCATCTCTGTGATCGACAGGACTGAAGCATTGGAGCTTCAGGTCGTTGCCGGTCATCTTTCCGTATGTAAAGCAATGTTCACCTGTCCGTCTAAACAAGTCGTCTGTTCTTCCAATTTTGTATAGACATCCTTTCCTGAACGGTTTGAGCTGGTCTTCATACTTCCTGAGCTCGGTGATCTTGCCCACGTTGAACAGGTACACGCATGACATTTTGCTCATACATTTGGACAGGATAGCTTTGATGACGTCAGGGTTAGTGGCGGCAAGCTCGTAGGCAAGCACGGCTTTATCTTCGTCTGTGCCGAGATGGGCCTTGAAGAGGATCCTCTTCATCCAGTTCATGAAGTGGTGAGCTGTACCGGATCTAGATTTGGTGATTACTTTGATGAGACCCTGGTATGTAAAATAGAGTCGTTTTTTGTGACCTCTCGATTCTACGCGTAAATGAATATACATTCTATCATCCAGTACGTGTAGAATCTCGTAGTCCTCGCCTTCATTATATTCAGTATGTGATAATTGAACATTTTGTCGTAGGTTCTCCATCTCAAACACTCTAGCTACATCTTCCCCCTTGAACCTGATCTTATCCTCATGACGCTCGCCTCTTACTTCCACTTCGTATACATTTCCGTCATCGTCTGTAAACTTCTCTTCATCGGTCAGCTCCAAGATAGGAGGCGCGTCTCTGGGCTCACCAGGGTTTGCAGCCTCAGGCGTTTCAATGAATTGGTCAAACCAGTCTTTCTTGATGAGGATTTTGGATCGCGAATATGTGAGGTTACTTTCTTCATACGAGTCGGTCTTTTTTATGTATTTGACGACAAAATGTTGATCGTCCGGTATGTTGTGCTTGGTGACGATTCCTTTGACTGAGCGTAGGCCTCTGAAAAGGGATGGGTGCACAGTCTTGAGATCGTTTACCAGATATGTGTCGTGTCCATTAAACACGATGATGGGTAAATTACAGGTAGCCATTTTTACAATTAATTGAGTTTTGGTTGGAAATATTCAAAATTTATTCAGAAATAGGTTCTCCTACCGTATTAAAGGATTTTGAAAGAGCCTTGAGTCTCATTTGTTTATCTTTCTTTTTGGCTTTATTTTGGATAGATATTCCTTTAGCGCTCGTTGTCGGTTTCATGAAGCTAGGTAGATCCTCTACCTGTTCAGTTCGTGTGAGCCATGGGATGTTGCATCGTTTGCTTACCTCGACTACGCTTTCCTTGAGATAATATTTTTCAGTAGTCGCTGTGGATACGTGTCCTATCATTTTGGATACTTTGCTTGGGTCATTTCCAGCTTCTAGCAAAATGTGAGCAAACGAATGTCTTATCGAATGCGCATGCACGTGGGGTCCGCCGACGTTTGCCGCCCCGGCGATCTCTTTCACTATCTTGCTGATCCTCCCAACATAAAAGCACCTCTATCGTTTCTTATGTCCTCCTTTGTGACCTCTCGATTCTATTCACAATGGTCCTGAAGATGTCCGTAATCATTGTGAATATAATCTCCCAGTGTTCATTTTTATTATAAGCAGAATCTGGTCGTTGAACATCATCAAGTAGGTTCTCCATCTGAAACACTCTCTACATCCTTTCCCTTGAACCTGATTCTATTCACAATTGTGAATAGAATCTCAAAGTCTTCATTTTTATTATAACCTCTTTCATTTTGGACACCATCAAGTAGGTTCTCCATCTCAAACACTCTCTCTACATCCTTTCCCTTGAACCTGATCTTATCCTCATGTTCTCCATCTGGTCCACCAGCTCACTCTCGTTTATCCCAGCCAATCTCATCACCTTTCTCCTATACTTACCTATCTTCTCAGATACGGTAGGATCCCCTGGGTTCTCTTGTAGCTGTCTCGAATAGTTGGCCAATTTTCTAGTTATATCTTTGATCAGCTCATCCTTCTTAGATAGTTGGTCTCTGCTGTCTTCCAGTTGGTCTCTGTTGTATTCCAGTTGGTCTCTGTTGTATTCCAGTTGGGCTCTGTACCCACGCTCACGCTCCTGATACCCATGCTCACTCTCCTGGAAAGACCGGATACTCGCGTACGCCGCATCAAGCGCTCTCTTCAGACTGCATATATGATCATTTATTACAGGTGTGATTTCATCTTTTGAAAGATCAACTTTATCTTTTCCCAATTTTACATTACACCATTTAATCTCTTCACTTATATCATCAATCAATCTAAATCTATTAAACCCATCCGCATGAGGATTGAATCTATAAAACGAACAGTGCAATTCTCTATCTATATCATTTTGACGCTCTTGTTCGTATGTTTGGTCTCTATACATATGTCCGTGTTCATCACATTCAATTGATAACTTAACCTCGGGAATGTACAGATCTATTCTATACGACTTGACTCGATATTGTTTGATACATTCATATTGAGGAAATGATTGTACAATATAATCAATGGTTTCTTGCTCTTTGGATGGGAAAATAACATTTAGATGTACAAACTCTTTAATAAAAGGGTTATCTAAGAACCATTGTATATTGTATATGTTTAGACTTCTTGATCTTTGTAGGACCTTTTTGAGTCCTCTACATGTAAAGAACAACTTTTTGTTATTTCCCTCCTTCCCATCAACTACGTATAGAATCTCAAAGTCTTCATTTTTATTATAACCTCTTTCATTTTGGACACCATCAACCAGGTTCTCCATCTGAAACGCTCTCGCTACATCTTTCCCCTTGAACCTGATCTTATCCTCATGACGCTCACCTCTTACTTCCACTTCGTATACATTTCCGTCATCGTCTGTTAACTTCTCTTCATCAGTCAGCTCCAAGATAGGAGGTGCGTCTCTGGGTTCACCAGGGTTTGCAGCCTCAGGCGTCTCAATGAATTGGTCAAACCAGTCTTTCTTGATAAGGATTTTGGATCGCAGATATGTGAGGTTGCTGGGTTCATACGAGTCGGTCTTTTTTATGTATTTGACGATAAAATGTTGATTGTTCGGTATGTTGTGCTTGGTAACGATTCCTTTGACAGACCTAACACCTCTGAAAAGGGATGGGTGCACAGTCTTGAGATCGTTAGCTAAGTAGGTCTCGTGCCCGTTGTAGTTGATTGTTTGTGGGTGATTGGAAGCCATTTATTCTAAGACGTGTGAGTTCGAAGAAAAAATTCAATT
>Ga0102901_1000883_pt1 | contig 10227 bp, 15 predicted proteins | sample Colrivmet1555A02_FD_78456 | JGI IMG/M metagenome (GOLD analysis project Ga0102901, IMG submission 78456) | Estuarine microbial communities from the Columbia River estuary - metaG 1555A-02 | ecosystem: Environmental > Aquatic > Marine > Intertidal zone > Estuary | place: USA: Columbia River... | reverse complement strand
TTGCCTAGATTCGCTTGTTTGATGCAACAGGAAATGCACAAGATGCAATCGGTTTAGACGCTTTTTCAATTTCAACCAAGCACATTCTACAATTTCCGGCTACAGCTAACCTTTCATTGTAACAAAAACGCGGCACAGAAACCCCAATTATCTCACATGCTTCTAAAGCACTGGTATTTTTTGGAACAAAAACCATATTATTGTTTACAAAAACTTTAATCATAGTTTTTAGTTTATTATTTTAGGTAAAACTTGGTTTTATACAATGAAAAATTTACTGTAACGAATTTCAAAATAATTGTTACAATAAACTTATAAAAAATACAATAAAAACCTAATCTTTTTAAGGAATGGATAAGATCATGTCTGACTCGTTTCACGTAAGTTTTAAAAACCTAAAAAAGCGAAAATCTTACTTTTTTACCCATATAGAATATAGGTTTTTTAGGCCTCGGAATACTGTTTTTTTACTGCCCAAGGGTACTACCTTGCAGCATTTTACTAATTATTTCATTCACAAAATTCCCTTATAGAATATAGGTTTTTCGCGTGTGCAAAATTCTCTAAAAAAGTTATAATTTCTACTATACCCTGTAGTTTTTTACGCATTATATTTTATAAGTTTTGAACTTGTGACAAACAAACTAGAAAACTGATACTTTATTCAACGGAGGTTATAATCTAAAATTTTGAACAACTTATTAAAAAAATTAAAAAATAACACTAATCCCAAAAACCAAAAACATAGTTTTAAAATTTTTGTATTATAGGTGTATTCTTTTTTTTTTAATTTTTTTTTATTGGTAGTTGGGTATATAGATAAATTTTTTTATTTATGTTTACAGAAGTGAGGCACCTGTTACCGACGATCGAGTGATAAAAAAATTAACATAAAGAATTTTCATCTATTCTCTGCCCAAAAACAAAAAAATTTGTTTTTTCGCCCGAGGCGGGGCCTCGGTACTTTTTGGGTATGTATGAGAATATCAATTTGTTTTAAAAACTGATTGTTACCATATAATTTTTAAAACAAATATAGACTCTCGTTCGTAGTAAAGAGTAAACTTTCTTTAATATTTAATTAAACTAAAAATGCAGCATCCCGAAGTCTAGTGCACTTATAATTCTTAAAAAGAGTAAACATTTTTTCATGTTTAGTCGTTTTGTTTTTGTTATATACTCTTTAAGTATTTTAAGTAAGAAATTAAATAACTATATTACCCAATGATTTTTTATTTTGCGGAATAGAGCAGTTAGGTAGCTTGTCAGGCTCATGATCTGAAGGTCGTTGGTTCAAATCCTTCTTCCGCAAAAAATTAGCTAACAAACTTTTTGTTACAAAAAAAATATACGAATAATTATTTTAAAAACTTTGTTGCTAGCATTCATTGATTTTAGAGCAACATTAAAAAAACGTTTTTAAAACTAAATTAAAAAAATATAAAAATGTCACTACAAAAAAATAAAATGCTTCAAAAAAATTCAAATTTACAATTTTTTTTTTCATTTGTTTTGAAAAAATTTATTTCTCAATTAATGAAAAACGGGAAAAAGGCTCAAGCAGAAAAAATTTTAAAAAATATTTTTATTAAAATTTCTTTAAAAGGATATTCGCCAGTAGAAGTTGTTACGTTAGCAATCAATAATGTTAAACCATATGTCGAAGTACGTAATGTGCGTCTAAAAGGAAAATCTTTTTTTGTACCTTTTCCACTACAACTTTCACGTCAAATTTCAGTATCATTAAAAACTATTTTGCATTCTTCACAAGGTAAGAAAAAAATTGAAAATTTATTGGTTACAGAATTAATCAATTCTTCTTTTAATCAAGGACAAAGCGTAAAAGTTACTTTAGCGCTGCATAAGCTTGCGATTCAAAATCGACTATTTATCAATTATCGTTGGTTTTAAACTTTTTCGATAATTTTTGAAATTTAAAAAAACTTCAAAATGCCAACTATTAATCAGTTATGTAATCAAATTCGCCAATTAAAAAAACGTTTGGTTCGAACACCAGCACTTGAAAATTCCCCACAAAGAAAAGGTATTTGTTTAAAAATTTTTATACGCACACCAAAAAAACCTAATTCAGCATGTCGAAAAGTAGCACGCGTAAGATTGTCTACTAAAAAACGAACAGTTGCTTATATTCCAGGCGAAGGTCATACTTTACAAGAATATTCTACCGTTTTGATGCGAGGTGGGCGTGTTAAAGATTTGCCAGGCGTTAAGTATCACCTAATTCGTGGAAAATATGATTTTTTAGGCTTAAAAAATCGTAAACAAGCTAGATCGAAATACGGTACAAAAAAAATACGTTAATTTTTGTAGTATTTTTTAACAAATTTTAAATTAGAAATATTTTAACAAAAAGCTTTTATTATTTTCAATCAAAGTATATTTTGTGCTTTTAAAAACAATCTTTAACCAAAAATTAAAACTTTCAACCTAAAAATGACACTATTATCTTACAAAAAACCAACAACATCTTCACAGCGACATGTTTGTTTATTAGATAGAAAAAAATTAAACAAAACAACAATTTTAAAAAGTAAAACTAGCTTTTTAAAAAATAACGCAGGAAGAAATCATAAAGGTCAAATTACTGTCTATACAAAAGGGGGTGGTCATAAAAAAAAATATAGACTAATTTCTTACGAACGTACAAACATTTCAGGGATTGTCGAGTCTATCGAATATGATCCGTACCGCTCGGCAAACATTGCTCGTATTTTTTGCGAAGGTACAAACTCTCACTCTTATATTTTAGCTCCAGAAGGTTTAGAACAAGGACATTTTGTCAATTCTCAACTCGGCAAAAGTGAATTAGATTTTAAAATAGGTAATTTATTTTATTTGCAAGATTTACCCTTAGGTGTTTTTATTCATAACGTGGAGTTTCCCCATAGTAAAGGTGGTGTGGCACGTTCAGCGGGTTGTGGTGTCCAAATTATATCAAAAAATGAAAAATATTGTCGTTTGCGATTAAATTCGGGTGAGCATCGGTTATTTTCGTTGAGCACGAAAGCAACATTAGGTAGCTTATCTAACGCTGCTTACAAACATGTTTCGTTAGGTAAAGCAGGACGTTCGCGTTGGCTAAATAAACGGCCCTCAGTGCGTGGTGTAGCAATGAATCCTGTTGATCATCCACACGGGGGGGGTGAAGGAAAAACATCTGGTGGTCGCGTTTCGGTAACACCCTGGGGTAAAATTACAAAAGGACAACCAACAAAAAAAAATTTCAATAAATTAATTATCAAAAAAAGAAATTAATATGGCAAAACGTTCAATTTGGAAAGGTCCTTTTATTCATAAAGAAATTTTTAGTGACATTTCACTCAATAAAAAAAAAATTAAAACAACAGCAAGGAGTACGGTAATTTTACCGTTTTTGATTGGCAAAACCTTATATGTATACAACGGGAAGGTTTTTATTCCAATTATTATAATTGAAGAAATGGTTGGTTCAAAACTGGGTGAGTTTATACCAACACGATTACGACATATTTATAAAAAAAAAAAATAACAAAAATTTATGGGTCAAAAAGCAAATCCAAATAGTTTTCAATTGCCATCGAAAACAACTTTCTTTTCTGGCAACACGTTTAATATGTTAGAGTATTCCACTCTTTTAAAAGAACAATATATTGTATCATCTAATTTAACAACCTTTTTTGAAAAAGTGTGACAAGAAGTTGTTTTAAGTTTTGTGGTTAAAACACCACTGCAAAAATCATTCTTTGTATGTTTATCCTCGGTATGCAACTAAAGTAATTTATTTGTGTAAAGCCTGAGAAATATTAATAAGATCTATTTACGTTTTATAATATATTTTTTAGATAAGCTGGACAGATAAGATTAGCGTAAGCGAATCTGTAATTTAGGGCGTCGTGAAAAAGGTTAAATCGTAACGTTAAAAAAACGATTTTAAAATAGCTCGGGAAGGAGATCTTTTTCTTTTCCTATCCGATTGATCATGAGGGCTACGGCGTATCACAGAAATCTACGTTTGTCATAGAACGAACTTAAAACAGAACTTGGTAAGCCCTATACTTTGTTTTTAAAATCTAAAAACTGGACAACACAGCAATGTTTGTTATCAAGTAAGAGGGTAGAAGACCGGTTCAAAAAGCAAATGCCCTATGGTAACCATAGGGATAAGGCCATCTGGCTAAATCTGAAAGGATGCTGACTTGTATCAAAGAGCGAACAGAACTATAATACGTTTTGTCCGTTGTGTTCCATAACATCACGAGTGTAAATATTTTAGCTAAAATTTTAGATCCTTTGCATTCAAAAGCTAATTAAGTATCATCTTGTTTTATTGTTATGGTTTTAATAACGGTATCTTACGGTTATAGTTGTTTTTTATAATTATGTTTTATTTGAACAAATAAAATAAGATTAAGAGCAAAAAATGATTGTAAAGCACGGCTTTGAGTAATATCCTCAAAATTAGTCTGTCGTTTGAGCCGTATGAAAAGAAATTTTCATGTACGGTTCCAGTGGGGGGAAAACTTGTGAAAGATTACCTATCCAACTAATAATTGTCTTGTAAAAGATTGTTTTTTAATCATGAACAATGAAAAATCGTTTTTAACTGTTTTTATTAATTTTTTAGTTTTAAAACGAGCTCAAAAATCTAAATATTTTTTGAAATCAAACACTAAAAATAGTAACACTGGTTTAAAAACGATTGTCCAAAAATTTTTTAATATTTTATCTAAATTTGGTTATAAAACATCAAAACGATTAGTTTTACAAAATTTAAATAAAGTTGCTTTAAAACATCAAAAAACTTTTTTTTCTAATGAACATCATCGAATAAAAAAAGAATTAAATTTTTTTAGTAAAGAAATTTATTTTGATGCAGGTGTTTTTTTATTTTGCCTTATGAATACTACTAAAAATAGTAGCCTGTTATTTGCTAAATTTATTGGTCGTTTTTTTAAAATGTTTCATCGAACAAAAAAGATTAATAAATTTTTACTTTTTTTAGCAAAGTTTGTCGAAAACATTGCTCATACACGTTTAAAAGGTAGCCGTATTAAAGGTTTAAAAATTCAAATAAAAGGAAGATTTAAAGGAGTTCCGCGGTCAAAAATCCGTGTGTTTGAAAAAGGATGTATCCCTTTACAAACTATTACAAATAAAATTAATTATTCATTGTTTCATGTGAATACAAGTTATGGCGTTTTTGGAATAAAAGTTTGGGTATTTGAGTAAATGTTAGTACAACCGAAAAGAATTAAATTTAAAAAATTAAAAAAAAAATATTTAGCCAAGTGTCTTGAAACACGTGCCTGTCAGTTGCGGTTTGGTTTTATTGGAATAAAAGCTTTAAGCAGTTTTCGTATGACTTCACGGCAAATTGAAGCTGTTCGCCAATGTGTAAACCGTGAATTGGGGCGATCGGGTAAAATTTGGATTAATATTTTTCCGCATATTCCCGTGACTTCAAAACCAACGGAAAATAGAATGGGAAAAGGTAAAGGGTCTGTATCTTATTGGTGTGCCCCAATAAAAACAGGTACTATTTTGTTCGAAATTGAAGGCGTTCCTTTACTAAAAGCAAAGCAGGCTTTGATCAAAGGCGGTAATAAATTACCGATAAAAACAAAAATTATAATAAAATAAAAATGCTAAATAAAAAAAAACAAATCCAGTTCGGTAAACAAAAAATAGAACAACAAAATTCTTTATTTTTTAATTTGCCGTTATTACCTTCAACTTCTTTTATTCAATCGAACACGCCTCAAAATGCGTTAAATGATTTAAATGTTGTTTCTACAATAACAAAGGCAGAATTATCTTGTAAAAATTTTCGTTTTTCATCGTCTTTAAAAGATTTACGTTCTTATCGTTTAGCAAAAAAGCATCAAAAACAAATTGTCCGAAGAAAAGAGAAATTAAAAAGTTCTGCTATTTTTGTTAATTATTTATTCAAAAAACAAAAATGGTATTCTTTTTTTTTACTAAAGCAAGTTAAAGGTGGTTTTATGACAACTTCATCTGGCTTAACGAGTTTTATGCCAAAAAGTTTAGGTGCATTTGCACAGAAGGGTGGTGAAAAACAATATTTACTTAGTTTTAAAATTTTTAAAAAGTCTCAAAGATTTTCTTCAAAAAGTAATGCTAAAATAAATCTTGTTACCTCCTCTAAATTACTTCTCAGCAAAGATAACTCGCAAAAAAAAATATAACGTTTTATAAAAAGAATGACTAAGTTTTTGTTATAACAAAATAAAAAAGTATGTTGATCTTTAGAGAAAGAAATAATACCTTTTTTTGTATTGTTTGTTTATATTTAAAGCGCGCACGTTTTTAGATTATTATTAAATAAAACTTTATAAAGAGGGAAGTTGAAAAAAAGCTTCATGGTTTAAAAATTCGAAATTTTATTTCTTACTATGTTACAAGCAGCAAAATTAATTGGAGCAGGATTAGCTACAATTGGATTAGCAGGAGCGGGAGTAGGTATTGGTACCGTATTTGGTGCTTTAGTACTTGGTGTATCTAGAAACCCATCACTTAAAGACGAGTTACAGCAATTAGCTATTTTAGGATTTGCTTTAACTGAGGCAATTGCATTATTTGCTTTAATGATGGCTTTTCTTATTTTATTTGCTTTTTAAAAAAAGGCAAATACTATACCGTTTAATTTTTTTGGATTTTCAGTGGATTTTTATTGGCTTTTTAACTTACTTAAAAAATAAAAAAATTTGATCAAAGGAGCTTCTTTTTTTTAACAGAGAATAGGACAAATACAGCCTCAAATGATCGAATTACCTAAACTGTTGCTTAAAATTAGCCTTTTGTTTAGTTTTTTATTTATAGTTTTTTCTATAAAATAAGATTTAGTTAAGTAAAAAATTTTTATTGTTAAATTTAATTATAAATATACAGATATTATGGATTTTTTGTTAGTAAATTATATACTTCCGAGATTAGATCTCATAGAATTGTTTAATTTAAATCAATTTATGGACTTTACGTTGTTGCAACAAAATTATTTTAAAATGTTTTTACCGGAAGTTTTTTTATCAACTTCTATTTTTATTCTGTGCCTACACGCATCTTTAATTGTAACTTCAAGACGTTTAAGTTACCCGTTGGTTATGCAAAGCTTTGGAAAACTATCGGTTTTAATTTTATTTTTAACTTTTTTATTGGTTAATAACAATGCAATTCTTTTTATGCTTACTTATCAAAATACATTTATTTTTGATTTATTATCATCAAATGTTAAACAAATTATTTTGATAGGAGCTCTTTTTTGTATTATTATTTCGGAAAATAGTTTAATAAAACAACAAATAAATAATTTTGAGTATTTTCTTTTAGTGTTGTCAGCAGTTTTGGGATTGCTTTTTTTAGTTAGTTCATACGATATGCTATCGCTATATCTTGCTATTGAAATGCAAAGTTTATGCTTATACGTTTTAGCTGCGGCAAAAAAGGATTCGTCTTTTTCTACAGAAGCAGGGTTAAAATATTTTATTTTAAGTTCTTTTTCTTCAGCTTTATTGTTGTTTGGTATATCTTTTTTATATGGAAGTACGGGAACTACTAATTTCGATAATTTTCATTTATTATTTGCAGGAATTGATAGTGAAACATCGTCATTGACGCAATCTGTTGAGATCGCCTTAATTTGCATTATGGCTGCTTTTTTCTTTAAAATCGCGGCTGCTCCTTTTCATATGTGGTCTCCGGATGTTTATGAAGGTTCTCCAACAAGCTCGACAATTTTTTTTGCAGTTGTTCCTAAAATAGCTTTATTTGCTATTTTTTTGAGATTGTTTCAATTTATTTTTGCAAGTTTTGAAGAACTTTTTTTATTTGCTTTAGTTTTTTTTTCTATTGCTTCAGTGATAAGTGGATCTTTTGTTGCATTAAGACAAAAAAAATTAAAACGTCTATTAGCATATAGTTCAATAAGTCACGTAGGTTATTTGCTTTTAGCATTTGCGGCAAATTCTCTTGAAGGAACACAATCTCTTTTTTTTTATTTAGTTATTTATATGATCACCAGTTTATGCCTTTGGTCAGTTGTATTATCACTAGATACGTTAACAAATGAAAAAAGAAGTAAAACTTTAATTGATTTAGCGTCAGTAGGAAGCGTTAATCCATATTTGGGGTTTGGGGCAATGTTAGCTTTTTTTAGTTTAGCAGGTGTTCCACCGTTAGCAGGATTTTTTGCAAAAATGGAAATTTTTTTAAGTGCGTTAAGCTCATCTTTATTTTTTGCTAGTACAGTTGCGATTTTATCAAGTGTGGTGGCAAGTTATTATTATATTCGTTTGATAAAAACAATGTATTTTGAAAAAAAAAGAGAAAATTCTTTTATTTTTCCTGTTAACCGGGCTTGTTCTTTGACAATAAGTGTGGCAGTCTTTTTTTTACTTTATTTTTTTGTAAATCCTTATTTATTATTGTTATTAGCTCAAAAGATGGCTTTATGCCTTTTTTAATAAAATGTTTTTTTTAGTTGAAGAATATTATCCAATATTATTGTTACTGTTTGTTAGTATTGGTTTAGCTTGTATTATCTTAGGTGCTTCTTATTTTTTAGGAATTCAAAAGCCAGACACTGAAAAAGTTTCAGTTTATGAATGTGGATTTGATCCTTATGAAGATTCGAGAAATAAATTTGACGTACGATTTTATTTAATTGCAATTCTTTTTATTGTTTTTGATTTAGAGGCGTTATTTTTATTTCCATGGGCTGTTTCTTTAAGCCATATTGGCTCAATGGGCTTTTGGACAATGATTGACTTTATATTCGAGTTAGTTGTTGGTTTTGTCTATGTTTGGAAAATTGGTGCGTTAGATTGGGAATAGTTTAAGACATGAAACATTTAGTAATCAAAGAACGTTTTCGTCGTGAAAACTTTAAAGAAACTGAAACACAATATATCGCTTTAAAATCTATCGTTCATAATCAAACTTTATCTAAATCATTTCGATGGGAAGCTTCTTTATTATTATCAAAAAATTTAAAAAGACAGTCTCGTGTTACGTTAAAAAACCGTTGTTTTATTACCGGACGTAGCCGTGGTTATTCTCGATTTTTTTGCTTATCTCGAATTCAAATTCGCGAATTAGCAAGGAATAATTCATTACCGTTTATTACAAAATCGAGTTGGTAATATACTTAAACTTTAAAATTGCTTAGCTAATTTTTTATTTTTAAATTTAAACAAAATTATTATGCCACAGTTTGATAAAATTACATTTTTTAATCAAATTTTTTGGTTATTCATTTTTTTTTCAGGTTTTTATTTAATTTCTCTGAAAATTTTTTTACCAAAACTAAGTTCAGTTTTAAAAGCGCGTACTAAAAAACTTCAAAAAGGATCAGCGGGTGTTCTTTCTTTTTCTACAGAACAAGATAAAGTTACTGAAGTATTTAATTCATCTATGGAAAACATGTCGTCTGTTGTTAAAACATCACTTTTTGATTCAACAGAAAAAATGAACGTTTGGGTAGAAGAAAAAGTTACTGGTTTAAATACAAAAGATTTAAATTTAAGTAATAGTGTAATGGAAAAAGCATTACACAAACAAATTGCAACTACTTTTTTATTTTCACAAATTTAGTTTCTTTTGTAAGGTTTAGTTTAATTTTGATAAATTAATACAAATATGTTCTCTAATAGCTCAGTGGTAGAGCAAATGGCTGTTAACCATTAGGTCAAAGGTTCAAATCCTTTTTAGGGAGATTTTTAACGTTTATAATTTTTTGGAACATCGCCAAGTGGCAAGGCACTCGTTTTTGGTACGGGCATTCAAAGGTTCGAATCCTTTTGTTCCATTTTGGCGGACATAGCTCAGTTGGTAGAGCATCAGGTTGTGGCTCTGAATGTCACGGGTTCAAAACCCGTTGTTCGCCTTTTTTTGGTTGAATAGCATAATTGGTAATGCGTTAAATTGCAAATTTAATGATGAAGGTTCGAGTCCCTTTTTAACCTTAAAAAGCTTTTTTTTCAGGAAATAGCGCAGTTTGGTAGCGTATCTGTTTTGGGAACAGAAGGCCAGGGGTTCAAATCCCTTTTTCCTGTATTTTTTATCTCATTTTTAAAAAGTGTATAGCTCAGTGGTAGAGCACTGGACTTTTAATCCATTGGCCTTGGGTTCGAAACCCAATACACTTATTTTCTTTTTTCGTTTAGATAGCTCAGGTGGTAGAGCGAAGGACTGAAAATCCTTAGGTCAGCG
>Ga0102901_1000866_pt1 | contig 10348 bp, 8 predicted proteins | sample Colrivmet1555A02_FD_78456 | JGI IMG/M metagenome (GOLD analysis project Ga0102901, IMG submission 78456) | Estuarine microbial communities from the Columbia River estuary - metaG 1555A-02 | ecosystem: Environmental > Aquatic > Marine > Intertidal zone > Estuary | place: USA: Columbia River... | reverse complement strand
CGCCCATTAACTGCACATCGAAGTGCCGCTGGCCAATGACACGCAACGAGGCCTCCCGCACAACGGCGAATGCTTCGATCATGATGTCGTCGACAACTTCACCGCGCTCGATGCGCTGGCGGAACTCGATGGTCTTGGCTTGCAACGCAGCATCGCTTAAAGCCTTGATCTCGGGCTCGAGCGCGTTGATGTCGGGGACAATGGCCGCCAGGGCTTTGACCTTTTTGCCCTCACCGGCACGAAGAATGCGATCTAGAAGGGCCATGCGACCATTGACTCTACCTGCGCTCGGATGGTGCCGGAGTAGCAGCAAATGCCGCACACGTCACGCGAATGGCGCCTGCTTCTCGAAGTGCGGTTGCAGCATGCCCGAGGGTAGACCCCGTTGTTACGACATCATCGATCAACAACACTTGCCCCACGTCGCTACATGCTCGAGCGAGAAATGTGGGGCCGATAAGTCGCGCATTGCGTGACTGACCAGTTTGCGAAGTGGATGAAGTTCGCCTGAGGAGCATTCTGCACGGGACGCCCAGCCGGAACGACACGGCCCGAGCAATCAGCTCCGCCTGATCGTGCCCCCGTTCGTGCGCGCGATGCTTGCTGGTAGGCGCCCATGTCACAACATTGGCTAGCTCCAGATTGAGTGACAGTCGCTCCACCATTACTTCGGCAAATAGCGCTGCGATCCCCCGATGATTATGAAATTTGAGACCATGCACGAGTTGACGTGCCGTGCTGTCGTAACTCACTGCGGCAATTACGCCAGGAACGCTCGGTAATTCCTGTTGCAACATCTCGTGCTTGCAAAGCGCGCACACGCCCCGAATATGACGCGAACATCCATCACACCGATATGAAAAAAGCATTGCAATCCCCCTCGTTGAAACGGTTACCCTGACGAGGTGCCGAACTACTTCTTGCGCCCCTTCAAAGACCGCCCAGCGCAACGCCTCACACGATGTGTATTCGGATTGACGTTGTTCGGCGTGGGAATTGGTATGCAAAAGCGCGGCAACCTTGGGTTACCACCGTGGGACGTATTCCATGACGGACTGAGCGGAATCATTGATTGGCCGTTTGGTCGAACCATCATTTTGACAAGTGCTTTCGTCATGCTCTTGTGGATTCCGTTGCGTCAGGCGCCCGGATTCGCCACCATTTTGAACGCTGTTCAAATCGGAGTTGTCGCCGACATTTTCTTATCGATCGTTCCTACCGCAACCTGGATGCCCGCGCGCGTTGCACTCATGTTTGGAGGCATCGTCGTTACCGGCATCGGTTCGGGCTTTTACATCGGCGCCGGTTTGGGCCCAGGCCCACGTGATGGGTTAATGACGGGGCTTGCCAAACGCGGAATGAACTTGGCTGTTGCACGCACCTCCGTTGAAGTAACCATCATGATCACCGGAGTAATTTTGGGTGGTTCTATTGGCGTGGGAACGCTCGCATTCGCGTTGTTGATCGGCCCAATTGTTGCGCGGGCGCTTCCGTTGTTACAGATACGCCCGCGCGTCTAAACCAATTAGTAACGGTATGCGTCTGGCTTAAACGGGCCACTTGGTGCAATGCCCAAGTAGTCGGCCTGTTCGTCAGTCATCTTGGTGAGTACTGCGCCCAGTGCGTCAAGGTGCAGTGACGCAACCTTTTCGTCCAAGTGTTTTGGCAGTACATACACACCGAGTGGGTACTTCTCGGTGTTTTGGAACAATTCGATCTGAGCGATCACTTGATTAGAAAATGAGCAACTCATCACAAAACTTGGGTGCCCAGTTGCGCAACCAAGATTGACCAAACGTCCCTCTGCCAGAACGATGACTGCGTGTCCGTCTTGGAACGTCCATAAGTCGGTGCCAGCCTTCAGCTCGTCGCGAGTTGCGCCACTTCGTGCAAGGCCTGCCATGTCGATTTCATTATCGAAGTGGCCAATATTGCAAACAATCGCATTGTGTTTCATTTTTGCCATGTGATCGACGGTGATGATTGCCTCGTTGCCGGTAGCCGTCACAAAAACGTCTGCGATCGGGGTCATTTTTTCAAGTGTGGCTACCTGGTAACCCTCCATTGCCGCCTGCAACGCATTGATCGGGTCGATTTCGGTGACAATCACTCGTGCACCTTGGCCGCGGAGGCTTTGTGCACAACCCTTGCCAACGTCGCCGTAGCCACAGACCACTGCAGTCTTGCCAGCAAGCATCACGTCGGTCGCACGGTTGATTGCATCAATCAATGAATGGCGGCAACCGTAGAGATTGTCGAACTTGGACTTGGTGACGCTGTCGTTGACGTTGATAGCCGGAAAGAGCAACTCGTTGCGCTCGGCCATTTTGTACAAACGCTTTACGCCTGTGGTTGTTTCCTCTGTGACGCCCTTGATCGGTTTCGCCATCTTCGTCCACTTGTTTGGTTCGGTCTTCAGCGTGCGCTGCAAGAGTCCGAGCACGATTGCAAGCTCTGGGTTTGATGCGGTCGTTGGGTCTGGAACTGCACCAGCCTTTTCAAACTCGACACCCTTGTGCAACAACATGGTGGCATCGCCGCCGTCGTCCAAGATCATGTTTGGGCCATCGCCGTCTGGCCATGTCATCATCTGATCGGTTGCCCACCAATACTCTTCAAGCGTCTCGCCCTTCCAAGCGAAAACGGGAACGCCGTTTGGCTCGTCAACCGTTCCATTCGGCCCGACAACCACTGCAGCTGCGGCGTGGTCTTGAGTGGAAAAAATATTGCAACTAGCCCAGCGAACTTCGGCGCCAAGCTCGATCAAGGTCTCGATCAACACTGCGGTTTGAATGGTCATGTGCAGCGAGCCGGAAATGCGTGCACCCTTTAGCGGCTTTGATTTACCAAACTCTTTGCGCAGTGCGCGCAAACCTGGCATTTCGTGTTCGGCCAAGTGAATTTCTTTGCGGCCAAACGGTGCCATTGAAAGATCGGCGACGCGCCAGTCACGACGTTGTGCGAATGAGGACATAGAGGTCTCCTTAGTAGGTAGTGAACATCTATGGGCAGGGGCCTGCTGGCTCCGAGTCGAGACAGCCCATCTAGAGCCGCCAGCATAGACCAACTAAGAGAAGGTAGGTGCGATTTTCTCGTCGTGGATGCGTTGTTGCAAGAGTGCTTGTTCATCAGCGCTGGCAGCCACCGCCTCGTCGATCAGCATTACTGGTATTCCGTCGCGCACAAGGTACTGCCGCGCGAGGCGAGGGTTGTACAAAAACCCGTCTGCCGAGAAGTAGTACAGGGCTCCCTTGTCTTGTGGGCAAGCCAGTATTTCAAGCAGTTTTGCATCTAACGACATAGTCACAAACTACTTCCCTATTGCGCCGTAATCGTGGCGAGTAAGGCCATTACCTGCGTGTCGCACTCGTCGCGCGTCGCAGCCTCAAGGTTGAGCCGCAGTAGAGGCTCGGTATTCGATGGGCGCACGTTAAACCACCAGGAACCACAGTCGACCGTAAGGCCGTCGAGGTGATCCTGGTCGAACGACGAATAGTCTTTCGCGATCTGGTCGATCACTTTTCCGATGTCGGCAACCGTGGTATTGATTTCGCCACTGGATGCATAGCGCTCGAGCGGCTTACGTAATTCGGAAAGCGATTTGCGACTTGTGCACATTTCGCCCAAAACACCCATGGTCGCGATGAGACCACTGTCTGCTCGATAGTTGTCAGCGAAGTAATAGTGACCAGAATGCTCACCTGCGAATACGGCCCCAGTCTCGGCCATGATCTGCTTCATGTAACTGTGACCATTCTTTGTTCTGATTGCGGTGCCGCCAAGTTCGCCGATTACTTCGGGCACTGCGCGCGAGCAAATGAGGTTGTACAAAATAGTTGCGCCTGGATTGAGCCGCAAAAATCGTGATGCAAGTAAAGCCGTCGTGGTACTACCCGACATTCCCTTACCTAATTCATCTACAACGAATACTCGGTCTGCGTCGCCATCAAATGCCAACCCAACGTCGAAACCACCCGACAAAACGCGGGCCTGCAAGTCGCGCTGATTGGCTGGCTGAAGTGGGTCGGCTGGGTGATTAGGAAACGTTCCATCCAACTCGCCGTACATCACTTCAAGTTCAAAAGCGCTCAAACGGTCGAACACCGCAGGCACAACAAGCCCACCCATTCCGTTGGCGGTATCAGCAACAATTTTGAGAGGGCGAAGCGTGTCTCCGGCAATGAACCGAACTACATGGTCGGCAAACTCGGACAACATGTTGACGTGATCGAGTTTGCCTGCAGTTGCCGCCATCGCAGGTTCACGACCTGCCAGCACCTCGGCAGCAATAGTTTTCATTTCACGCAAACCGTTATCGATACCAATTGAGCGAGCGCCCGAAAGACAACACTTGATGCCGTTGTACTGTGCCGGATTGTGCGAGGCAGTGAACATTGCACCCGGCATGTCCAACTTGCCGGACGCGTAATACAGCAAGTCACTCGAGGCAAGCCCGAGGTTGGTGACACTCACACCGTGCGCAAGTAGACCACGCTGAAATGCATCGACCAGATCTGGCCCACTCGGACGCATATCGTGCGCAACAACAACAGCCGAGGCTCCAGTGAACTTTGCGAATGAAACACCAAATGCATAAGCGGCTTGCGCATCCAGTTGGTCTGGCACAACGCCGCGAATGTCATACGCCTTTACGATTGCATCAAGATTGGCCACAACGAGACAGGCTACTAATAAAAGCGCTTCAAGTTGCGTCGATAAATGACGATCCAAGCAATGCCAGCAAAAGTAAGCAGGTATGCAAATACGTCGCGCATCGACCAACCAAAGTTCATTGAAACTTCAGTCGAAGTTGGGATAACCACCATCAAGTTTGGCGCTACTCGATATGGCCCGTCAGCACCACTCACTTTCCAGTTTGGAAAAAAACTCACACGCACCAACACAGGTACGCCAACTTTGTCCACATTGAAGTTGATTGAATCCTGACCAATATCGATATTGCTCACCACGACCGGTTCGAGCGCGACGGGCGCGATGGGTGCACTAGGCGCGACAACATCTACTCGCCTACTGCTGGAACCTGGTTCGCCGTCTCTCTTTTCCATTTCGACGACAGCTTGAACACGCTGCCATTCGTCGGGGCCGGCATCGGCAACGGGTGTAGTCCACAAATCAGGCTGTTGAAACCAACTGGTTCCAACTTCAAGCCAACGCTCACGCGGATCGTTGTCGGCAAGGTCGACAACCACCGGCTGCACAGCCAACGGCACAACGATTTCGCTTTGCGCAACTCGATACACCACCCAAGGGCCAGAGCGAGCAACTTCGGTGAGCGCCTCTTGCCCAGACGCAGCCGCAATCGCCTCCGGTGTGAAGCCCATGAAATACTTCACGCCGAGCTCTTGCAAATAACGAACACCCTTTGCTGCGTCGTTGTTGTCGTACCGCAATTCGCGAACTGGATTGCTACTTTGCTTCGACATCGCAGCAGCAGTGATGAAGTGATACGGAGTGGAACCGGCCGCTTCAAAGAACAGCCCCTCCATCGACCCGATGCAACCATCGGTCCAAAACGGAAGGAGCATCAACGACATTGTCGTTCCATATTTGTTCAGTTCACCATTGTTCTCCCACAGCGCGCGACCGCAACCTTGTTGCGGATCCTGCCCAAGTGCCTTCATGGTTTGCACTACACCGAAGTATTCGCCGTACGCAGCCTTGCCCTCATAACCAGTGAAATTCCATCGTGCCCATCCATCGACAAAACCATCATTTGCTGACGGACCCCTGAATGGACCCCACACATACTGCGATTTTCCTTCTGCCGAAACTTGCACGCCACCAAAAGGCAATTCCTGAAACCGAAAACCAAGAACTAGAGCGACGAAAAGAGTGAACCCCGCAAGCACAGAGAAGTTGAAACCGAATTTGTCTCGAGCGGAAGGAATTTCGCTTGGAACTCCCTCGTCAGATGGAACACTTGCCGCATTTCCACGCACCATCTTTTCGAGCGTCAAGACTCGATTCACAAAGACGAGAAATTCGAATACACCGATTGCGAACAAGAAATATCGCAGCAAGTAGAAAAAAGGAAGGATGCGCGGGTTCCACAACAGACCAATTACAGGAAGGCTGTTCTGCGCTACGAAAACACCGATTGCCAGCAATATGCAATACACGCCCATCCACGTGATGATTCGATTTTTCTTCCTGAAATGAACGAAGAAACCGATCACCGCAAATGCCGTGATCAAGATGTCCCACACAATGTGTAATGGGAAGAACATCGCTACAAATGAATCCGTGGCGCCACTTGGTCGCGGCTCGTACTTCATATCGGTCATGTACGCATGACTGCCCACGAAAGGCACGATCCAAAACGATGAGAGCAGAGTGGCAAGCGCCAAAACTTTGAGACCCAGTCCCAATTGTTCGCGCTTGGCCCACACAACAAGCATCAGGGCTACGCCACCAAAGACAAATAGTAAGACGATGCCGTGACTCAGTGCCGACAGCGCAATGAGCACCGCAGATGTAACAAAGTATTTGCCCGTGAACAAACCGCGTGCGAAGAATGCAAACGCAAGCACTGCTAGCGAAAGAGAGATTGAAAACGAAAACTCGCCAGCCATTGTCGAGGCAATATTTCCACCGTAAATAGTGAAGCTCTCGTCGTACAAGAAGATTGTGGCGCCAATCGCCATCAATTCGGGAAATGGGTATGCAAGTCGCGCGAAGCGGCCAAAAAGCCACGTACAAAAAGGCAGCGTCAAGATGCCAAGCACTGCCACAATTTTGATTGCGATGCCGTATGGCAAAACCACATCGATCAAAACGATCATTAACGCTGGGATCACCATGTAAAAGCGATACACCGGCAATCCGGAATACCAATCCATGCTCCAGCCAGACAATTTGAACTGAGTGAGTAAATGATCGCGAAGAAATGCTGGGGCCCAAACATGGGCCCCCATGTCCCCGCCCGTGGGTGTGTTGTTCCTAAAAATGAGTTCTGGCTGCATGGTGAGGAACAGCAAAATCGTTGCCCCGCCAACAACAATGATGGCCGACAGTCGCTTCCAGTACGCCGAATTTGCTTCGAAGCGTTGTGTAAAGCCCGCCCATCCGCCCAACGTTTTCGCTTCGGCCTCTATGCCGCTGTCACTCGGGAAAGTTAGGTCGTCACTCACGCGCAATTGAGCCTAGGTCAGAAGCACCAGCAGGAGACCTGCAGCATTAAACGACATATGGGTGACGATCGTAAATCCAACTCGCTTAGTTCGATGGAAGGCGAACCCAAGTATCAACGCAAAGGTAAACAGGCCGGGAAACTCGATTGGAACCAGATGCACAACTGTAAAAAACGCTGAGCACAAAAATACGGCAGCAATCGAACCGAAACTGCGTGCCATGGATTGCTGCAGCAAGCCTCGATACACCAACTCTTCAACTATGGGCGCGCCGATTACTACAACAACGGCGAGTAGCAACAACCACACTCCATCAGCTCCGTCCACGAGATTTTTCGCTCGTTGCGAAACCTGTTCGGGATCAAAGGTTTCCGGAAACAATCGCCGAAACGGCCACGTTGCCAAATTGACAATCACGAGTTGCGAAACAACGCCAATCGGAATTCCGATCAGATCAGACCACGCGAAGCGCACCGAATAATCGTCACGAATGTTGCCATGCCCCCGTGTTCGAGAAAGATAGACCAAGACACAGATGAATGGAACCCACAGCGTTAATGCTGAAAGCCCAACAAACCATGTTGGGGCATTGTCTGGATCGGTTTGTCCAGTTGCGCTAGAAAGCGATACACCGAGGACGACAGCTGCCCCGTAAGCAATCAACCAGCCAATGAGCGCGGCCGAAAATGCGATTCGTTTTGCATCTTCACCAGACCCGACCGCGTCGCTAGCTTGCGGAGCGGGCCAATCGTTGTCTGTCATCCAGCGAGACGATTAGGAATGACCATCCGAAAGCGGTTGCGTCGGTCCTCTAACCGCCAGCCACTTGGCACGGTCAGTCGTTTTCCATGCTGCTCGCAGAGATCGTAAGCATGTGGGTCGCGCTCCTCTGCCAAGTCGTCGATCCAAACCAAAGCGCGGCTGTACTGATACGTCAGGGTCAGACTCGACTCGTGCTTGCACGCCGTCTTGGAACACTTTCTTGCCACATCCAAACGCTAACCATTTCGACCGCGCCGTTGGTGGATTCACGACAGTGACGGACGCCGCCGAGCACGATGGGAACCGTGCAACTTCTGGCCGTAACATAAGCACCGTGAGCAAACTTCCACCACCCCCACCACCATCTGGAAAGCAACCCCCACGACGAGGAGTTACTGGTCGAACGGGCAAAAACAATAAAAACTCCGCGCCACAGCCTGGCGCTCGTTCGTCAATGCCCCGCTGGGCAGTTTGGGCACTCATCGCCGTAGCGGCCGCACTCATCATCGGGCCACAACTGTGGCCAACATCGACTGCCACAAAACTGACGTACACCGAGTTTCTCGAAGCCGTCACCAAAGGCGAAGTGCAAAGCGTCGACATCAACAACCTCAGCAACACCATCAGTGGCAAGTTGGCCGACGGAACAGAGTTCACCACGACGGGTGCAGTCACCTTGTCCGATGCAGACGAACAACTGCTGAAACAACAAGGAGTCGACTATGGCTTCTCCACGCCAACAGGCAACTTCTTCACGAACTTGATTCCCATCCTGTTGCCGTTCTTTTTGATCATGGGCTTTTTTATCTGGATGCAACGCCGTGCAATGGGCCAGGCCGGCAACATCATGTCAATCGGTCGCAGCCGCGCAAAAAACTACAACGCCGATAATCCAAGCACCACGTTCGCCGACGTCGCCGGATACGAAGGTGTAAAACAAGAAATCAAAGAAGTCGTCGACTTCCTTCGGATGCCAGAACGCTTCAAAGAAATCGGCGCACGAGTGCCAAAAGGAATTCTGCTGGTTGGCCCTCCCGGCACCGGCAAGACACTGTTTGCCCGTGCGGTTGCAGGCGAAGCCGGTGTTGGCTTTTTGTCGGTAACTGGTTCCGACTTCATGGAAATGTTTGTCGGGGTCGGCGCAAGCCGTGTTCGCGACCTCTTCCAACAGGCAGCAAAAATGGGACGCGCGATTATCTTCATTGATGAAATCGACTCAATCGGTCGCAAGCGTGGCGCCGGGCTTGGTGGCGGTCACGACGAGCGCGAACAAACGCTCAACCAATTGTTGGCTGAAATGGATGGCTTCGAAACAACAGAGGGAATTGTTGTTCTTGCAGCAACCAACCGCCCCGATATTTTGGACGCCGCACTTCTCCGACCAGGACGCTTCGATCGCCAGATCATTGTTCCGCTACCAGAAGCCGACGAGCGCCTTGCAATCTTGAAGGTGCATTCCACCGGCAAGCGCATGGGACAAGACGTCGATCTCGACACCATGGCCCGTGCAACGCCAGGCATGAGCGGCGCCGACTTGGCCAACCTCGTCAACGAAGCAGCGCTGTTCGCTGTTCGTCGCGGTTCGACACACATCGAGCGAATCGACTTCGAAAATGCGCGCGACCGAGTGGTTCTTGGTGCACGTCGCGAAAGCCTCGTGCTCAATGCAGAAGAAAAGCGTGCTACCGCATATCACGAAGGCGGACATGCCGTACTCGCAACTGTCTTGCCACACAGCGACCCACTGCACAAAGTGACCATTTTGCCTCGCGGCATGGCGCTCGGTGTTACTTGGTCGCTCCCCGAAGAGCGTCACACATACTCACGCGAGTACTTCCAAGATGTCATATGCAAAGCAATGGGTGGCCGCGTTGCCGAAATGATGGTCTTCGGAAACCTCAACAGTGGTGCAGCAAACGATCTCGAACAGGCCACAAGCATCGCACGAAGAATGGTTCGCGAATGGGGCATGAGCGAAGCAGTCGGCCCGATGGCATTTGCTGGCCAGCAACAAGTCTTCCTCGGTGAAGATTTAATGACCAGCGGACGCGAATACTCCGACGAGATGGCCCGCACGATTGACAATGAAATCGGACGCATCCTTCGCGAGCAAGAAGAGCGTGCACGTGTCACGCTCGAAAAGCACCGTGTGGGTCTCGATCTTGTTGCTCAGGCGCTGCTCGAACAAGAAACTATCGACGCCGCACTCGTCTCTCGTTTGATTCAGCAGGGCCTCGGCGAACCTTCCCGCCAAACAACGCCAAACAATTAGTGGCAGTGCTCGTCGGCCGTCTTCTGGGCTAAGCCGTCACGAGCGCGAGCAAGTGCGGCCCACAAATCAGTTGCACTGACCGGGCCAAGAAAACTTGCATGCACAACACCTTGTGCATCGACCATGAGCACAGCAGGGACAGCATCAACTGAGTACTTCTCGT
>Ga0102901_1000855_pt1 | contig 10402 bp, 5 predicted proteins | sample Colrivmet1555A02_FD_78456 | JGI IMG/M metagenome (GOLD analysis project Ga0102901, IMG submission 78456) | Estuarine microbial communities from the Columbia River estuary - metaG 1555A-02 | ecosystem: Environmental > Aquatic > Marine > Intertidal zone > Estuary | place: USA: Columbia River... | reverse complement strand
CTAAAATTCAAATATATTCTAACAAACATAAGTTCACCAAATTTATATACAAACTCATATTCGAACCCATTTATAAACCAGCAGTAAAAAAGAATACCTTCAAAAGAGTTAAAAAATTGAATTTTGTTAATTTTGAAGGTAAAATAATTCGAAATATAACCATAAATTCCTTTGATCCATTTGGTTATTCGGTTAACGACAGTACTGAAACGCCAAAGAATATCTTTCTTAGAGCAGGAAATTCCCTTCATATAAAAACGAAAAAATTAGCCATTAAAAATTTACTTTTAATAAAGGAAAACCAACCCTTAGATTCATTGCTAGTTAAAGAATCGGCACGTTTAATTAGAAGTCAAGGGTACATAAGCGAATTGTTATTAAATACAAAATTAGTTTCTAAAGACTCAGTGGATATTTCCATACGAATATTAGATTCCTGGAGTGCCGTCCCTCAATTTAATTTATCAAATACAAATTCAACTTTCTCATTAAAAGAAAAAAACTTTTTTGGACTAGGGCACGAATTTTTTAATTCGTATTCCAAAAATTTTACAGGAATTCATGACGGTTACAGTACCAGTTATACTATTCCAAACATAAAAAACACCTTTGTCAAAACTACACTTGCGTATGGTATTGATTTTGACCAAAACTACACGAAATTATTTAGTGCTGAACGGCCTTTTTATTCAACATTTACAAAATGGGCTGGGGGATTTTCAATGAGTCAAGTTTATGGAAGTCAAATCACTATAACACCCATGGAAACCTTCGAATTTAAAAAGTACAAAGCTAATTTTAATGATTATTGGGCTGGGCATTCGATTCAAATTTTTAAAGGAAATTCGGAATATCAAAGAAGTACAAATTTTTTCACTACCGCAAGATTTTACAATAAAAATTTTGTAGAAAATCCATTTATTGAGTTAAATAATCTTGGAATTTATTCCAACGAAAATTTGTATTTGATTGGAATTGGCATCTCTTCTAGAAGTTACATTCAAGATAAATATATTTTTAACTTTAATATTGTTGAAGATATAGCCACTGGATTTTCCTACTCTTTGACTGGGGGAAGTCAAAATAAAAACAAAGTAAATCGGGCTTATTTTGGAGGAAAAGCTGCGCTTGGTAATTTATTTAATTTTGGCTATTTAGGAACCCATTTTGAATATGGTACTTTCTATAATAATGGAAATTTTGAAGAAAGTGCTGCCGTATTGAAAGCCATTTATTTTACAAATTTAGAAGAAATTGGTACCTGGAAATTCCGACAATTTTTTAATCCCGAATTCGTTATTGGCATGAATAGACCCAACGCAATTTCTGATAAAATTACACTTAATGGAGATACCGGAATTAATGGATTCAACAGTCAATCTATATTTGGAACTAAAAAATTGTTGTTTAATTTTCAAACACAAGGATATTCTCCATGGAAAATTACGGGGTTTAGATTAAATCCCTATTTTAGGTATACAGTTGGATTAATTGGTGATGACATTCATGGTTTATTTTCAAGTAAATTGTATTCACAAATAGGGTTGGGTGTTATTATTAGTAATGATTACTTGGTTTTTAAATCGTTTCAATTTTCCTTTTCCTATTACCCTAATTTACCCATTGATGGAGGACCAATTTATAAAACAAATGCTATTAATACTTCTGATTTTGGCTTAGAAAATTTTGAAATATCAAAACCTGAATTGGTTAAATACCAATAAAATATTTTAAATTCCCCGCTCAATGTAATTTGATTATTTTTAAAAATAAACCATAAAAAAAGACAAACTAATAAGTTTGTCTTTTTTTTGTGGAATCGCCGGGAATCGAACCCGGGTCCAAACAAGCAACTAAAGAGCTTTCTACACGCTTATTTCCTGATTGAGTTTTCGATATTGTGTTTGACCAGAAACAGTCGCACAACACTTATCTTCTTTATTTTCGAAATCCACCCGAAGCTCATGAAAATCTAGGTTTAAATTTACGATTCACCTTTATCGACCGCCATAAACCAAAGCTTTCGTGGTGAATCCTGCTTTCCTACCTTGTAGGACGAGGCTAATCTTACTATAATTCAGATTATGCAGCAAGAGCGTAGTTTCCTTCGCCGTGTAAGTGTTTTGAAACCTTTTATTAACGAGAATTGTCCCAGTTCTCGACGTGCTTACTTTTCAATTCGACTTGCTGTCAAAACCAGTCGACCCCAATTAGTGACGCAAATATACGACTTATTGATTTAAGAATTTAGATTTAAGATTTATGAGAAAAGATAATAGACAAATAGATGATAGACTTTTCAATTCGAGCGAATTTTAACTCTATTATTTTCAAGTCTATTTGCTTTATTCCTCCAAATCTTCTACTTTAAAAGGGTAATCTCCAAATAGCGGAGCCAATTTTCGAACGTTATAAACGCTTTTCATAGATTTATTGGTAAGAGCAATTATAGTTACGTTTTCTTTTATCAAAGTTACATAAGACGACATATTTCCATGCCACCATCCATTGTGAAAATAAAAATTTTGTCCCGTTTCAAAGTTTATCATTCTAATTCCCAAACCATAATTTTTTTGACCTTTATGCTCATTGCTATAACCTTGGTAGATTTGGCTGTGCAATTCAGGAGTTAAAAAATATTTTGAATTTCTAGCCGTATCAAAAAGTAATAAGTCCTGGGGTGTAGAAAAAATATTCTTATCACCATAAATAGCATCTAAATAATCAAAAGCGATTTGCATTCCGCCAACTCTATAGGAAGGAGTAATTACTGTTTTGTCTTTTTTATAATCAAAAACAAAAGTATGCTTCATTCCTAAAGGATCAAAAATCATCGATTTCATGGCTTCAGGATAACTTTTTCCAGTTACTTTTTCAATAATTAAGGCCAACATTGCATAATTGGTGTTACAATATTGAAATCTAGTGTTGGTTTTACTTTCTAAACCTATTTTCTTAGTAATCATAACATTCAAAATGTCTTGATTACTCATGATTTTATGATTGTCCCAAATTTTTCTATCATCAGTGAAATAGGCATAATTGCGCATCCCACTTCTATGACTTAGTAAATTTTTAATGGTAACTTCAGGATAAGGAAACCCTTTCAATAACGAAGTCACTTTTTGATCTAATTCAATTTCTCCAGCATTTATTAATTTTAAAATTGCGGTTGCAGTTAGGACTTTACTAACTGATGCAATGTGAATAGGAGTTTCGCTTGTTATAGGAGTTTTCTTTCTTACATCTCCAAATCCCGAGTAGTTCTCATAAATTATCTGTCCATCTTTTGCCACTAAAAAGCTTATATTGTTGTTTTTTGAAGGCCAATTTTTATTAAAAAAATGATCAATTTTATACTTTTTAGAATTGATATAAGATTCTGTCAATTTTGGAAAAATAGAATCGGAAGGGATCATTTCTATTGAAGAAATTAAAGATTCAGTATTTTTATCATTGCCTTTACATGATAGACAAAGAAAGAAGATAAAAAAAAGGTTGATGTAAATTATTGGCGTTTTGTGTGTCATCTTTTAAGGGAAAGAACAAATATATAAGAAAGAAACTTATTTTCAAACCCAACTTTGGATATACTTGCTTAATTAATTTATACCATAATATAAGGCGTTGTTTTTCAATTACAAACGAGTTTTTTTATTAAAATAAATTTTGACATCCATTCACTTAAGCTTACTTTTGAATGAAAATTAAAGAAGACAAAGAATGAAATTCGGAATTATAAAAGAAAGAAAGAATCCGCCAGATAGAAGAGTTGTTTTTTCTCCTGAAGAATTGAAGCAATTAAAAAGTGAATTCCCAACTGCCGAAATTGAAGTAGAAAGTTCCGATATTAGAATTTTTTCAGATGAACAATATGCCAATTTAGGAATTAATGTTACTAATGGTATGAATTCTTGTGATGTTTTATTTGGAGTTAAAGAAGTTCCCATTGACGCTTTAATTCCCAATAAAAAGTACTTCTTTTTTTCTCACACAATTAAAAAACAACCTTACAATAGAAAATTATTAAAAGCCCTTCTTGAAAAAAATATAGATTTCTATGACCATGAAACTATCGTTGATGCTAATTATAATCGACTAATTGGTTTTGGAAGATATGCAGGAATTGTGGGGAGTTACAATGCTTTTAGAGCATTTGGAATTAAATTTGGTTTATTTACTATACCAAAAGCTGAAACACTTTCAGGAAAAGAAGATTTAGTAGCCAAATTAAAAAGACAAGTTTTACCTCCAATAAAAGTAGTTTTAACTGGTTGTGGAAAAGTTGGAAATGGTGCAAAAGAAATATTGGACGCAATGAAAATGAAGGAAGTTTCTGTTGATAATTTCTTAACCAAAAAATATTCGGAACCTGTTTATGTTCAAATTGATGTTCTAGATTATAACAAAAGAAAGGATGGTCAGAATTTAGAAAAAAATGATTTTTATTCCAATCCTACCGAATACACTTCCGATTTTGAACGATTTACTAAAGTATCAGATATATTTATCGCTGGCCATTTTTATGGAAATGATGCTCCTTATATTTTAACTCAAGATATGCTTAAAGCAAATGATTGTAACATTAAGGTTGTTGCCGATATTTCCTGTGATGTTAATGGACCAATTGCTTGCACTATTAAAGCTTCAACAATTGCAGAACCTCTATTTGGTTATTTGCCTAGTGAACACAAGGAAGTAGATGTATTTCATCCTGCCGCGATTGTGGTAATGTCGGTTGATAATTTACCATGCGAATTGCCAAAAGATGCTAGCGAAGGTTTTGGCGAAATGTTCATGAAGCATGTAATCCCCGCTTTTTTTAATGGCGATAAAGACGGAATTCTAAAAAGAGCTAAAATGACCGAAAACGGAAAACTAACTGAAAGATTCCAATATTTACAGGATTTTGTTGACGGGAAATAGTCCGAATTAAATTCTCAAAAGATCAGAATTTGATTTCGTTAATAAATTAATTGAACAATTATTGTGAGTTATTTTTTTATAAATGTATATTTATCGAATATTAGTATTTATTTTATCATGAAAGTAATTTTTTATTATTAGAATTGTGATACATGAAATACTAAAACCAATTATTTAACCAACTTTAAACCAATTTTATGAATTCAGAAAATGTTCAAACCAAATGGGGACAGTTTATTCCCTTAGTAACCGTTTTTTTCTTTTGGGGTTTTGTTGCTGCCAGTAACGACATCCTTATTCCAGTGTTTAAAAAAGCCTTTGATTTAACTCAAGGACAAAGCCAGTTAGTTTCATTGGCATTTTATATTGCATACACTGTAGGATCCCTTATCTACATGGGAATTTCACTTTTAATGAAGGAAGATATTGTAAACAAAATAGGATATAAAAATGGTCTTGCACTAGGATTAGGAATATCAGCCTTAGGGACTTTATTGTTTTATCCTGCTGCAAATACGGGTTCATTTACATTAATGTTGTTTGGTTTATTCATTGTGGCATTAGGATTTTCGCTTCAGCAAACCGTCGCAAATCCACTAGCAATTGCCATGGGGCCAATTACAACTGGTTCTCAAAGATTAACATTGGCGGGGGGGATTAATAATTTTGGAACCACCATTGGACCATTGGTAGTTAGTTTTGCCATTTTTGGATCAAGTGCTGCCGGAGCGGATACTGAAATGAGTATAGAGAGTGTAAAAATTCCTTACTTAGTTTTAGGATTGGCATTTTTAATAGTTGCTATTTTATTGAAGTTCTCTTCTATTCCAGATAAACCAGAGGCCGTAGTTGAAGTGGAAAATGAGGTAAATACCTCTCGAAGCTCCGCTTTAAAATACCCTCAATTAATCATGGGGATGATCGCAATTTTCGTTTATGTAGGAGTTGAAGTTTCTACCGCAAGTAACCTTCCAGCCTATATGGAGTCTAAATTAGGGTTTCTTACACAAGATGTAGCACCTTACATTTCATTGTATTGGGCGAGTTTAATGATTGGTCGTTGGACAGGAGCAGTTGGTGCTTTTACCAATGATATGAACTTACAAAAGGTATTCAAATTCTTAGCACCGTATTTGGCTTTTGGAGTATTTTTATTAGTAAATGCCATTGCAAAACACGACTTAACGCCATTTTACGTTTACGGTTTAATCATTTTAGTATTGATAGCTGCCGATATATTAAGTAAAGGAAATCCTGCTAGGATGTTACTTTTATTTTCTGTATTGGGAATTGTAGCTTTAGGAATTGGAATGACAACATCAGGAATGACAAGTGTTTACGCGTTTACAAGTGTAGGTTTATTCTGTAGTACTTTATGGCCATGTATCTTTACATTAGCAATTAGTGGATTAGGAAAAAATACCAGTCAAGGAAGTAGTTTCTTGATTATGATGATTATGGGTGGTGGAATTGTAAGCTGGATTCAAGGTATTATTTCTGAAAGTATTGGTATACAAAGCAGCTATATTATTGGGGTTTTATGTTTTGCTTATTTGGCATTTTATGCATGGAAAGTAAGTGGAATATTGAAAAACCAAGGCATTGATTTTGATAAACCAGTTTCAGGCGGTCATTAATAAATAGCCCTAATTTATATTAAAAGGATTTGTATTTTTACAAATCCTTTTAAATTTACAACAAGTTCAAATATGAAAAATATACGTCACTTCTTTTTGCTTTTTTCGATAGTTTCCTTTGCGCAAAATGCCGATGAAATTAAGTTCAAAGAAATCTATAAATCAGCTTTAACCAATTCCAAATGTTACTCATGGCTAGACGATTTGTCAAATAAAGTTGGGGCTCGTTTATCGGGTTCATTAGGAGCTCAAAAAGGCGTCGAATATACCAAAGCACAACTAGAGACGCTGGGTTTAGACCGAGTTTATCTTCAAGAGGTAATGGTTCCAAAGTGGGTTCGCGGCGAAAAGGAAGTCGCTTATATCCTAGATAACAAATCCAAAATTTCTATTCCTGTTTGTGCTTTAGGAGGTTCGGTGGCAACCCCTAAAAATGGACTTACTGCTGCCGTTATTGAAGTGCATTCCATCAAAGAAATAGCTGAATTAGGCGAAGATAAAATTAAAGGTAAAATCGTATTTTTCAATCGTCCGATGCAGCCCGATAATATAGAAACATTTACTTCTTATGGGGGTTGTGTTGATCAAAGATTTGGCGGCGCAAAAGAAGCTTCAAAGTTTGGTGCTGTTGCCACTATCGTTCGCTCCATGAATATGAGATTGGATGATTTTCCTCACACTGGAGCGCAAAGTTATGGTGATCTTCCAAAAGACCAATACATACCTGCAGCTGCAATTAGTACTAACGCGGCGGAATTATTAAGTAAATCGCTTAAAGCAAATCCTAATTTGAAATTCTATTTGAAGCAATCTTGTGAGCAATTCGAGGATGTTTTATCCTATAATGTTATAGGCGAAATCAAAGGAAGTGTGTACCCTGATAGAATTATGGTTGTTGGAGGTCATTTAGATTCTTGGGATTTAGCCGATGGTTCTCAGGATGATGGAGCAGGAGTAGTGCAAAGTATGGAGGTTTTAAATATTTTTAAGAATATAGGTTACAAACCTAAAAATACTTTACGCGCGGTACTATTCATGAATGAGGAAAATGGTGGTCGTGGTGGAAAGAAATACGAAGAACTCTCAAAAGCCAATAATGAAAACCATATTTTCGCATTAGAAAGTGATTCTGGAGGATTTACGCCTAGAGGATTTTCATTTGACACCGATCAAGCAAATTTGACTAAAATTCAAACATGGAAAGGTCTTTTTGAACCCTACTTAATTCATAGTTTCACTAAAGGACATTCTGGTGCCGACATCGAGCCACTTACTTCGTCTAAAATAATTAAGGCTGGTTTACACCCAGATTCACAACGATATTTTGATTATCACCATGCCGCAAACGATAATTTTGATGGCGTAAATAAGCGTGAATTAGAATTAGGAGCCGCAACAATGGCTGCTTTAATGTATCTAATTGATCAAAACGGATTGCAATAAAATAAAAAAGACTTGTAAGCAATTACAGGTCTTTTTTTAATTTAGAAAGTCTTATTTAATCAATTCGAAGCTACGTTTTACAAAAGCCGTAAGTTCTTCTCCTTTTAATAAATTCTGAGATAATTTTGCCAAATCTAAAGCTTGTTTCACCAAGTTTTCTTGATTTGCAGTATCGCTAGAATTCAGAATATTGGAAGCCAATTCAGAATTGGTGTTGACTACCAAATTGTACATTTCTGGCATATTTCCCATTCCAAACATTCCGCCACCACCAGTCTGACTCATTTCTTTCATTCTACGCATAAACTCAGGTTGTGTGATGATAAATGGCGCTTCATTACTATCTAAAGCTTCCATTTGAACAGAATATTTTTGTTTTGGAACAAACCCTTCTAAGACCGTTTTTAGCTTCTCTTTTTCATCATCAGATAATTTAGAAATTGAAGTTTCTTCCTTTTTGATTAATTTATCTATTGGATCAGAATCCACACGAACAAAAGTTATCGTATTATTATCGCTTTCAATTTTTTGAATCAAATGCGAGATAATTGGGGAGTCAAGCAGTAAAACTTCGTAACCTTTATTTTTTGCAATTTGGATGTAACTGTGTTGCGCTTCTTTATTGGAAGCATATAAAACCACTAATTTCCCGTCTTTATCAGTTTGATTTAGAGCTAATTTTTCTTTTAATTCTTCTAAAGTAAAATAAGTATCATCAACAGTTGGATACAAAGTAAATGCACCTGCTTTTTCATAAAATTTATCTTCAGAAAGCATTCCGTATTCTAAAACGATTTTAATATCGTTCCATTTTTTCTCGAAATCTTCTCTATTTTCTGTAAACAAAGATTTCAACTTGTCGGCTACTTTTCTAGTAATATAATTTGATATTTTCTTTACCGCGCCATCAGCTTGAAGGCTAGAACGAGAAACATTTAATGGAATATCTGGAGAGTCAATTACCCCTTTTAGCATCGTTAAAAATTCTGGTACAATTCCTTCCACATTATCGGTTACATAAACCTGATTTTGATACAATTGAATTTTGTCTTTCTGAATTTGCATATCAGAACCCAATTTTGGGAAGTATAAAATTCCAGTTAAATTAAAAGGATAATCTACATTTAAATGAATGTGGAATAAAGGTTCTTCAAATTGCATTGGGTACACCTCGCGATAGAAGTTGTTGTAATCTTCATCAGATAATTCGGTTGGCTGTTTGGTCCAAGCTGGATTTGGATTATTGATAATGTTATCCACTTCTACTTCTGTAAAAATGTTGTCTTTGTCTTCTTCAGCAACAGATTCTCCTTTTTTCTGCTCGATTTTTTCTGTTTTGGTTCCAAACTTAATTGGAATAGGCATGAACTTATTGTATTTATTCAACAATTCGCTGATTTTGAAATCTTCTAAAAACTCCAAAGAATCTTCAGCGATATGTAAGATAATTTCAGTTCCACGAGTTGTTTTATCACTTGGATCTAGAGTAAATTCTGGGCTTCCGTCACAGGTCCAATGTGCAGCTGGCTCGTCTTTATAAGATTTAGTAATTATTTCTACTTTGGAAGCCACCATAAAAGCAGAATAAAATCCAAGGCCAAAATGTCCTATAATTCCTGAATCTTTGGCAGAATCTTTATATTTATCAAGAAACTCCTCAGCTCCCGAAAAGGCCAATTGGTTAATGTATTTTTCAACTTCATCAGAAGTCATACCAATACCTTGGTCAATAAGGTGTAATTTTTTTCCTTCTTTATCGATTTTAACCTCGATAATAGGATTTCCATATTCTACTTTAGCCTCACCAATACTGGTTAAGTGCTTTAATTTTAAAGTAGCATCAGTTCCATTAGAAATTAGCTCACGCAAAAAGATCTCGTGATCGCTGTATAAAAATTTCTTAATTAAAGGGAAGATATTCTCCACCGAAACATTGATTTTTCCAGTTGTCATAAATTAAAATTTTAAGATTTAAAAATCATTATTCAAATAGAATACCAATTCATTGAAAGTGACAAATTGGCGCAAAGAGTTCTAAGAAGATTACGTTTGAAATTTTATTATAAGCAAAAATGTAAATTTAACATTAATAAAGTAGGAGAATCGATTCAAAATCTTAACAATAATTTTACATTGAGTTTTAAAACCCCGCTTTTCATAATAAATAGGTAACATTGAACTAGGATTAGGATATTAATTTTGCAGGGTAATAATCCAAATTAAAAAAATAATAATGAAGTATTTTTATTCTTTATTAATCGCACTTGTTTCAAGCGCAATTTATTCTCAAACAGCAATTATTAAAGGTTCAGTAATTGAACAAGGGACTGGAAAATCCATACCAGGTGTTTTGGTTAAAGTACTAAACACAAAACTAGCAACTCAAACAGATGCTT
>Ga0102901_1000853_pt1 | contig 10406 bp, 9 predicted proteins | sample Colrivmet1555A02_FD_78456 | JGI IMG/M metagenome (GOLD analysis project Ga0102901, IMG submission 78456) | Estuarine microbial communities from the Columbia River estuary - metaG 1555A-02 | ecosystem: Environmental > Aquatic > Marine > Intertidal zone > Estuary | place: USA: Columbia River... | reverse complement strand
TTGCGCCGGGGTACTCGGAATCAGCACGAATAACCAGTTCATTGATCTGCAGTTGGCGAATATCGCTAAAGGGTGCGACTTTACAGCCAAGGTACTGGCAGTAGAGGGTTATCGCGTCGCGGAAGGGTTTTTGAGTACTGATCTGAGCGCTGAAAAAGTAGCTGTATTGAGCGCCGAGGAGAAGTGCGCCAAGTAAGAGCGCTGTTGCCTTCCACGCAAGGCTTCGAAAATTATTAGGACCCATTGGTTTGCTTGGCTGGTCAGAAAACTCATTGTGAATTAGTTCAGTCAACCGCGGTGACGTTTCCTGCTGCATCGCCTGCTCAATTGTTTCTGGGTCAACAGAGGCGGCAACTTCGGCCGAGAGAGTATCGACAAGTGACTGTCGGGCTGGCTCGCGTTGATGGTCGAGTTGATGGTCGAGCGCATTAAACACGCCAATACACTTGCCGCAGCGGACAATGCCGCCCGCGCTCTCGAGCTGCTCTGCGGTAACTCGAAAAGTGGTGGTGCAATGTGGGCAGCGGGTGGTGTTGGCAGGCATGATCATTCACTTAAGGCTTTGTCTGAGTTTAGCAGCATAAGGGGCGCTTAACTGCGATCTTTCGCCGGCCTGTTCTGGATGATTAGGCGTTTTTGCGCGCTGATAGCTGGGCCCATTCCGATTCAATCGCCGCGTCTGCAAAGGAAAAGTCGTCTCTATAGGGCGCGCAAACGGCGTCGATCTGGTGCTCCAAGAGGCCTGACAGACAGAGGTTGCCGTTGGCAGCGGTCATGGCCTTCAGTGTTGGTGCGAGGGTGATCAGCGGTGCCGCAAGGATATTGGCGAGCATGGTGTGGCCGACACTATTGGCGGGCACTTGGTCAGGCAAATAGGTTTCTAGGCGCTCGGCGGCAATATTGTTGCGCTGGGCGTTGTCGCGGGTGGCCAGCAGGGCTTGCGGGTCGTTGTCCACCGCAATAACGCGCTCTGCGCCCAGTAAGAGTGCAGCAATTCCAAGAATACCGGAGCCGCAGCCGTAGTCGATCACTGTTTGTCCGGCGAGATCTTGCTTGTCGAGCCAGCGCAAGCAGAGGTGTGTTGTGGGGTGGCTGCCTGTGCCGAACGCAAGACCGGGGTCGAGACTAAGATTGATGGCATCGGGGTCGGGTGGCGCTATCCAGCTAGGGCAAATCCACAGACGATCGCCGCATTTCAGGGGGGAGAAGTACTTTTTCCACTCCTGCGACCAGTCTTTATCTTCAAGCTGCTCCCACTGCACGGCGGAGAGCCCCGAGATCATATTTTGCAGCTGTTCGGTTATTTCTGTGGTGTCAGTGTTGGCGTCGAAGAGAGCTTTGATTTGGCAGTTGTCCCACAGGGGTGTCTCGCCAACGCCGGGCTCGAGGATGGGTTGATCTGCGGCGTCTTCAAGACTCACTGATACGGCGCCACAGTCGAGTAGCGCATCTTCGATGGCGCCACTGCTTTCGCGAGTGGCGCTGACCATGAGTTGTAACCATTGCATAAAGGTATGCGCTCAGTGCTGAGAGGACGGCTGCGGCGAAGAGTGCCTTACAGCCCGAGTTTCTTCTCAAGATAGTGAATATTGACGCCACCCTTTTTGAAAGCCGCATCTTTTACCAAGTTTTGGTGAAGCTCAATATTGGTTTTAATACCATCGATCATCATTTCGTCGAGCGCATTGCGCATACGCGACAGAGCTGCATCGCGGTTGTGACCATAGGTAATAATTTTGCCGATAAGCGAGTCGTAGTTGGGTGGTACGCGGTAGCCATTGTAAATATGAGAGTCTACTCGCACGCCGTTGCCGCCGGGCGCATGATAACTTTTGATGGTTCCCGGCTGCGGCAAGAATGTTACGGGGTCTTCAGCATTTATGCGGCACTCGAAGGCGTGCCCGCGGAAAATGATATCGTCTTGCTTGAAGCTTAAGGGCAGGCCGCTGGCAATCAGGAGCTGCTCTTTAACAATGTCGACGCCGGTAATCATCTCGGAGACGGGGTGCTCGACCTGAACGCGGGTGTTCATTTCAATAAAGTAGTAGTGGCCATCTTCGTAGAGAAACTCAAAGGTACCTGCCCCGCGGTAGCCGATTTTAATACAGGCGCTGGTGCAGCTCTCGAAAACGGCTTGGCGCGCGGCTTCAGGAATGCCTGGGGCTGGTGCTTCTTCGAGCACTTTCTGATGGCGGCGCTGCAAGGAACAGTCGCGATCGCCGAGGTGAATAGCGTGACCTTGGCCGTCTGAAAGAACTTGCACTTCGACGTGGCGTGGATTTTTTAAGAACTTTTCCATGTACACAGTGCCGTCGCCGAACGCGGCTTGGGCTTCCGTTTTGGTAATCGCGATAGCGTTGATCAGTTTGTCTTCGCTTTCAACAACGCGCATGCCGCGCCCGCCGCCACCTGCCGCCGCCTTGATAATAACGGGGTAGCCGATGCGCTGGGCTGTGGCGTGAAGTAGCTCGTGGTCGTCGCCAAGAGGGCCGTCGGAGCCAGGCACCGTTGGCACGCCCGCTTCTTTCATGGCTCTGATGGCTGCCACTTTGTCACCCATAATGCGAATAACGTCGGCGGTCGGGCCAATAAACACAAAGCCACTATTTTCGACTTGTTCAGCAAAATCCGCATTTTCCGCCAAGAACCCGTAGCCTGGATGCACGGCATCGGCGTTGGTTATTTCCATGGCGCTGATAATTGCGGGAATATTGAGGTAACTCAGATTTGAGGGGTTTGGCCCAATACAGAGTGACTCGTCGGCGAGTTTCACGTGTTTGAGGTCAATATCCACTTTTGAGTGAACAGCGACTGTTTTGATATCTAACTCTTTGCAGGCGCGCAAAATCCGCAGGGCAATTTCACCGCGGTTTGCAATCAGCACTTTTTCCAGCATGGTTTTATCCCTGACAACAATTAAATAATGGTGAACAGTGGTTGATCATACTCAACAGGCTCGCCGTCTTCCGTGTGAATGGCGCCGATAGTGCCGGATTTGTCCGCCTCAATTTGATTCATCATTTTCATCGCTTCGATGATGCATAAGACATCGCCAGCCTTGACCGCTTTGCCGACTTCAACAAACGCGCTTGAGCCGGGTGATGGCGAGCTGTAGAAAGTGCCTACCATCGGTGAACGAACCTGGTGGCCGGCGATCTCTGCGGGCGCTGCGGCGACCTCTGGTGCGGCAGCGGCTATTGCGGGAGCAGGCATTTGCATCGGCGCGTGAGCCATAGGTGCTTGCACGGCGTAGGTTGTTCCTTGGGCGCCACGGCTGATGCGGATGGACTCCTCACCCTCGGTGATTTCCAGTTCATTGATATTTGATTCTTCGAGTAGCTCGATGAGTTTTTTAACTTTGCGAATGTCCATAATATCTCTCGGTCTTGGATTATCTTTGATTAAAGGTCGAACTTATCTATAGCGGCTTGCAGTGCTAAGTGATAGCTTTTTGCGCCAAAGCCGCATATCACGCCTTCAGCAATGTCTGAAAAATATGAGTGCTGCCGAAATGCTTCACGGCTGTGAACATTTGACAGGTGCACTTCGATAAATGGAATTTTCACCCCCAGCAGCGCATCGCGCAGCGCTACGCTGGTGTGCGTGAAGGCAGCGGGGTTGATAATAATAAAGTCGACAGACTCTTGCTGCGCGGCATGAATACGTTGAATTAGCTCAAACTCTGCATTGCTCTGGAGGCTCGAAAGGCTGTGGCCTGCGCGCTCAGCTTGCTCTTGCAATGCTTGGTTGATTTGCGCAAGATACGTGCCGCCATAAATCTCAGGCTCGCGGACACCGAGCAGGTTGAGGTTGGGGCCATGGAGTACCAGTATTGATGCCATAGTGCTTCTCGATCGCGCTGTACGAGGGGTTTTTTAAGCTTGGGCGAAGTCTGCCCGAAAACAAAACAACTGTCCATTGATTGATATCAAAATAAGATTTTCGGCGACGTTAGCGGAAAATGACGACGACTTATCGTTAGATTAAGTTGTTTTCGATAATTAGTCCGAGCTTGTATGGCGACGTTTGCGCTTTTTAACCCACTTTTCGGGGTCAAAGAGCGCAGATTAGCGGAAAGTCGCGTAAATTGGGTCTAAAATCGGCAAATAGGGTTCTAAAACGCGGGAACTCACTTAATTGCGAAATTTATTGCCTCAATCATCGTCGTTTCGGTGAGTATCTGCGGAAGGATCACAGGTTCTCCCGGCCCTTTTGGATAGAGAAGATACAAAGGTACACCGCTGCGCCGAAAGCTGGTGAGTAACTCGGTAATCTGCGCATCGCTATTTGTCCAGTCGCCCTTGAGGTAGACAACACCACTGTCGCTAATTAATGCCTTTACCTTGTCGGAGCCCAAGGCGACTCGCTCATTGACCAAGCAAGTGATACACCAATCCGCGGTTAAGTTGATAAATACCGGCTGCCCTGAAGCGCGCAGCTCGGCAAGGCGCTGAGGCGAATACACCTCAAAATCGGCCTTCTCACGCCCTTGCTCAAGTGCCATGTAAGGCGCCGCGAGCGCGCTCGCCAACACGGCAATCGCGGTAAGTTTCACCACTGGCTTGGTGCTTTGTTTCCACAGCCAGAGACCCATCACCAGAAGAACAAGTCCCGCAACAGCCGTGGCGGCGACATCCGTAGAGGTCTGTCGGCCAGCAACCCACAACAGCCAGACAGCCGTCAAATAGAGGGGAAATGCCAGAAACTGCTTAAAACTGTCCATCCAAGCGCCAGGTTTCGGCAGTTTCTGGCTAAGGCCGGGGAGCCAAGCCAGCAGAATAAAGGGAAGTGCCATACCCAGCCCGAGAAAGGCGAAAACCAGTAATGCTATATAAGAGGGTTGTGCAATGGCAAAACCAAGGGCTGGCCCCATAAATGGCGCAGTGCATGGGCTTGCGACAGTTGTGGCGAGCACCCCAGTCATAAACGAAGACCCCAATCCGTCTTGCTGCTGACTGTCTTGGCCAAGTGACATTAAATTGCTGCCAATCTCTAAATAACCGGAGAGGCCAAGCCCCATCACAAAGAATAAGTAGACCAGAGCGATAACAAATAGCGGCGACTGCAGCTGAAATCCCCAGCCGATGCTCTCTCCCGCGGCGCGCAATGCCAGCATCACAATTGCGATGGCAACAAAGCTTATAACCACACCAGCGGTGTAGGCTAACCCGTGAATATGCCGACTGCGGCGAGTCTGGTGGGTCATGGTAAAGCTTAAAACTTTGATCGACAAAATGGGGAAAACACAGGGCATAAGGTTAAGAATAATGCCTCCTGCGAAGGCAAAAAGTAGCACGAGCCCCAATGACAGAACACTTTCATCCTCAAGCACGGGTTGGTCTGCGAATGGCTGGCTGGCCACGTTGACCACGCCACTCTGTCTGTCGATGCGAAGCCACTGTTTAAGCGGCGGGTAGCAGAGGCCTGCGTCAGCGCACCCTTGAGATTCGATTTGAAGGGTTAATAAATCACTCTGGGAGGCGTAAGGTAGCCGCACGACGGTTTGACCGTAGTAGACTTCTAACTCTTTCTCGAAATAGTCGTCCCATTTTACTTTGCCAGACTCAAACACTGGCTGCGGCAGCTCTGCGCCCTGACCGATAACTTTAAAGTTAAAGCGGTTGCGGTATAAATAGTAGCCATCTCGAATAGTCCAGTTGAATATAACTTCATCGTCAGTGGCGGTAACGCTCAACTGATAGGCTTGCTCAACGGGTATGAAGGCAGCGTTGTCGGCAAGGGCGTTAAAAGTGTTCGGTGCCTTTGGTGAAAAAAGCTCTTCAGCGCCGACTGTTGCCGTTATAAAGGCCAATGCAACAACAATAATTCGAAATGCGTTATTCATAATAGATCCGGAAGATTTATCAATATCGTACGTTTTAGGTGTCGCTACGGTTTGATTATGGTGGCTGATTATAGAGTAGTGCGGCTCAGCCGTCCCTGCTTATCGCTCTGTTGGCATCGGGCAGTTGATAAACCGGCTGCGGCAATTAGAATATGTAAAATAAGATTATTTTTGCGCAACGTTCAATGTAGTATCACAGGCAGTGTCACAGATTACCGAATCAAAAAGGGCTTCTATGAAAAACGTTCTACTCTGCAGTTTATTGATTATCGCTGGCTGCGCGGCAGCTACGGAAACGTTTCGCACCGAAAACAGTTATATCAGAACCATGCCGCCAGGGCAGAAAGTGACGGCGGCCTTTTTGCAGCTGACCAATATCAGTGATCGCCTGTGCACAATCACCGGTGGTTCCAGCGATATTGCCAGCGAGCTGCAAATTCATGAGCATCAGCACAGTGACGGAATGATGCGCATGCGTCCCGTTGCCGCAGTTCCTGTCGCTGCGGGGGAAACGGTCTATTTCCAGCCGGGAAAACTCCATCTGATGTTGTTCGGTGTTGAGGCCGTTCTGCGCCCTGGCGACGTCCATGAGATACGGCTGACAACGGACAATTGCGGTGTGCTGATATTTTCAGCGGAAGTGCGCAGTTTGTTAAAGAACACCGAGTCTATGCCGGTCATGAATCATCACAGTGCGGGGCCTAGCGCGAAATAAACAGACCATTATTTGCTGCGCATCTACACTTAATAAATAATAAGACTGGGTCAACAGAGAGTTGCAGGACGGTCTGCTTGCGACCCCGAGAATTTGACTGCGATTGACAAGTGGGCAGGGCCTGCAGACGATGGACGCCGAGGTTCGCCTCAAGGTGCAAAGGAATGAACGATATTTTTCCTAAAAAAGGCGTGAGTGGCATAGGTTCAGATTTGAGTCGCGCCCTTGTTGCGGCAAAATTGGCCGGTGGTGTTATGGTCATCGACCGCAACTTCCGCGTTGTTATGATTGATCGGAAAGCAGCGGAATTTTGTCGTGTGTCGTCAGGCCAGTCTCAAGGAAAGCGGTTTTACGCACTATTCACCTCGTTGATGGGCAGTGCTCTCTCGGGAGAGCTGCACGATGTTTTCGGCACCGCCTGCACCAAGCGCTGGACACGCCCAGCAGACAATAAATTGCTCGATCAATTTGTTGACGCTTTTGGCCGAGAGCGCGCAGCGCTGATAAGTATTTCACTGGAAGCCTTCGAAGACCCTTCAAATACCTATGCTTTAATCAAGTTGGCGCTGCAGAAAACAGCGGTGCCCTCCGTCGACGAGGATTTAAAAAAAGGACCAGTATTGTTGCGCCCTGCGGCGGCACCGACACCCCCAGCATCCAAAGAGGTGCTGGTGGATGACAGCGTTGCATACATTGTTACTGATCAGCGCGGAATCGTATCCTTTGCCAGTGACAAGACCGAGCGCATTTTTGCCTACTCGAAGGAACTGCTTGAGGGTTGCTCTGTGCGCCTGCTTTTTCCGGGGCTGGATGAAATGGACAGTTTGGATTTAATTGCCAGTTTTGAGCGTCTCATCAGTCAGCATATTCAAGGCTATGTTTTGGCAGCGACGGCTGAGGGCAACGCCCGCTACCTGCACGTAAATTTATTTCGCTCAGCGGCCAAGGACGACGAGTTTGTCATTGTCTGCCGCGATTGCACCCACGCCAGCCAGCACGCCGATGACTTAATTAACCGCGCGCAGCTTTTTGATCTCACCTCGCAGCACATTGCAGATGGCATCTTAATGGTCGATGCGGAAGGCTTTGTCACCGAGATGAACTCTATCGCCGAGCAGCTATTGGGCGTCGAAATGGACGACTCCAAGCCCATCCAAATTCACAAGGCAATGCCGCTGGCGAGCGAAGAGACAGGCGTTGCGGTGACGCCAGTCCATGATGCCCTCAACAAAGCACTCAACGTTGAATCGAACCAATCCCTGTTACTGAAACTTCGCGGCGAGCCGCCGTTAAGCATCTCTGTATCCGCATTCCCGCTGCGCGATGTGATGGGAAAAATTAACCAGTGTTTAGTGATATTTAGACCTGTCAGCGAAGCTCGCAGAGTATCAACAAGACTCAAATGGCAAGCCATGCATGATCCGCTAACTGGTCTGCCCAACCGTGCGTCTCTCTCCTCGCGGATTCAAAAGGCGATTGAAATCGCTAAGTTGGAAGGCGCTATTCACGCGCTGCTATATATCGACCTGTACAATTTTTCTGTTATCAATGACACCAGTGGTCACACCGCGGGCGATGAGCTACTAAACAGTTTGGACACCTATTAGTTCGTGTGGCGGGCCCCAGCGACATCGTCGCCCGCATTGGCAACGACGAATTTGCGCTATTGATTCATCGGGTTAATTACGACAAAGCCATGGCGCTCGCAGAAAAAATTCTGTTTGAATTAAAAGAGCTCAAAATTCCATGGGAAGGTGAGGTGTTGAAAATTGGCGCCAGTATTGGCGGCATACTGATTGATGCGAATGCACTGTCCGACATTGACCTGATGATTTCTGCGGGATCTTCCTGCGCGACAGCCCGTGATAAAGGTCGCAATAAAATCCACTTTCAATCTTTCAACGAAGAAGTGGCCAAGCGGCGCACCCTTGCCACGGCTATGCCCAAAATTGTCTCAGCGCTTGATGAAAATCGCTTCACCCTTTTTGCTCAGGCCATTATGCCGGTAAAGCGCTCTCCAGGGCCCGACAAGTATTATGAGGTGTTGGTCAGAATGCGTGACAGCGACGGCACCATTTTGCCACCGTCAGATTTTATTCCTGTCGCCGAACATTTTTCGTTAATTGATGACCTCGACAAATGGGTGTTCAGCCATTCATTGAAGTTTCTGCAAATGCTTAAAGCCAAAGGTATCCGACTGCCAAAGCTGTCAGTTAACTTGTCCGGCAGTACGGTGGGCGATGAGAACGCCATTGATTATATCCTCGCCGGATTCAGCGACTCTGGAATTGCCCCCAAACATATACAGTTTGAAATAACCGAGACAGCGGCGGTGAAACATCTGCAGGAGGCAAAGCGACTTATCGCCACCTTGCGTTCTGTGGGGGTTTCGATTGCGCTCGACGACTTTGGCAGCGGGCTGTCTTCCTTTGCCTACCTCAAGGAACTGCCCATCGACTGCCTGAAAATTTATTCGAGTTTTATTCACACAATGGAAAATAGCGAAGTCGATTACTCGGTAGTGAGCACCATTAACCACCTCGGCCACATTATGGGCATCACAACTGTAGCCGAGGGTGTTGAAACTGAAAAGCAGGCGCAGCTATTGAAAAAAATTGGTGTCGATTACCTTCAGGGCTTTTTGTATCAGCATCCACAGCCGCTCAGCAAAATCACCTTTTAGTTGCGCGCTAGTCGCGCACTTTTAACGACGCTTTTAATGTCGCGTAGCCATCACTGCGCAGACGTGGACCATAGTCACTCACCACGTGGCCCGCAGCCAAATTGGCAAATGTCGCGGCTTCGAGACACTCGCAACCCTGAGTCAGTGCATAGAGATAAGCGCCCGCAAACATATCGCCGGCCCCATTGGTATCGACTGCTTTGACAGGCTGTGCGGGCGCATGCAGAAAGTCGCAGCCATTGAAAATAGTGGCGCCTCGACTCCCTCCTGTGACAACAAACTGCTTTGCTGTGCTCTTGAGTTGCTCCAGCGCTTGATCAATATCATCGGTTTCACACCACGCCAGCGCTTCCGCTTCATTGCAAAATAACAGATCAATTCCAGCGCCGACCATTTGCTTAAGTCCCTCGCGAAAGTGCGCCACTATGCCCGGATCCGATAGGCTGAGTGCCACTTTTGTCTGAGCTTCTCGCGCGCTGGCACACGCGCTCAAGGCAGCTTCGCGGGTGCTATCACCGGTGACAAGATAGCCTTCCAAATACAGGTATTCAGAGTTGGCGATTGCTTCGCGGTCGATGTCGTCTGTAGATAGTTGAGTGCTGATGCCAAGAAACGTGTTCATGGTGCGCTCGGCATCATCGGTAATCATAACCAAGCATTTACCGGTTGTGCCGGATTCGACCAGAGATTGCGGATTGTGATCGACACCATTGTCGGCCAAATCCTGCATATAAAAACGCCCGTAATCGTCGTTGGCGACTTTACAGGAGAAATAGCTTTTTCCGCCAAACTGACTGAGCGCGATCAGAGTGTTAGCAGCAGACCCGCCGCAGGCGCGCTTGGACATGACTAGATGATCTTTCAGACTCGCCTGCAAGAAGTCCTGCCGCGCCTCGTCAACCAGCGTCATTAAACCCTTTTTAATGTCCAGGTTGTGTAGGTCTTGGTCAGTAACGTCCAGTTCAGTATCGACCAAGGCACTGCCCAAGCCATAAACATCGTATCGCTTCATCACGTTGCTCTTTTTAGTGTCTGCTACGCTGGCGCGCGATGGGTAACAATGCCCTGCTGAGTCGCCAGAAATAGCACATCTGCGGGTTTTCGCGCAAACAGGCCATTGGTGACAACGCCGGTAATTTGATTGATCTGTTCTTCTAGCACGC
>Ga0102901_1000841_pt1 | contig 10466 bp, 9 predicted proteins | sample Colrivmet1555A02_FD_78456 | JGI IMG/M metagenome (GOLD analysis project Ga0102901, IMG submission 78456) | Estuarine microbial communities from the Columbia River estuary - metaG 1555A-02 | ecosystem: Environmental > Aquatic > Marine > Intertidal zone > Estuary | place: USA: Columbia River... | reverse complement strand
GTAGGGTTTTTCATTTTATTTATATAAAAATTTAAGTAATTTTATATAAAATATATTTTATGTTTCAAGATTTAACTTTCAGATCTACATGTCCCTTATCTAATATCTTAGACTTAGTTGGCGACCGATGGTCGTTAATAATTATAAGAGATGTATTTATTGGTAGAAATACATATACCGAATTTTTAAAATCACCTGAGAAAATTTCTACTAATGTTCTCGTAGATAGAATCAAGAAGTTAAGAGAGTATGAGTTACTAGGGTTTAGAAAGGATAAAATAGATAGAAAAATAAAATATTACTACTTAACAGATATGGGAATAAGTTTGTACCCTATACTGACTGAGATGAGTCTTTGGACTAAAAAAAATCTTCCAACGCTTCCAACCCACAAACTTGCTCAAGAAACTTTTCTAGATATTGATAAGCTAGGGATAGATCTTCACAATACAAAAGTAATCGATACTTACACGGAAAAAAGAGAAGCTCTTTTTAAAGAGACTCTTTAAAGAAGTCTGAGACCAATAATTCATTGCTGTAATTTTACTATTACTTTAACCCATCAAACTTAGCTTTCATGGTAGGGTTTCCATGGGTGAGCTTCTTAATGGTTAAGTCTTCTGTTTTACTGTTGGCTAATCGCAAGTTATTTACAGAAGCGAGTAAAGCTTCTTTTGTTTTTTGAAGGTGATTTATGGTTTTGTCAATTTCTTCTATGGCCGTTTTGAATTGTCTGCTGGCTAAATCATAATTGCGGGAAAAACCACTTTTGAAATCGTTGATTTTTTCTTCAAAATTCGTGATGTCAATATTTTGATTCCTAATAATGGCAAGTTCTTCTTTGTATTGCATTGAGTTTAATGCTGCATTCCTTAGTATGGTAATGATGGGAATGAAAAATTGGGGGCGTATCACATACATTTTTTTGTATTTATGAGACACGTCTACTATGCCGTTATTGAAGAGTTCATTATCTGCTTCCAACATAGATACTAGAATAGCGTATTCACATTTCTTTTCATTCCGGTCCTTGTCTAATTCTTTAAAAAAATCTTCGTTTTTCTTTTTAGTGGCGGTTTCATCTCCTTCATTTTTCATTTCAAACATGATGGAGAGTATTTCATTTCCATTCTGATCGTTTTCACGGTAAATAAAATCTCCCTTACTCCCTGAGCTGGCGTCATTGTCTTTTTCAAAATATACATTCTGAAAACCAGTAGCTCTAAGTTTGTTGAATTCTACCTCACAGTGTTGTTCTAAGGATTCTCCCACCATTTTAGTAGAGAGTTTTTGCTTAAAATCTTTGAGACGCGCAATCTCGTCGTCCTTCATTTTAATGGTCTCTTCCTTGGTGAGTAATTTTTGATTGAATTGCTCCTGAATGGACTTTTCCTGAAGTTGCCTTTCTACCTCTTTATTGCTGAGTTGGTTCAAAAGTCCATCTCGCTCTTTTTCTATGGTTCTAGTAGCTTCTAAAACGGCTTGTCTTTTCTCTTGCTCCGCTTGCACAACTTTAGCCCTTATTTGCTCAAGCTCTAACTCTTTTCGAGATTTAAGCTCGCTAATTTCTTGCTCTTTTTTTGAAAGTTCCTGCTGGAGGGTATTCTTTAAGTTTGCCTCTGCCAGCATAACCGCATTGAATTTTTCTTTTTCAGCAATGGCCAATCTATGGTTGAGTTCTTCCGAAAATTGATCGTCCCGTACCTGCTTGACAATATCTGCAAAACCGGCATCGTCTAGTTTAAAAGAGGTCTTGCAACTAGGGCAAATAATGTCTCTCATAATGAATGTTATTTATTTCTTTAAAGTTAATTTTTATTTTATTAATCAACTTTCTATTTCTCACACACCCCATTTTCCCAATGAGACACGCCAGCGGATTCAGCCCCACATTTGTTACCGTATGTGATGCCATTACAACCACAAACTGGCGCGTATTCTTTGGTGCAAATAGCGTTTTCCAGAATTTGAGAAAAATTTATGCAAGAGGGATCTGCCATACCTTTTTTAAAATAGAATGTAATCTCGTCGTCTGCGATCATTTCGTTGTCTACATAAGTGAGCGTCAGGGAATTTCCAACTAGGCTTATGCGGTATTTTTCGCTTGAATTTTCAAGACTCATTTCACTTTCTATGACACGGTAATCGTAGGCTTTTCCTAAGGGTGCAATGTTTGGAATATCATTATTTGATCCTATGGGGTAGAGTTGATTTTCATAAAACCACAGTTGCTGATCAGAAAAATTTTCATTCCCAATTTCACCAAAATAGCAAAAACAGACCACTCGATCCAAAATCCATTGGCCTTCTAGGGCGTTGATTGGAAAATTTGTCGTGTCATTTTTATCACAGCCAACAATGAGAAAGAAAAGCAAACTCCAAAAGGAGTTTATACATGTCTTCATAGGAACTTATTTAATTTTGTTCTACAGCACCATTTAATTCTGAATATAGCTCTATTGGGCCGTCTAGGACTAAGGCTACCACCGTATAATATGTGTCTATGGTTTCTATGGGTAAGTCAATGTATGAAATTCCAGGATATTTATTCCAATACAGTTTAGCTATTTTATTTTGTGAAAGAATACTACCATTGCCAACAACATAAGCCCTGTGAATGGTGTTGGAAATTCCCTTAACCACAATTTTTCCATCTTTTGGTATGTCTCTTACAAACAGGAACAGTGTTTGCTTGTCCTTGCTTAAAGTAGTGGGACCATAAAAATGCTCGTAAGGAATCCCTTTCTCTGTTCCATAAACGGCTTTGTGGTGTTTTCTAATCCATGATCCAAGTTCCAGAAGGCGTTCTTTTTGTATGGGGTCAATGGAACCGTCTGCTTTTGGACCAATGTCTAATAGCAAATTCCCCCCCTTTGAAATACAGTCTACAAAAATATCTATAACTTGTTGTGAAGTTTTATAATTGTTGTCTGTCTGCTGGTACCCCCAAGAGTCATTTAAAGTCATACAAAGTTCCCAGTATTTTGCTTCTGGTCTATAAACTGGTACGCCAATCTCAGGTGTCTGATAGTCTCCTTGTCCTGTGAGTCTCGAATTAATAATAGTATTTGGAGCTCCCTTTAGTAGCGATGTTCTAATTTTTGTGCTTTCCCAGGCCTCAGGCGGATGTTCCCAATCTCCGTCAAACCACCAAAGATCTGGTGTGTAGTTATTTTTAAGTTCTAGAAGTTGTCCATTCATGTAATTTAGATACTGTTGCCATCTTTGTGGATCTTGCTCAATGGCATATCTTCTTTTGCTTGTTGTAAAATGGGTATATAGGTCAGATGACCAGTCAGGTAAAGAAAAATAAATTCCTACTTTTAATTCTTTTTCTTTTAGGGCATCTATTAACGGACTTAAGACATCTTTTTTAGCTGCTGCATGAGATACCGCGTTTAGATGACCATAATTGGTGTTCCAAAGCGCAAATCCATCATGGTGTTTACTAGTAATGACACTGTATTTTGCGCCACTGTCTTTAATAAGTTTTGCCCATTCTTTTGGCTTGAAGTTGGCAGCAGTAAAACCACTCAATTGCTTAAGGTAGTCTTCATGGGAGAGATATTCATTGTAAAAAGACCAAGATTCACTTATCCCGTCTACGGCGTACAGCCCCCAGTGTATAAAAATCCCCAATTTGGCTTGTTTAAACCAGACCATTTTCTCATGGTCTGTGTCTTTAAGAATTTTTGCAGTGGTATCTTGACTTTTAACTATTGTGCCAGAAAAACACATAAACCCTAAAAGTAAAGATGAAAATTTATGCTTCATCTTGTTTTTTGTTTCTAAAATACGAAAAACAATCATTTGACGTTCCATTTGTGTGGTATTCAATTAAGCAATAATTCACTAACTTCATATAAATTTAAAAGGATGAGATTTATTTACCTATTAGTATGTGTGCTTTTTTTATTGCCCCTTCAGGGCACAGCGCAAGAAGCTAGGGTTTCTAAGAAAGAGGCCAGAATGATTGAGCGCGGTTTAAAACGCAAAGAAAAAAAGACCTCTAAATTCAGAGAACTCAATGAATTTGGGATAGATATATACGCTACCAGTGTCATTCAAGCCATTCGCAGGCATTTAGGTACGGCCAAAATAGAAGGCAATAAAGTGATTGTCATGCGAGACAGGATTGGCTCTTTCACAGATGGGGAGCCTCCATATGCCCTTTGGGATGTAGATGGCAACTTAATAGGTAAGACCCCCCCACCTGGATTAGACTTAATGTCTATTAGAAAAGTAACCGTATATAGGACTGTGTACGACATTCAGAGCAATTACGGATTGGCAGGAGGGCAAGGCGTTATTAGAATCAATACTACCCTGACCATGCCAGATCCAATCCTCACCGACCGTTAATCCAATTGCCTTAGAATACTGATATATAACACTTGGTGCCTTTTGTATTTTTGTCTTGGGGTATCTTTAGATCGCGCTTTGGCTATGGCCAAAAACTGCCATTTATTGGCCTGGTATCCCACACCTGCTAGCCAAGTATTTCTGAATGAATTGGAAGGCAGGGTAAATGGAGAGCTGTTTTCAAACAAACTTCCAGATAGGTTGTAATCCTGAAAATGATATTGGTATTGAATGCCTATATACCCTCCAAACCCATTTTTTTGGGAATTATTAAAAGCTTCTGAATAAAATACCATAGGATCTAAATGGCCCAAATGTAAGCCTGTACTTAGACTAGATTGGCTGCTGTGGGTGCCCCATTGGCTCTGAAGCTGATAAGAAATATGACGCTTTTGACTCAGGGAAATATAGTGGGAGTACTGTCCAAGAATGCCCAGATGCATATTTCCTGCTTGTTGGCTTACCCAACTAAGTGGTGGGAGTCCCAGAATATGTTTGTGGTAGGTGTTTTGCAAAGGGGTACTCAATGATCCAGGACCGCTTATTCCTAATTGAGCACTCCAACGAAATACTCCCTTATTTTTGAGCGTTTTAGATACGGCTCTTTCTAGAAAAAGGTAGCCGCTAAAGGGATAATCCATATTAGTGTTAATACTGTCATAGCGGCCAAAGGGAGTGTATATTTGTTGTCCTAAAGTCCAATGAATTCGTTTTTTAAAAAAGTTTTCTTCTTTGAACAGCTCCTGGCTGTCTAAAGGCTTGTCTCTGTTGCTTTTTGTGATTCCATACTGTAAAAAAATACCACTGGAATAATAGTAGTCTTTGCCAAAAAACAGGTCGTTATCTATAGAAAGTCCTCCGTAATTTTGCCCCCACAAAGCGGTAGAAAACAGCGAGATAAAAAGAAAGCCCCACCTCATAAGGCTTCTTGAATAGCATGTTTGAGAAAAGCTTGTTGGCTATTGGCAACAGTAGCAAAGTCTAAAAGACCTGAAGCGCGGTCTAAGTTTTCAAGTTCATAACGCACTTTGTAATACACATTGCCAGACAAATAATCGGTTAGCGCTCTGAGTCCGTGAATAAAGGGCATATATACGGCGCCAAACGGCAGGCTCTCCCATTCTGATATTGAAAATACTTTAGGATTACTGCACAATCCTTTAATAAAAGCTAGGGCATGGTCTTTTCTAAAGGCCACAGGCTTTTCTTCAGCTCCCTCAGCCCATGTGTTCGCAATGGTACGCAGGGCGTCTCCAAAATCATAAAAAGCATAGCCTGGCATAAGGGTGTCTAAATCTACCATACAAAGTGCCTTTCCACTGTCTTTATGAAAAAGCATATTGTTGAGTTTTGTGTCGTTATGGCAAATTCTTTCCGGGAGTTTTAAGGGGGTGTTAAACACAAATTCCTGCAGCGAATAAAGTTTTTCTAGGGCGTATTTAGCGGAGGTGATGGTTGTGGCATCGGCCTTTTTAAAGGCCAGTTGAAACTGCTCCCACCGCAAAGAAATATCCTGAAATTGCGGAATGTGTGTTTGGAACATTGACGCGTCAGTTTTTTTGGAGCAACTGTGAAAATCATTGAGGAGTTTTCCAGCTTCAAAGGCTATAGACGCATTGGGAGCAAGATCGTATGCGATGGCTTTAGAGACATAATTTTGCATGCGCCAATAATGGCCTTGTTCTGTTTTTACCAAATAGTTCCCCGCTAATGTTTTTAAAAAAATAGGGCAATGGTAGGAGGCATGTACAAGGCTTTTTTGCCACTGGACTATATTGTGCATAAGCCCTGTGGGATGTTTAAAAACCTGGGTATTGAGGCGTTGTAAAAAATAGGCCTGATCGGTGAAGCTAATTTTATAGCTGTCATTGATCAGGCCTTGTGTCATGGGAATCACCTCAAAGTTTTTACTTTGGGGTAAAAAACTGCGAACAATATTTTCGATGTTTTTTTGGTCTATGCCTTCCATAATTCAGCTGGATAAACACCAGATTCATGAAGTGCTTTAAGGGTCTCTTTAGCCGCTGCTTTGTCTTGAGCATAGGTAAGTCCAAACCATTGGCTAGACGTAGGAATTACCCCCACACTAACTTCTTGTTCTTCCAACTGTTCTGCTACAATATAAGGCAGGTACAATTCTCCTTTTTCAGGGTTTTCTCCAGATAAAAATGCTTTAAAACGCGCTGTGATAGCTGGAAAAATAAAAGGGGTACTCAGCCAAAAATTCATACTTACTGGCGTGTTTAGTGGAAATTTTAACCCAGAATCTTCATCTGTAGCTTCCTCATTTCCAGAAGCAATAAGTTTGGTGCGCTCTGTAATGTCTTTTAAGGCACCGTCTTTTACCTCACAGACCCCTCTAGATACAGTGCCGTATTCAGACAAGGTATTGCTTAATTCATAGGCAACAAGCCCATAGGTCTGCGCATTGGGTAGGGCGTTTAAAAAAGCGCCAGCGTCTTTAAACGCTTCAGGACCGTAATAATCATCTGCATTTACTGTTGCAAAGGGAGTTTTAATCACCGCTCTAGCGGTCCAAACAGCATGGGCAGTTCCCCAGGGTTTTTCTCTGTTTTCAGGCGCGGTAAAGCCCTCTGGTACATCTGAAATAGCTTGTCCCAATACGGTTAAAGCAATATGTTCGGGTAGTTTTTGAGATAGATATGCTTTTATATCTACTGTATTAGCGGGTTTAGCAATGACCACAATGTGGTTGAATCCAGCTGTTATAGCGTTAAAAATGGTGTATTCAAGAAGGTACTCTCCATTTGGGCCAAGGCCGTCGAATTGTTTTAATCCTCCGTATCTGCTACCACTTCCGGCAGCCATTATAAGTAAAGTCATAGTTGCATTATAAAACGGCTACAAGATACTACATCCTAGATAAAATGTCCTTTTAGAAGCCTATTTTATAAAACTTTTCCCTAAATTTCATGTGCCTTTAATGATAATATAAACCCACAAACACCCACTAATATGTCTAGTAGAAGATCCTTTATTCAGAAATCTGCCGCTTTTGGTGCCGCCTCAGTGGTGCTGCCGAACTACGCCTTAGGCCAAACTTTTGGAAAAGCGACAAATCGCGCCAATGAAAAATTGCACATAGGTATTATTGGAGTGGGTCTCAGGGGAACCAATCATTTGGAAAACGCACTTAAAAGGGAAGATGTGGTGGTAACTGCTATTGCAGACATAGATCCAAACAGAATTGCCATAGCCCAAAAAATTATGGCAGAAGCGGGTGCTAAATCCCCGGCTGTTTTTGGAAAGAATGCGTTGGATTATAAAAATTTATTAGACCTAAAAACGGTCGATGCCGTAATTATCGCCACCCCATGGCTCTGGCATACCCGCATGAGTGTAGACGCTATGAAAGCTGGTAAATTTGCAGGTGTTGAGGTGTCTGCAGCCAACACAATGGAAGAGTGCTGGGACTTAGTGAATACCCATGAAGAAACGGGTACCCATCTTATGTTGTTGGAAAATGTAAATTACAGAAGGGACGTCATGGCGGTCCTAAATATGGTAAAAGAAGGGGTGTTTGGAGAAATGCTGCATTACAGGTGTGGGTACCAACACGATTTAAGGCATGTTAAGTTTAATGATGGGAAACAACCCTATGGTGGAGGGGTAGAGTTTGGTGAAAAAGCCATTTCTGAGGCCAAATGGCGCACCCAACATTCTGTCAGTAGAAATGCAGACGTTTACCCAACGCATGGCTTGGGACCTATTGCCGCTATGGCCAATATAAATAGGGGGAATAGATTTGTGTCTATGTCTTCTCATGCTACTAAAGCGGTGGGCTTGAACAAGTATATTGTGGATAAAGGTGGTGCAGACCACCCGAATGCCAAAGTGCGTTTTAAACAAGGAGATATTATTACCTCTACCCTAGAAACAGCCATGGGTGAAACCATTATTATTACCCATGATTGTAATTCTCCTAGACCTTACTCTTTGGGGTTCAGGGTACAAGGAGCTAACGGCCTTTGGGAGAAAGATGGCGACAGGATATACATAGAGGGACAATCTGAGCCACATAGGTGGGACAGCTCTAAAGCATGGCTGGAAAAGTACGACCATCCGCTTTGGAAAAAATACGGAGAATACGCAGAGGGTGCCGGTCACGGCGGAATGGACTTCTTTGTTTTGAATGCTTTTGTGGAAGCAGCGAAAGCCAATGTGACACCTCCAATAGATGCCTATGATGCCGCCGCTTGGAGTGCGGTAACACCGCTGTCTGAATTGTCAATAGAGAATAACGGAGCCGCCCAAGATTTTCCTGATTTTACTAGAGGGCAATGGATTAAAAGAACCCCTTATCCGTGGACAACTACTGCGTATTAATGATACAGTTTTAAGCCAGTTTTATTTAAAGCTATCCCAATAAATGACATGATTTATGTCATAGTTTTAGAGACCTTAAGGGGTTATTTTTGATTTGTATGTTAATAGGATTTAGTGGTTTTTTGATTCTTGCTTTTTTCCGCTATTTTCTTCTTAATTTTAACGCGCTATGAAAAAAATCTTATTTCTACTATTGTTTGCTTTTTCTTTAACGGGTTTCAGCCAAGCGTTGGGTGTGCTCACGGGTAAAATTTTTGAAGAAAATCAAAGTCCTTTATTCGGGGCAACGGTTGTTTTGGAAGGGACCACTTTTGGTGCCATTACAGATGAATTGGGGCAGTTTTCCATACCTAATATTCCGCCGGGTACCTATACGATACAAGCGGGTTATTTAGGTTTTACTTCGCAGACGGTTTTTAATTTTCAAATTAAATCTGTGGGAACACCCCCATTGAATTTTGTGCTTTTAGAAACTTCACAAGCTTTGGATGAGGTGGTAGTGGCTTTGAGTCCTATCACAAGGCCTAAAGAGACCCCACTTTCTACCCAATCGCTCTCTGCTGTTGAGATTGCAAATTATCCTGGTTCTAATAATGACGTGGTACAGGTAGCACAAACACTCCCTGGAGTCTCTCCTTCTATTGGAGGCTTTAGAAATGATTTAATCATCAGAGGAGGTGCTCCCAATGAAGTGGTGTATTATTTGGATGGTATTGAGATTCCCAACATCAACCATTTTAGTACCCAAGGAAGTGCTGGAGGTCCTGTAGGCATGTTAAATGTTTCTTTTATTTCAGATGTAAGGCTTTCTTCATCTGCCTTTGGCGCCCAGTACAACAATCCTTTGTCTGGAGTATTACAATTTACTCAAAGAGATGTAAACCCAGATGGGTTTGCAGGAAACTTCAGGTTGAGTGCCAGTGAAGCAGCTTTAACACTTGAAACACCCCTCTTGGTAAATAAAAAAAATGGGGAAGTAAAAACAGATGTGCTTTTGTCTGTGAGAAGGTCCTATTTACAGTTTTTATTCGAACTGATAGGTTTGCCTATTAGACCTGATTATTGGGATTACCAATATAAATTAAACCACAAAATAGACGCTTACAACAGCCTGAGTTTTGTAGGTCTTGGAAGTATAGATGAATTTACAGTTGCCTTGCCAGAAGATCCTACCCCAGACCAGCGAGCTACTTTTGATCAGGTACCTTTCATTAACCAAAACTCTAATACTGTTGGGGTTACTTGGAAGAGGCGCTTTAAAGATCAGAGTGGTTTTATGGAGGTGAGTTTGAGTAATAACAGCCTCTGGAATACCTACAGTGAGTATAATGATAATGCCTCACAAACAGAGCTTCGCTTTCAAAACGACGCTTTAGAGTCAGAAACAAAATTAAGATTGGCGGTAAATCGTTTTGCAGAGGGCTGGAAATGGAGTCATGGACTTAATTTGCAGAGGGCCTTTTACGAGAATAGTACGCTCAATACACTGGCAGCTTATCAATATAACACTTCTTTAGATTTTTTGAACTATGGTCTGTTTGCCCAAGGATCTAAAGATTTTTTACAGGATCGTTTGGCCCTTTCTTTTGGATTTAGAATGGATGGAGATACTTTTATCAAGGGATCTAATTTATTAAAAACATTCTCTCCAAGGGCCTCTGCTTCTTATGCTTTAACACCTAGTTGGAAGCTTAATGGGACCGCTGGAGTATATTATAAAATTCCCCCATACACTATGTTGGGCTTTCAAAATACCG
>Ga0102901_1000832_pt1 | contig 10513 bp, 7 predicted proteins | sample Colrivmet1555A02_FD_78456 | JGI IMG/M metagenome (GOLD analysis project Ga0102901, IMG submission 78456) | Estuarine microbial communities from the Columbia River estuary - metaG 1555A-02 | ecosystem: Environmental > Aquatic > Marine > Intertidal zone > Estuary | place: USA: Columbia River... | reverse complement strand
CGAACCAGACCTTCGCCAACGTTACGAATAGCGCTAAGCCCAAATGCAATCTGCTGCTCATCACCATTGATAATTGGTTCAAAGTTGACACCCGAGCGATTGATATCGGGAGTCAATACCGTGATTCCACTTGTTCGCGCATCGGACAAATACACCGCTGCCTTTTCGTAGTTTGCTTTTACGCTGGTCAGCAAGCACGCCATATATTCCACTGGATAGTGCGCTTTGAGATACGCAGTTTGATACGAAATGAGTCCGTACCCGTATGCGTGGCTCTTGGCAAATGCATAGTCCGCAAACTTCACGATGGTGTCAAAGAGCTCTTCCCCAAGAACCTTTCCGTAGCCAGTGCTTTCACATCCCGCGACGAAGCTGCCGCGCGCTTCTTCCATTTTCTCGGGAATCTTCTTTCCGCATGCTTTGCGCAAGTTGTCCGCTTCGGCCATCGAGAAGCCAGCGAACTTCTGAGACACGCGCATGAGGCTTTCCTGATAGATCATGAGTCCAAACGTGTCGCCCAATACATCTGCCGCGTCAGGGTGGAAATATTGAATCTTCTTGCGACTGTTCTTATAGTCGGCAAAATCATTGTGCATGTTCGCGCTCATTGGGCCTGGGCGATACAACGCGAGCACAGCAGACAGATCCTCGAAGCGCTCTGGAATGAGCGACTTCAGCAACGCGCGCATCTGCGTGGACTCCAACTGGAACACACCAATGGTGTCTCCGCGCGACAACAACTGATACGTCGCTTTGTCATCCATTGGAATTGCATCAATGGAGAATCGTTCATCGCGTGTCTTGCGAATCATGGTGTTCGCATCTGAAATGACGTCCAAGTTGCGCAAACCGAGAATGTCCATCTTCAACAGGCCCAGGTCTTCAACGCCGTGCATTTCGTATTGCGTTACCACCGGGGCGTCTTCTGGTGCTTGGCCCTGTTCGGGCTTGCGCTGAATCGGCAGATACTCGGTCAGTGGTTCTTTCGTTATTACTACCGCAGCAGCATGAATTCCTACTGAACGCTTCAAACCTTCGAGCCCTCGCGCAACATCGACGATGCGTTTTACATCCGGATCAATCTCACAGAGTGCTCGTAAGTCTGCTGCCGCTTGAAAGCCAGCCTTGTGCTTGCTGTCTTCTTCAAAGCAGTACTTCAATGGGGTGTCGCGACCCATCACCAGCGGTGGCATGAGTTTGGCAATTTTGTCGCCAAGTGGGTACGGATACCCAAGCACACGAGCAGCGTCGCGAACAGCGTTGCGCGCCTTAATCGTTCCGAACGTAATGATTTGCGCAACGTGATCGCGGCCGTACTTGTCGGCAGCGTAGCGAATCATTTGATCGCGGTAGCGCGAGTCAAAGTCCATATCAATATCGGGCATCGAAATTCGACTTGGGTTCAGGAATCGCTCAAAGATGAGGTCGTACTTAATTGGGTCAAGGTCAGTGATGCGCAAGCAATATGCAATGGCACAACCTGCAGCAGAACCACGTCCAGGGCCAACACGAATATCTTGTTCGCGCGCATAGCGAATGAGATCCCACACAATTAAGAAGTACGAGCTAAATCCCATTCCCCCGATGACTTCAAGTTCATAGTCAAGGCGCTGCGTTACCGAGTCTGGAAGATTCTCACCCCAACGCTCGTGCGCACCCTTGTATGCCAAGTCGCGCAGATAATCACCGTCGCCCGAGAAGCCCTCAGGAATTGGAAAGTGCGGCAACACCGAATTACCAAATGGAATGTCGATTTCTGCGCGCTCTGCTATCCACAGCGTGTTGTCACAAGCGGCAGGAACTTCACGAAACAAATAGCGCATTTCCTGTGCAGACTTCAAGTAGTGCTCGGTGCCTTCAAACTTGAAGCGGTTTGGATCTGCAATCGTGCAACCAGTTTGCACGCACAGCAAAGCATCATGCGCCTCGTGATCCTCACGATGCGTGTAGTGCGTGTCGTTAGTTGCAACCAGTGGCGCACCAATTTTCTTTGCCAACTCAATCAGAAGTGGGTTGGTTTGGTGCTGCTCGGCAATTCCGTGATCTTGAATTTCAATGAAGAAGTTTTCTTTCCCAAAAATATCCTGAAGTCGACCAGCATCGGTCTCCGCACCCGAGATGTCGCCTTTCAGCATTTTCTGTAGCACGTGACCGCCCAGACACCCACTTGTTGCGATGATGCCTTTACTGTGTCGTTGTAACAACTCCCAGTCCATTCGCGGTTGGTAGTAGTAGCCCTCTAAAAACGCAAGGCTCGACAACTTGATCAAGTTCTTGTAACCGATGTTGTTTTCGGCAAGCAAGGTGAGGTGGTAATACACCTTTCCCCCACTTTCGGTTTCACCGCCGGAATCGTCAATGCGTCCTCGTCGAGATGGTCGCTCAGAGCGATGCTCGTGAGCCATGTACGCCTCGGTGCCGATGATTGGCTTAATGCCCTTTTCTTTGCACTGTTTATAGAAATCGACGACGCCATACATATTGCCGTGATCGGTCATGCCAAGCGCAGGCATGCCTTCGGCTGCGGCTTTGCCAACTAATTCATCAAGCCGCGACGCTCCATCCAGCATCGAGAATTCGGTGTGGACATGTAAGTGGGTAAACGAATCTGCCATTACAGATACGTACCAGGACGATCGTTACCCATTCCTGGTTCGGCAGACCCTGGAAGTTGTCGCATCTGTTCAAGTTGCTGACGCGCTGCAATTTGCTGCGCAAAGAGTGTCGCTTGAATGCCATGAAACAATCCTTCAAGCCACCCAACAAGTTGGGCCTTGGCTACGCGGAGTTCGCCTTCCGACGGAACTACTCCATCGCGAAACGGCAAGGCAAGTGTGCGCAGTTCATCTGCGAGGTCTGGCGACAACGCTTCCGTGAGTTCAACGATTGAGCGCTCGTAAATTTCTGCAAGACGTTCACGACTTGGCGCATCTAGGTTCATTGAATGCACCTCGTCAAGCAACTGCTTGATCATGGAACCAATCCGCATGACCTTGGCTGGAGCAGTGACGCCAACTGATTCATCTACCGGTGGCAACGGAACATCAAGTCCCACCACTTCGGGGCTGCCATTCGGCTGTATTTTTGGCGTTTCGTTCGTAGACATGTCAGGCAAGTATGGCTTTCTCAGCGTGCAATTGCCAGTAAGGGAACATCAATTTCCGCATCGGTGAGCGACCCATGACGACAGACCAATGAATACGAGCCAGAATCGAGTGGTTCGTCAAAGCTGGTAGCGGTAAATGGCACCAGAGCAACGTCTCCCAAACGTTTCCGCGCCACGTCAGTAACGCGCTTGCCAAACCACTGTTGTTCGCAGGCTTCGTCTCGCGACACCACCCATGCGTCTTTTCCATGATGCTGCTTTGCGGCTTCCAGCAAGTCCTGCTCGGCGCCGGACTTTGCATGCAACCAGCGGAAACGTCCTTCTCCCGATTGATGCGTAATGCGCGACAACACATCGGCATGTGGAGTCTGCGTGTTCTGTCCCACATGTACCTGTCCGTGGTCTGCAGTAACCAATAACACCGAACCTGGAACCAACGCTTCGGCAACATCTGCAACTATACGATCAGCGTTTCGCAACTCGGCGTTGTAGTACTCGCCAAATCCTCGCTCGTGAGCAATCTTGTCAACACCGTCGTAATACGCGTAGACAAATTTTTGACCGCTACGCAGCAACTGGCCTACTTGCACAGCGATGCTCGAAGCCGCGCGCCAACCCATTGGTCGCGAACCACGCAAATGCGCTTCAGTGAATGCCGATCCTTCAAGTTCTGCCTTACTCAACACCGGTACCGCATCACCCATAAACGGCGGACACGGTTGCACCAAGTCAGGCGGGTAGGTGGCGCGTAAGTCGCCTTTGTCGTCGCCCCATCTCAGCATTTGCACAACGTGACCACCAAGGTCAATGCGATAGCCCATCATTCCGTGTTCACCAGGTGTCAGCCCAGTTGCAATCGAAGTCAACGCGGTGACAGTCGTTGTTGGTGCAACGCTGGTGATGGATTTACCTTGCATGCTTGCAAGCATCGGTGCATGCTGCTGATGCTCGCGCAGCTGATGCCAGCCGAGGCCATCAAGCACCAACAGCACCACTTGGTTTGCACCCTGCACACATGCGGGCATCCACTGAGGAATGTCCTGAGTCCCTCGGGGTCCGAGCAGGGCGGGAATCAGCCCCGCAATTGAGCCACCTTGGTAGTCGGGGACTCGGGGCGTAGGCACCCGATCTACACTACAAGAGTGCGTGTATCTACTCGGGGTGACTATGCGTGTCGAGCGCTGTTGTCGCTAGCCCTGCACGCCGAAGATCAAGGACCAACTTCTGTACGCGACATCGCAACGCGTACCGCGCTTCCCCAGCCTTACCTTGAGCAAATCTTGCTTGTTCTCAAAGGTGCAGGTCTGGTGAAATCAAAACGTGGCGTCGGAGGTGGATACGTTTTGGCTCGTCCTGCTGAAGAGATTCTGCTTTCTGAAATCATTGCTGCCGCCGATGGCCCGATCACGCTTGGCGATTTTGGTCAACCACACCAAGATGGTGCTTGCGATCATGAAGGCCATTGCGTGTTGCTCGCGATTTGGAACGTTGCAGGCGAACACATGCGCCATCACTTGGCTGATTACACGCTGGCAAAAATTGCACAGGCCGCTCGCGGCACTGCACAGTGGCCTGAGCTACATCACTAAGGCTTATTCGCAGCGGTTCACTACCGCTTGCATATCCTCTGGAACAGGAGCCTCAAAGGTCATCACTTCCCCTGTGGTTGGATGAGCAAAGCTGAGTTTTGCGGCATGCAACATTGGGCGAGGCGAAGACAATGAACTTCTTGCGCCACCATATGTTGAGTCGCCGACAACTGGATGCCCGATTGAGTCGAGGTGCACACGAATCTGATGAGTGCGTCCGGTTTCCAATTGACATTCGACGAGCGAGCACGGTTGAGGTTGTTCAAACTTTTTCAGTACGTCGTAATGAGTGCGCGCGAACTTCCCGTCAATCACTACTGCCATTTTCGTTGGGTCCCGTTGATCGCGACCGATCGGTGCATCAATGAGTCCAGTTGCAACTTCAGGATGTCCCCACACCAGCGCTACATACACTCGAGTTACATCACGACGGGTAAGAGCATCAACCAGCGAATCGTAAGCAACTTGTGATCGAGCCACCACCATCAATCCACTCGTCCCGGCATCGAGTCGATGCACCACTCCTGGGCGTAGTTGATCTCCTACCGAGGCAACTTCTGGATACAGCGCCAAAATTCCATTCACCAAAGTCCCATTCGGATTACCAGCACCTGGGTGAACAACAATTCCAGGTGCTTTATTTACCACGATCACGTCGTCATCGGCATAAACCACATCTAACACAACTGATGCATCGCCTTGAGGCAACTCCTTTTCGGGAATCATCGAGGTATTGATCGTTACCTCTTGACCCTCTTTTACTTTCACTTTGCCGGCAACTCCAGCAACACCATCAAGCGTGACTCCGCCCAACTCAATGAGCGTTGCAGTGCTGGCACGACTGATGTCTGCAATGAGCGCGACAACGCGATCAAGTCGCTGTTCGTGAAGTGCCGCAGGGATGGTTTCAATAAGCACTATTCGGATCCTTCTGATGTTTCGGGCTTAGTCGTGATCATGTTGTAGGCCAACGCGATTGCGCCACATACAATTCCAATATCTGCCACATTGAATACTGGCCACCATCGAAGATCAATGAAATCGACGACAGCACCACTCATGAATCCGCCGCCCCTAAACACACGGTCAAGAACGTTTCCTGTTGCTCCCCCGATAATGCAGCCTGTCGCAACGAGTGAAAAAAGATTGTTCTGTTTACGCATGGTGAGCAACAAAACGCCAATCACCACGATTGCAAGCATGCCAATAAAGGGACCAACGTTTGTGCCCGTAGAAAATGCCATGCCTTCGTTATGAATTAATACAAAGTGCAGAGTCCAGATGATGTGAATGTCACGCCCGTCAGACAATGCAGACACTGCCCAACCCTTGGTGAGTATGTCAAGAACGAGTACTGCTAGAGCGGCACCTGCACCAATCCAACTCGTGCGCACTCGCGCAAATGCTGTGGTCATCGACGACCGATGCCGCCAACCCGCTCCAACACCGATTCAGTTGTCCATGGAATGGCCTTCAAGCGCTCGCGCGGAATTGGCAATCCGCTATGCACGGAGTAGCCATATTCACCACTACCGATACGAGCAAGCGCCGCATCAATTTCTTCGACTTCCTGGCGAGCCTGTGCCGACAACATAAGGTCGCGTTCACGCTCCACCACCATGGTGTCGCCTTCGCCGCCCTCTTCGTCAAACTGCACATCGCCCATTTCAACGTCTTCAATCATGGCGTTCGCTTCATCTTCTAAACGCACTGCTTGCTTGGTAAGCAGAGCACGCTTTTCCAACAATGAATCACGCTGACCAGTCAAAAACTTCAGGTCAAATTCCTTAGTTGCCTGAATGCCATCAACGAACTCAGTCTTGACAATGACCGGACGAGGTGGTGGCTCTGGCTTCCGCTTTGCACGCAGTGCAGCTTCACGAGCAGCTTCCTTTTCTGCAATGGCTGCTAAACGTGCTGCTTCTTTTGCTTCGCGCTGCGCTTGCTTTTCTTTCTCCTCTGCTTCGCGCTGCGCTTGCTTTTCTGCTGCAAGCCTGGCTTTTTCTTTAGCCTTTTCTTTATCAGCAATAGCTTTCGCTTTTGCCTTCTCGGCGAGTTCTTTTTTCTTTGCTGCTGCGAGTCGCTTCTTTTCTATTTCGCGCTCGCGCATTTGCTTCTTGCGCAAAGCTTCAGCTGCCTTTTTTGCATCGGCTTTCTTCTTTGCTTCTGCCTTCCTTTGCGCTTCAATCTTTTTCTTCAGCGCAACCTTTTTGGCAAGTTCGGCCTTCTTCCGATCAGCAGCCTTCTTGGCCTCGAGTTTCTTCTTCGCTGCCACTTTCTTAGCGAGTTCAACCTTCTTCTTGGCGGCAGCCTTCTTGGCGAGCTCCGCCTTTTTTCTCGCTGCCGCAGCTTTGTTACTCACAGGTTTTTTGGCAGCAGGCTTCTCCTTTGCTGCCGCAGCCTTGCTCTTTACAACCGGCTTTTTAGGAGCAGACTTTTTCTTGGCCGCTGGTTTCTTAGAAACGGGCTTCTTCTTGGTTGGTTTTGATGGCATAACTACCTCCCTGACTTGGCGCTTCACCGTAGTCGTTCCACGGCAACATAAATGGGAGTCCCATCCAGGTCCGTGGTTCGCGGCGCGTCCGCATTGTAGGACAAGCGCTCCGCAAGGGTTTCTGCACAGATGTAGTCGGCAAACGGCGCTACCTGCTGGGCTACATCTTCGGGCAAGCCGAGGATCAAATGAATTCGATCCGACACCCCAAGGTCGGCCTCGCGGCGTGTTTGCTGCACGATTCGCACGATGTCACGTGCAGTTCCTTCTGCCAGCAGTTCTGGAGTGAGCGCAATGTCAAGCAACACAACTCCCTTGCCATCTGGCAACGCCGAACTTGCGGTCGTATCTGCATCTCCAACCGCAGCCAACAACTTGAGCTGATATTCATGTGGCTGAAGCTCGTAACCGCCTGCAACCACTACTTCTCCCTGTTGTTTCCAGTCGCCCTTCTTCACGGCAACGATCACTTTCTGAGTATCGCTACCAAGTCGCGGCCCAAGTGCCGCTGGAACCACCTGCAACTCGTGTCGCGCAACTCCAGCAACATCTGCAGACAGTTTTACTTCGCGCACGTTCACCTCTTCAGTGATGATCGACACGAAAGGTTGTAACCCAAGTGCCAACGGCGAAGCAACGGTAAGGCTGGCAAGCGGAAGTCGAACGCGGCGAGAATGCGACTTCCGAAGCGACAAGGTTGTTGAACAGACATCGCGAACTTGGTCCATCACAATGACCAATTCATTGTCGACAGGAATGTCTGCAGCAACTGGCCACTCGGTGAGGTGCACGCTGCGATTACCCGTAAGCCCGATGTACACCTGTTCGGTAATCAATGGCAACAACGGTGCTGCAACACGCGTCAGCACATCGAGAACGGTATGCAATGTGTCAATCGCCTGTTGATCGCCAGACCAAAACCGATTGCGACTGCGGCGAATGTACCAATTTGTTAGTACATCAAGGAACGTGCGAACTTGCTGACACGCATTGAACAAGTCATACGCGTCCATGCTCACCGTGGTGTCATTCACCAAGTGGTGCAGTTTCGAAAATATATAAGTGTCCAACACGTTGTCGGACGAGAAGTCAACCTTGCCTGACCTGCCTTCAGCGTTCGCGTACAGCGACAAGAAATACCAGCTGTTCCACAATGGCAACATCACTTGTCGTACCGTGTCGCGAATGCCCTCTTCGGTTACTGCAAAGTCGGAACCACGCAAAATTGATGAAGAAAGCAAATACCAGCGCATCGCATCTGCGCCGTAGTTATCAAATACACCCATTGGGTCTGGGTAGTTGCGAAGGCTCTTTGACATCTTCTGACCATCAGCCCCGAGCACAATTCCGTGACTTACACATGTTGAAAATGCTGGACGATCGAATAGCGCCGTAGCCAACACGTGCAAGGTGTAGAACCAGCCTCGCGTTTGACCAATGTATTCGACGATGAAATCACCTGGATTGTGCTGTTCGAACCATTCTTGATTTTCGAATGGGTAATGAACTTGTGCAAACGGCATTGACCCGCTTTCGAACCAGCAGTCCAACACCTCTGGCACGCGGCGCATCATGGACTTGCCCGATGGGTCATCCGGGTTTGGTCGCACCAAGTCGTCAACTACAGGACGATGCAATTCGGTTACCTTCACTCCGAAGTCGCGCTCGAGTTCTGCAACGCTCCCGTACACATCAATACGTGGAAACTCTGGATTGTCACTGCGCCACACCGGAATTGGCGAGCCCCAGAAGCGATTACGACTGATGTTCCAATCACGTGCGTTTTCTAGCCACTTTCCGAAACTTCCATCTTTGAGATGTTCTGGCACCCAACGGATTTCTTGATTTAATGCGACCATGCGGTCTTTCACCGCAGTCACATTGACGAACCATGAACTCAATGCCATGTAGATCAGCGGTTTACCTGTGCGCCAACAATGCGGGTACGAGTGATCGTAGGTTTCGTGACGCAGCACTACTCCACGCTCTTTGAGCGCGCGAATAATGAGTGGGTTTGCTTCGAACACCTGAAGACCCGCGTAGTCGGGAACTTCTTGCGTGAATTCGCCTCGGCTATTCACTGGCACTACGAGTTCAATACCGTTCTCTTTGCACACCTGATAGTCGTCTTCACCAAAACCCGGCGCCATGTGCACCACACCAGTTCCGTCTTCGGTGGTTACAAATGCGCCGCCAAACACACGAAACGCACCAGGTCGCCCAGAGAAATACGGAAAGAGCGGCGTGTAACTCTGACCAACAAGATCAGATCCGCGAACAGTCCCCAACACTTCCGCCCCATCGAGTTCTTTCGCGTAGGCAGACAAACGCGCTTCAGCCAACATATACACCTTGTCGTTGTGCCGCACTCGCACGTAATCAACATCTGGAGCAACCGCCAATGCAAGGTTGCTCGGAAGCGTCCATGGTGTCGTCGTCCAGGCCAACAGATTGTCGCCAGACTCCAACACAAAGGCGACGGTGAGCGCTGGATCTTGCACCATTTTGTATGCGTCGTCCATGCGCGTTTCGGTATTGGAAAGCGGTGTTTCGAGAGCCCATGAATACGGCAACACGCGAAAGCCTTCGTAGATCAGTCCTTTGTCCCACAGTGCTTTAAACGCCCACATGACACTTTCCATATACGAAGTGTCGAGAGTTTTGTAGTCGTTGGCGAAGTCGACCCAACGGGCTTGACGCGTGACGTATCGCTCCCAATCGGCTGTGTATTGCAATACCGAAACCTTGCAGTATTCATTGAACTTGTCGATGCCATAGTCGGTAATTGCTTGCGTTCCTGAAATACCAAGTTGACGCTCTGCCTCAGCTTCTGCAGGCAAACCGTGACAGTCCCATCCGAAGCGACGCTCTACCCGTTTTCCGCGCATGGTCTGATAGCGAGGCACAGCGTCTTTAACGAAGCCAGTTAGCAGGTGCCCATAATGCGGAAGGCCGTTTGCAAACGGCGGCCCATCATAAAAAACAAATTCGTTAGACGCATCGCCGGTTGTGGCGTGTTGCTCAACCGATGCAGCAAAGGTGTTGTCCTGTTGCCAAAACTTCAGTGTTTCGGTTTCAATTGCCGGAAAGTTCGGCTGTGGATCAACTTGTGGATACGTCACGGTGCGTAAGTGTACGACTTCGTTACTCTCGGTTCATTGCTATCAGCAAATGACGCTTTGCAGAATTGAAAGTCCGATCACCACAACGATCGGCGACAAATCAAGCGGCCCCACAAGAGGAAGTGCACGCTGGACCGGCAGCATCACCGGATCGGTGATTTGGTAGATGATTCGCGCAATCTGCCCGAAAGCACCATTTGGG
>Ga0102901_1000825_pt1 | contig 10589 bp, 9 predicted proteins | sample Colrivmet1555A02_FD_78456 | JGI IMG/M metagenome (GOLD analysis project Ga0102901, IMG submission 78456) | Estuarine microbial communities from the Columbia River estuary - metaG 1555A-02 | ecosystem: Environmental > Aquatic > Marine > Intertidal zone > Estuary | place: USA: Columbia River... | reverse complement strand
GTGCCACGCGGAAAGGCTTGGGCGTTCAACGCCACAAAGGCCTTGCGAATCAACTTGATATCAGCGCGCACCCCCGTCATGGTGCGAGCGATCACGCGGTCAAGGGTCTCGCCTTTGTTGACGGTATAGCGTTGGCGCGAGCCATCCGCCACCATCGGCGCCACCCCGTTGGCGGTGCTGGCCATGTCTTGCATCATCACCTGTGCGCCCGTCGCGTTGGCGGCTGCACTGTCCATTGGCATGTCTTTGCCAAGCAGCGCCTTCAGGGCATCGTTCGCCAGCATATTGACACCCTGCGCCTGCACGACATGGGGTGACAGGAAACCGACTGCGCCGCTGATCAGGGCGATTGCCACCAGCCATTGGCGCGGTTGAACAGATTTGATTGAGGTTGGTGTGGTCATATTCAAACTCTCTTTAATACGGCATCGCCACCCAGTCACCTTGCGGCTTCTCGGGTAATTGTGGCCCAGCCACTTGACGAAGTACAGACTCGGTTTCATCCACGCGCGCAACCTCAGCCAAAGCCAATCGGGCCGCAACGCCCGCGTGGAGGACGCGCGCCGGCAACGCACGGCTGTCGACCATCACGAGACGATCCCCAACCTCGAGGCCATTGAAACGCCCGCCATTGATGTGGACATCGCCGCCCGCCTTTGCGTTGAGGGCAAATTGAAGCGGCTCACAGGCCATGCGCTCGTTGATGGCCTTGATCCATTTCTCGGACTCCCACGCCAAAGCGACAGCGACTGATTCTGGCAAACGTGGGGGAATGAGGGTCGCCTCAGGCATGGTCCAGGTTAGTTTGGCGGTTTGCACCAGCGGCTCCGCCTTGGTAAAAACGGGCTCTAAACGCAGCGCCAACTGCCAGTGACGTGAGAGGCCCGAATCGGGTTGCGCGGCATCTGGGCCTGCGTCGGCACGGGAGATGGTCATGACCAGACGCCACTGTCCTTGATCCGGTCGGCCACCCGCCGTTCGACCCAGCAGGGCTTGCTCATAGGCATCACGCTCGGACACATTGAGGGGACTTTGTTGCCAGCGACGCGCGTAGGTCTGGCTCGCGCGGGCCCATTCGGCACGCCAGCCCAACAAAATTTCGTTGGCGAAGTGCAGGTCCTCCGGGCGGACATCCGGCGCAACACGCGACAGCAAGCGCACGTGTTGCGTCCACTTGGCCGCTTCAGGCGCGGCACAAACAGGCTTGTTGGGGGCCTGCAAATCGACGTCCGCCTTGATCGAGGCTTTGCCATTCGCGGTGTAGTTCAGCACGCGAACGCCACGAACGCGCATGTCGTTGGTCATTTGGGCATCTTCATGGAGACGGCCTTGGTCATCAATCCACGCCGTTGACACCACGCGGGTTGGCCCCTGTAAGGCTTTTTCAATGAGGGCCTCACGAATAGCCGCCAACTGCGCTTCATAGGGGGTTGGCGCGCCGTCGGCTGTTTTTGCGGGCGGCTTTTGCTTGACGGGTGCGGGGTTTGCGCTGGGCGCAGTGCCAAGCAGGGCGCGCATCTCGGCAATTTTTTTGGCTTTCGCTGCCTCCTGCCGCAATTCCTCGGCCGACTTGGGCGCCTTGAAATTTGCCCAGTCGATGGGCTCGGGCCGCAGGGGTGCCGCTGGGGCGGGCGCTGGGGGCGCGCCGGCTGTTGCCGGTGGCGCGGGTGTGGCCGCGGTGGGTGTGGTTGATTGAGCGGTGTTCAACGCAGCATCCGCGTTGGCCGCGAAGGCGGCTGCCGCGCCGCCACTTGGCGCCGCCGGCGCGGTCGCGACCGCCGGCGTCGAGCCGTCGGGAATGCCCGCTTGCGCCTCAAGCGCGCGCAGCGGGTTGGCGCCGATTTGGGCATGTGCAGCGATGGGGGTGGCAAATGCCACCGCACTCAGCAGTGCGACACGCAATGGGGCCGCAGCCATCGTGAGCGGATGGCGCTTTTTGGGGGGCTGTTTTTCGACAGTCATGGCAATCTCGAAAGTCATGGCAACCCCAATGCATGCAAGCGGCGTGCCAGACGCCGTTGCCGGTTTACCGGATATTCGATGCCAACTGGCCCAGGTACAAGGCCCGCAAATCGTCCACGACCCGGGCATCAAGCGACAAAGTGGTCTCGTAAGTGTCGTCACCCGCTGGCGTGATGCTGACCAACACGGCACCGTAAATGACACCTTCAACGCGTGTGCGGAAGGTATCGCTCATCACCGTCATGTCGGCAACGGTGGTGGTGGCATCCAAATGCTGGCCATAAACCTGCTCGGTGAGGGCCCGGTAGGCGTCGAGCTTGGAGGCGCGGATGGCCAGCAAGCGTTTTTGTGCCGGGGTTTTGTGGTTCTGGATGCTGACCACAGCGTAACCGGTCGCGGTAATGGTCTCTCGGGTCTCAACGATGGGCGCAATCATGGACGCACGGGCAGAGCGAACCGGGATGGGCTTCACATCGGCGGCTGCGCCACTGGACATGGCCTCAAGGGTTTGGCACGCGGTGAGCGCGCCCATCAAAGCCATCACACCACCCACGCGCACCAGACGCATGGCAATGGATTTTTGAATGTGATTACGCATGGGACAACTCCTGAATGAAACAAAATCGACCGCGTATCTGCGGCGCACAAGCGGTTACCACTGGTATCGGCACCGATCCCGCTGGCTTTAATCGTTTACCAAAGTAAAAATACAAATGGGCTACAAAATCAATTCTGATAATTTAATACTATTCAATACAGTTCTCACGTTTATACATAATGAACACTAACTTTTGCTATCTTGGCGAGCGCGACCTTGGCCCTCAAAATCCGCTGTATGCAATCCAAAGAGAAAGTCGCGACGCCCATTATTGGGCGCGGTGAGGAAATGCGTGCCCTCCGTGGGCTCATTTCGACCGTCGCCAACAGCCAAGCCACCGTCCTGATTTCAGGCGAGAGTGGCACGGGCAAAGAGTTGATTGCGCGCGCACTCCACGACGAATCAGATCGCGCGGGCAGCCGTTTTGTGCCGGTTAATTGTGCCGCGATCCCTCGCGAATTGGTAGAGGCCGAATTGTTTGGCCACCGCAAGGGGGCCTTCACCGGCGCCGTAAGCGATCGTGTTGGGCGCTTTGAGCTGGCCCATGGTGGCACCTTGTTTTTAGATGAGATTGGCGACTTGCCCCTGGACATTCAGGTCAAGCTCCTGCGCGTTCTGCAAGAGCGTGCCGTTGATCCGGTGGGCTCAATGAAGTCGGTGGAAGTTGACGTGCGCGTGGTGGCCGCCTCACACAAGGATTTAGAGGCCGAAGTGAAGGCGGGTCGCTTCCGTGAGGACTTGTACTACCGACTCAATGTGCTGCCGCTGCACTCGCCGCCCCTGAGGCGCCGGGTGGACGACATTCCAGAGCTGGCACAGTTCCATGCCCAACGCCTGGCCCCAAAAGGACGCAATGCCATTCGGTTCAGCCCCGACATGCTGCTGGCCTTGAAGAGCTACCACTGGCCGGGTAATGTGCGCGAACTCATCAATTTGGTTGACCGATTCACCGCCCTGTTCCCCGGGCAAGAAATCGGTTTGCGCACCGTTCCCGCAGCGATGTTGCCTAAAGGACTTGCCGCATTGCGCGATGAGTTGTTCGGCAAAATTGCCGCCAGCAATGTGTTGACGCTTTTCCCTGAGGTGCCGGAAGAGGCCCGCGACAGTTTGCCCGAAACGCTGGACGCCGACCCATCGGAAGACGATAACGCGGTGCAGGACATCATCATGCTGGCCCAAGGCATGGATGAGTTACCCAGCGAAGGCATTCAGTTGAAGCAACGCATGGCAGAGATTGAGCGCCATTACATCGCCCAGGCGCTTGAGTTGTCGGAGGGCAACGTCTCCAAAACTGCAAAGCTCTTGTCACTGCAGCGCACCACCTTGATCGAGAAGATCAACAAGTACGAGCTGCGAGTCGCCTAAGCCTAATTCACCACCAGGAGGAAGGGCAACTGGCTGTCCTTCAGCTCTCGGCAAAACTGGTTACCGCTGTAGGTGTACGTGGCGCAGCCCATGCGGCTGTTGCTGTTACTGCCCTCTGAAGACCAGTAATTGCTGACCAGCATGTTGGGGAAGACGTTGGGGTTGACCGCTGGGTTCACGCACTCGCTCAGGGTGATGGTGCCCATCTCGCTTTGGGTGGGTAGTCGCCATTTACGACCCGATGCTTTTGAGAACTCAAGGGCGTAGGCCATGGCGTCGGCTTGCGTGAGATGCAAGGCCTGCCCCACGCACTGGCCGTTTTGAAACCGCTGGCCCGCATTACAACGGTACCAAGTTCGACCGGTCACCTGATCCACAGCCAGGCCGGTGTCACTGACCTTAAAGTAACCCGTGACACCTTCCTCAATGGCCGCGCTGCACTGCGGCGTCGCATCGTATCGGCTGCACCCGGCCAAAACGAGCGCGACAAACACCCAAACAAACGTTACGAAGCGGCGCAACACGTGGGCCTGGATGTGGGCAATGGCGGCGTGAAAAGCAAACATCGGCAAATGGACCTGCAACTGTTATGAGAAGTAGCTTACCTTAAGCAAGGTTTACGCCGACCAAAAACAGACACTCAGAAGGAAAAGTGAATTCCTTTTAACTACATAAAGCGGCAATCCAGAAATCCCGACAAGAAAGTCGGGGAAAACTGGACGCATCCGGTCAGGAACTGACAAAATTTCTGAGACCCTGACAGGGCGTGGGCACCCGAGCGGCAACCGCTGATTGGCACGTTTCTCGCTTAATGCTCACAAAGTGTCGGCTTTTTGCCGCCCTCCAACCGCCGTTTCAAGAGACATACACCATGGATATCGCAACCATAATTGGATTTGTTGCCACCTTCGGTCTGATCATTTCAGCCCTTGGTGACCCGGGACCATTTATCGACATGCCCTCAATTTTGATTGTGGTGGGCGGCACCGCAACCACGGTGCTCGCGCGCAGCTCGTTTCCCGAGTACATCGCAGCGATCGGTGTGGCGATGAAGACCATCAAGTTCAAAATCGACAAACCAGAAGACCTCATTGAGCAGCTGGTGAACTTGGGAACCATTGCGCGCAAGGACGGCATGATCGCCCTTGAGGGTCAAGACATTCCCAACGCCTACATGGCCAAAGGCATCCGCATGTTGGTGGACGGTACCGAAGGGAGCATGATCAAGTCAGCCCTTGAGCGTGAAAAAGAAATGATTTCCGCGCGCAACTCAACGGGTATCGCGTTCTTTGACTCGGTCAAAGAAGTGGCCCCCGCCATGGGCATGATTGGTACGCTGGTGGGCTTGGTGATCATGTTGGGCAACATGAGTGACCCCAAGTCGATTGGCCCTGCGTTCGCGGTGGCGTTGCTGACGACCATGTACGGCGCTGTGATCGCCAACGTGATTTGTATTCCTTTGATCCAGAAGCTCCAAAAATTGGACGCTGCGGAATCCATGAACAACGACTTGATTTTGGAAGGCGTCATGTTCATCCAAAGCGGTGGCAACCCACGAATGTTGACGGACCTGTTGATCTCGTTTGTCGATCCCAAGGGACGCGCAAAGCTTGAAGCTGCGGCTTAATTAACAACAGGATTGGCACGTGGCAACCGAAGCAAACAAACCCGAAGACGCGGAGAAGCCTGAGGCGCTCCCCGTTGAGACCCCCGCCGCTGAGCCCGAGGTGATCGTCGCGGCAGCCAGCGCTGACGACTGCCCGAAGTGTGATGACTGCCCAGACTGCCCCCCAGTCGGTGCGCCCGCCTGGATGGCGACCTTCGCAGACATGGCGACCTTGTTGATGGCGTTCTTCGTGTTGATCTTGTCGTTCGCTGAGATGAACGTGCCAAAGTTCAAACAAATTAACGGCTCGCTGAAAAACTCATTTGGCGTGCAACGTATCGTGCCCGTGGTCGAATCCCCGAAAGGGACCAGCATCATTGCGCGCAACTTCTCGCCCGCGATTACGGAGCCAACACCCATCGAGAATGTGACCCAACAAACCACCGATGAGCGAAAGCCTGAACCCGTGATCAAAACGGACGACAGCTCGGGAACGAAGGGCCCGCAGGAGGCCGCCACAGAGGTTCGTAAATCGTTGGCCAACGAGATCGCATCTGGCAAAGTCGAGGTCACGACCGAGGAAGGCAAGGTCGTGGTGTATGTGAATAAGCCACCATCTGGAGCGGGTGATGGCCAATCGGGTACGCAGCAAGGCGGCCCTGCCGCATCGACAGTTGCGCAAGGCGGCAGCAGCGCATCAGCGCAGACAGGTGCGCCGGGAACGGGCGCCCAGACCGGCGGTATGGCACAAGGCAGCAATGCCGGTGGCATGTCGCAAGCGGCCCAAACAGGCGGTGCCGCCAGCGGGCAAGTTGCCGGCGGTAGCGCCGCAAAAGGCGCACAGCAAGGCGGTGCGGTTCCGCAAGAAACCATTGATCTCTACGCCAAGATTGCAGAAGCGCAGGCCGCAACAACGGCCAAAGTTGAGGTGCGTGACAGCCAGAGCGCGAACACCCAGAACGCGCAAAGCGGCGGCGGTATTGGCAATGCCAACAAAGCGCAAACCGATTCGCAATATGCACGAATCCGTAAAGACCTGGCGAAAGAGATTGAGGCTGGCAAAGCGGAGGTGGAGCGTGACGGTGCCCGCATCATCATTCGCTTGGCGGAGCAGGGCTCCTTCGCATCCGGGTCTGCCACGTTGCAGCGCGGGTTCGCGGAAACACTGAACTCGGTGGGCAAGAGCATCGCGCAGAGCACGGGGCGCATCTACATCGAGGGGCACACCGATAACGTGCCGGTGGTCTTCAACGACCGCTTCCAATCGAACTGGGATTTGTCGGGGGCTCGCTCTGGTGCAGTCGCCGATTACCTCACCGCTAGAGCCGGTCTCCAGCAGGGTCGCGTGAGCGTTAGCGGCTACGCCGACACCCGCCCTATTGACACCAATGACACCCCGGCCGGTCGCGCCAAGAACCGGCGCATCGAAGTGATCATCGACGGCGGCAAGTAAAGCGGCTTACTGCTTGGCTTTTTCAGCGGCCTTTGCGGTCTTGGGATTGGGGTATTGCAAAACCACCTCGGGACTGCTGGTCGCCGCAGCTGTGCGCTGCTGCTGTTGCAAGGCCTCAAGGTAACGCTGCTTTTGAAGGGTGATGAGCGCTTGAACATCACGTTTTAAGGGCTCAACATCGCCAACGGCACCCTTCAAGTCTTTCACCTGACCACCCAACGAGGCCATCGCTTGGGCTTGCTTTTTCATCTGTGCATCGAGCGCGCCCACTTGTGTCGCCAAAGCTTTGCTGCTCGCCTCGACCGATTTCGCGGTTTGTGTTGGGAGGTTCGTCACCAGCTCCCGCGATTCGCCCAAACTCGTTTTGATCTGCTCTTCCAATTTAGCCTGTGCAGCCATGATGGCATCCGTGCGCTCGGAGAAGCTCGACAACGAGCGGTTCATGGCATCGATACCTTCGATACCGGCATTCAGCTCGACAACCCGCTTTCCTACCGCCAACAGCATGGCGTCGGCTTGGTTGATTCGGCTTTGCAGCGTCATGGACATGGCGGCAAAAACGGCCACTGATAAGAAGAGGATGCCCCCCGAGACGCCCAAAACGATCTTGCCTTGCCGTGAGGCGGCGTCAATTGCCGTCCGCACATTTTTGACGGATGCCTGCAACTCTGCGGCCAAGCCTGTCGCTGATGCCGCCGCGTTCGATGCAACGTCGGCAGAATCTAAAACAACCGAGCTGAGTGCATCCAAATGGTTACGAACATCTTGTGGCAACGCAGATTGCGGTGTCGCATCTGGGTACAAATCGTCCTGTGACTCGTCGACTTCGTCAAAAGGATCTGGCTCAGGTACCCGGCGTGAGCGTGCTTTTTCCGACGCCACAGGCGCCGCATCACGAACCCGCTTGACGACGGGCTCAGGCGGTACGTCAGTCGCTTCGTCATCTGAGGTCATCGCAGCCTCGACAGGTTCTTCAGGGTCAATCACGTCAACGGTTTCAGGATCGATTTGGGGTGCGGGCTCACTTGGCTTAAAGCCTTCGGCGGCATCCACTGCCACTTTATCGTCTAAGTTTTTTTCAGCGTCACTCATCGTTTTCTCCCGGCCGTGATGGCTTTTGTACCGGCACGCAACTCAACGGTGGTGAGTTGGTGCGCTTCGTTTTTTAGACCGCCGACAGACGCCGTCTGGCGCCGTTCCGCCTCGATGGCTTGAACGTCGCGGGCCAGTCGAGCGTTGGCATCCCGTACCTTGTTGATTCGATCATTCATATCCAAGCCGCGGGTCTGAAAGACGGTTGTCGCGGTTGATGGGGCGCTTTTTCGACGCGCTTTTAAAACCTCAACCAATGCGGCCGGCGGGCGGCTGACCTTGATGGGGCGGGCAGGCCGCACCACGATCTGGGCATGGCTGAGGCCGTCCTCCCCTGGCGAGGGAATTTTGGTCCGCTGCGTTCCCACTTGACGCGCATCACCCATCACAGCCTCACCGCGCGGGCGCTGGGCGGCTTTACTGCCCTCCGCTACGCGGACTTCGCGAGAGTTTCGCGAGACCAAAATGGCTTTATCGTCTGACATGCGTTACCGTTTTAAAAGTCAAATCATCACGGCGCGCGCAAAACCCCTTTAAGCGATTTAATGCTTCGCGCCCAGTACTCTTTAGGGGAATCGGCAGAAGTTGCAAAACCTTGTGCCTCTTCGCGTGATTTAAATGCCCCATAGACAACAACATGGTGCGTTAGGCCGTTGGGCTTGACGGCAGCAACGATGTGCAGACGCTCAAGTTTCGGGTGCGCCTCGACCCACGCCTGTGCCTGCTCGGCAGACACGACTGAGGCGTATTGCAAGACCCAATACCGATCTGGTTGGCTGTTCACCCAGTCGTGCCCCAGTCGGTCTGCAGGGCTGAGCGTTTTGGCCGCAGGCTTGGGTGGTGCGGGCGCCTTGACCTCTGCTGACGGCTTGACCTCTGCTGACGGCTTGACCTCGGCAGGCGCCTTGGCCTCGGTAGGCGGCTTGACCTCGACCGGTGCCGCAGCGACCACGGGGGGTTGGGCGGGTGTCGGTGGGACTTGTTCGGTCACGATGAACCGTTCATCGACCCACAGGCGCCGCGGATCGGGCAGGAATTTCTCAGTGGCCTCGCGCTCCGACTGGTTGCGGAGCTCACGCGACATCTGCACATCGGTACGAACATCTGCCCACGGCGGCAGAATCCCCGGCAAAGGACCGACGATCGTCGGCACGGCGGCGGAATCGACGGCGGCAGATACGGCGGCGGGGGCGGGTTCTTCGACAGGCGCCGCGAGGGGCGCAACTTGGGGCTCGGGCTGAGGTTCGGGTTGCGGCTGCGAGGGTACAGACGCCTGAACGCTGACCTCAGGCCAAAGCATCTGCATGACCGCGGCACGATGCTTGGGGTAAAGGCCCAATACCAACAGCGCCGACAAAACGAACAGCAGCACGACAAGCAAAAGCACCAACAGGCGACGACGACGGCGCTTCTGAGGGCTGGGCGAATCAGCCACCTCTGGCAGTTCCATGTCACCAAAGTCAGCGGTGGGCGGTTCAGGCTCGGGCTCAACAGCAAAGACGCCCAGGCGGTCGATTAGCGCGCGCGCAGCAGACGCCTGTCCTTGCAGGGCGGCTTTGTCAATGAACGCCTCAGCAGTGCCTTCGTTGGGTTGCTCAATGGTCCAGCGCGATGTGCGCTTACCGAACGAGGACAAGTCAACAGTGAGGTCGTTGGTGGTGTTCACCAACATGACCAGCCGCACGTTTGCGCCTGGAAAGTCGTTCACGAGGCGTGCCAGCAACTCAACCTGCTGACGCTGTACGGCTTTGGCATCATGCATGACCAGCACGCGTGCGGGTAGTACTGCGCCGCTCGTGGCCATCGCATCCTCGACCGACAGTGGGGCCAAAATATCGTTGAACCGCTGGATCAGCGCGTCAGTGCTGCTGGGGAAAAATACCTCGACTTCGACGCCTGTGGTTTCACGCAGCATGCGGATCAGCATGCGGCCGTAGTGTTCGAGCAGCACATCGCTGTCACTGATCATCAACAGGCTTTGACGACGCGTGACCATGACGTTGTATGACATCGCCAAACGTTCGCGATCGCTGTCTCTTAAAAACAGGTCTTCGGGGGAAAACGTGGGTGTCATTTCAGCAGAATTCATGGGCATTTCAAGCAGTTACGTACGGATGGAGCTTACCGCACGATGAGTCGACCTTTTTCATCAAACTGCATATCTGCAGGAACCTCGGGGTTAGGGCGCGCCATGCCAGGCTTTCCTGGCCTTACGCTTCCTAAGCTGAACACGTAGGCAATGACCTGCGCGACCGCCACGTAGAGGCCCTCGGGAATGGTCCGGTCTACCTCTGTGGTGTAGTAAAGCGCCCGCGCCAAGGGCGGTGCTTCGAAGATATGAACGCCATGCGTTTTCGCTTCTTCGCGAATGCTTGCGGCGATGAGGTCGGCACCTTTTGCGACCAGTGTTGGCGCACCATCGCCGGTCGGGTCATAGGCCAAGGCGACAGCGAAGTGCTCTGGGTTGGTGATGACCACGTCGGCGTCCTTCACATTCGCCATCATCCGTTGGT
>Ga0102901_1000824_pt1 | contig 10605 bp, 6 predicted proteins | sample Colrivmet1555A02_FD_78456 | JGI IMG/M metagenome (GOLD analysis project Ga0102901, IMG submission 78456) | Estuarine microbial communities from the Columbia River estuary - metaG 1555A-02 | ecosystem: Environmental > Aquatic > Marine > Intertidal zone > Estuary | place: USA: Columbia River... | reverse complement strand
TCAATGGATCATGGCTGGCAGACGAGATTATTGGTGACGGAAACCGTAACGAGTTGAATGGCCTCGATGGCAACGACACGCTGCGCGGCGGTGGCGGCTCAGATGAATTACGGGGCAGCGCTGGCGATGATGAGATTGATGGTGGCTCGGGTATTGACAAGGCCTATTACCAAGGAACTGAGGACGAATACGAAGTTGCTTACGACAGTTTGCGTGGCCACTGGACAGTAGAGGATCTTGTGAAAGATCGTGATGGGATCGATGTTTTGACCCGGGTAGAGACGCTGGTTTTTGAAAACAACGGAGAGAGTCAAACTGAGCGGGTTCTTACTACAGCAACCCCAACGGGTTCGCTGAGCGGTCACGTTTTTCACTGGAAGAATCATGCGTTGCTGGATGGGGTCGCCGTGCGACAAATGTCAGTCACAGGAGGGTTTGATGGCGGTGAAAATGAATTTGAATTCGCCAATATCAGAATCGACGGTGAAGCGCGCACATTTAGCGCCGATGTCTACGTCAACGCGACTACTGTCGCCAAAAACTTTGATATCAGCTTGGTTTCCTCCCAATGGACCAACGCTGATTTCACGAGCGTCATGGGTGAAAATTGGGTCATTGAGAAGCGCTTTGACACAACTACTAAAGGCCTCAGGGTCGCAATGGTTGATTCAGATCTGACAGGTGTAGTGGGCTCGATAAAGATTGGTGAATTGTTTGCTGACCTATCGGATGTTGAGATTGTGATCAGCAGCTCTCGGTCGAAATTTGGTAGCACCCAAATGCCAGATATGGAAGTCGTTAAGGTTGTCGAGCATGTGAGCGATGACGCTGGGGTGTTTGGTTTGACGGCCGGTTTTACGCCAGAAGCAAACTTATCCGTCAATCGAAGTGGTGATGATCTCTCTTCCGCCGTGAGTTCTACAGATGCGTTAAGCGCACTCTTGATGGCAGTAAACCTAAACCCTAACAGTGAGGGGCAGCCGGTATCACCTTTTCAGTTCATTGCAGCCGATGTGAATGAATCTGGGGATATAACCAGTGCGGACGCATTGATGATTCTGCGTATGGCCGTAGGTGACCCTGAGGTTGAAGCGCCCGCTTGGTTCTATATCTCGGAGTTAGAAGACTTCCTTAATACTGAGTCTGCGGGGGGAGGTTTCAGCGTTAACCGTAAAGCGGTCCCCATCATTGATAACCATGTCTTCGAGGTTGTTGACACCTCGCGAGCAAAAAATTTCGCCGCTGGTATCCGGGGTGATGTGGACGGGGATTGGACTGCGCCTGCTGGATCAGATTACTTGACAGATGCGTATTTCAACGAACTGGTTGAACTTGTAGGGGTGCCCGCTTCGCAGTGGGGCTTCAGCGTCACGGAGGCTTGAAGAGATGGCAATCCGTACCAGCACCTTATTTAAGGCCAACCCTTATGTCGAAATTACCTCGTTCAAATACATTGACGGGTACTATGCCTTCGATCTCTTGGCTCGTGTAGACGTTACCAATTTCGACATAACTTTTGACTTTCAGGCTCAGCCAAACAGCGACGACGTTAAGATCACGAAAAAGCCGACAGGGTGGTTTCTTCAATCCAACTTGGACGGTAGCAGCCTGATAGTTTCTGCCACTAAAACGAGCAGCGCAGCGCAAGTAAATGCGGGTGAGGTACTCCTAAGTATGCGCATAGATACGACAGCGCCTTCGCTTTCATTTGATTTGTTTGGCGAATTTAAAGACAGATCCGAGACCCTGGCGCGTGAGTCTATTGAGTTGACGCAGGATCCAGCTATTACGCTGCATAGCTGGCGCGACGCCTCGCAACCAGTGCCGTTCGAATTGACCAATAGCCAATTGGTATTGGCACCACCAATAAACAAAGACGAGGCCGGAATCAATTTAAGCGATGTGATTGCATCACTAAAGCTCTTCCTCGGGTTGAGCCTGCCGGAGACCTACAGATCCCCGTATAACTACGTTGCGGCCGACTTGGATGGGAACGGTAAAGTTGAATTGACCGACGTGATTGGGCTGCTAAAAGTATTTCTAAATTTACCGGTGGCAAATACCAAGGCTATGGAATGGGTCATCGTGCAGGCGGATCAAGTAAACGCGGCGAACGGTGAATCGCTCAGTAAAGATAATGCAACGCCGGTTATATTCGACGTTGAGTCTGCTGCTGGCGCGGACGTCCCTTTAGTTGGCATACTGCGGGGCGATGTTGATGGAAGTTGGCAGACTGATGCATGAGCGAAATTAGAGCGTACTGAAACTGAAAAAGGTGGGGCTCCAGCGATGATAGCGCTCGAGTTAAGTCAAGGGCTTGGGTTGGTTCAGTCGTCCGAAGCACAAGTGTGGTGATTCGCTTAGACTTTTAACTGCCTGTTCGCTTCCGAGGTTCGGTGCCGGGTCGATGGTTCGATTCCGTCCCAGGCCACCAAACAAAAACCGTTGTCTTCGCAAGAGGGCAACGGTTTTTTCTTTGTTGCTCGCCCTTTGAGATGGCATTGACTTGGGGCGTTTAATTTTTAGCGCAGCAGGTAGCCATTGCGGGCGAGAGCGATTGGCTATGGTTGCGTGACGTTCTCAATTCGTGCGCAGGCGCGAAACGCGTGAACGCATATTTATAAACTCTGGTTATATAAAAATATAGTTGATAAAAAAAGAAAATATATAAAAATGACTGGTAAATTCTCTACTCTCTAACCTCCGGTTTGAAGTGTTAAATCTTCGAAATCTAAGTCACATCACGAAAAGAAAAAATGAAATACACCCATAGTTCAAGTCTTAAAGCCATACTCGCGACACTGCTCGCTATCGCGATAGGCGGCTGTGGTGGTGATATTGCCACCTCACTACGCGGGGTTGCCGCTACGGGAGCAGCGCTTGCAAATGCTCCCGTCTTCCTCAAGGATGCACAAGGAAACGAGCCAGTCGGTCAGAACGAAGCCACTGGCGTTTCGGTCGTGTCCACAGACGCAGAGGGGAAGTTCAATTTCAGCGCCAGTCTCATGAGCGGCTTGAAGTCTCCGGTTCTAATTAAAGTCATCGGAAGAACGGTGCTTGACAGTGGGGATGACGCTTTTACCTCCTTGCATAGCATTGCCACGCTGAATGGCGACGATATCAACGTCACGCCGTTGACGGATGTCGCGACAACGATTGCCCTGGCGGGCGATCCTGCTGCTGTCTTTTCCGCGCCTGCAACATCACTCTCTGTTATCGATGAAGTCGCGATTTCAAACGCGAGTGAAGTGTTGATGAACAGCCTGGGACAAAACAACACCAAGCTCGCGGATCTCGATGTATTCAAGTCTAGCTTGGACCCAACACCTACCAACGACTTGTCTAATCCGTCTGCTGCCAAGGTACACGATATGTTGTTGGACTCTCTGGTCATGGTTAAGACTGGGACGACTGTGGGTTTGATTGACCGAAACGGTCCTGTGGAAGACTATGTCAGTCAGCCTGCCATCAAGTTATCCATTGGTGAGGCGACGATTGAGAATGTCAACGGAAATATCTCAAACCTGGATCCCACAAATGTGCTCAACCCAACCAAGTTGTCGGCGTTTGTCACACGCCTGAACATTGCGTTCGCAGGGAGTGAATGTGATTTTTCAACTTCCGGCGCCGGATGCGGCACCATCGTGAACGATCCAAAGATTTTCTCGACCAATTACAAGCATCAGGGTATGCCCGGTGATGTTTGGCTCAAAAAGTGGGTTGGTGAGGCACTTGGGATTGAAGACTTCGCTGGTTTAAATGTTGAGGTGAAAACTGCTTTTGCGGGATCGTGGAGCATCGCCGGCAAACAAGTTGTCCGGGTGTTGTTGCAGTGGCAATCAGGTGACCAAAACAATTTTGTTTACCGACCGATGCTGCTGGTGGATGAAGACCCAGAAGATCCCAACAGCAACGTGGTGGCCTACGGAAATCAGCGCGACTACTTCACTTGGATCAAGCCAACCACGACTTTTAATCCAGATGCGGATAACACCTATCCCTTCTATCCCAGGTTTGAAAATGGCTTTAGTTTGGTGGCCGGTCACTGGTTCGCTGGCCAAAAAGACGTAGTCTTGGGAGCTCACTTCAGTGGGCCAGGCTTACCGAGCACGCGCGCTGGTACTCAAAAGAATGCATATGGTGATTGGATCAATCCCAACGGATTGACCGAAGGTGTAGAAACGTTTGATTTGCGCTCGGTGTATGGGTGCTCAATGCTCTCGATTGATCCCACTGTCTATGTGGAGAAAAACACCAATGCAGTGCCTTGGGGAACGGCGTGGAGCAACCGCACGGTATTCGATGGCTCATTTAGATACAAGCCCGATAACGTGACTTGCGATCTGAAGTTTGACTTCTTGCGGTACTACGGTATCACGACGGGTGATGGAAAGATCACCAATATGCCGATTGACTTCGTCGCGCCCGAGCGCGGAGATGTTTACACAGTGACGCTGTATTTGAGTAAAGCAAAGGTGGACGCCTCTCCTACTTTGCAGAGTGCCCTACCAACCGGTGCGACCTCAGTCACCAAGAGAATGCCGAACGGGGCAACAATTGAGGTTTATGAATTGGCAACCACGACTAAGTTGCAAGCCAACCCTATCCGATGGGTGGATGGTGGTTTGCCTGCAACCATGTTTCCAGGCATCACCGACGCCACGCGAAGCGCGCTGGTTAGTAGTGGCGTTGCCGATGACCGGCAGTTAGCTTGGGCCCGTAACTTTGTCAAAATTGAAGAGGGAACGGACGTCAACGGTCAGCCCGTTTATGCTCGATTTGTGAACTACAACGCAGGTATTTTTGAGTCGTCTTATGACGCCATGCGCTCAATAGACAGCTATTCTGGTGCTGCAAGCGCCAACACAGACCGTGCTGCGCTGGGATTCCAGCCTTTTTATGCTTTCTTCGATGGGTGGGGCAATGAGACCAAGCCCGGCTTATGCGGTTCCGCGACGACATACAGAGGGGGGACTGTGAAGGTGTTTGTTCAATCCAAGGCAACTGCCGGAGATGCTTGGCAGTCTGCGATCTGCCCAGATTCCGAAAGCTTGGTAAAGAATGGGGATGGCACCTTCTTGAGGGTTGGTGGAACTCTGCCAAACGATTCCAGCAGTCGTATTTACAAAGATACGAATGGAGTGCTGTACCAGTACTACGCTGCGCGGTTGCGTGAAAAACTCACACTGGACCGATGGGAATTTATCAATGCTTCGCAAACCACACGGACCATCTTAGGAGCCAGTATTGTTGCCCGAGAGCGAGTTAATTCGATGGGTTTATGCAGTGTGCGAAAGGGCTTCTGGGGATATCGACACGCCATGGTTCAGTTGATAGATATCAATGGCCGAGGCCTGATGGAGAAGCGCCAGGTGTGGACGGACTTTCCTGAGAAAGCGGATATCACATCTACTGATGGTTATGTATGGGTCAGGGATACGGAAGTTGCTCGACCGAACATGGGAACGGACGACACCTATTTCACGCCGCTCTATTTGAATGGAGACGCGCCAAGTAGCGAGTTGGGTTTTTATGGCCTCACCAAATACAAAGGCGAGAGAGGTTTCATTGTTCCGCATGAACGGAAGACCGCGGGCGGAGGCTGTGAATACGTGTCTTGGCAGACAGGCCAGTAAAACACGAAGGAACAGCATGACTCTATTGCAACGCGAGCCGAGTTAAATCCCGATAAGTTGAATGGATTTTTTGACCTGCGTTTGATGACTCAGCGCATGTAATTCAAAGGCCTTGCAGCGATGCAAGGCCTTTTCTAGACCTGCGTCGATGCGCATGCTTTGGCTACTTCTACTGAACTTCGATCCGCTCTAGCGCTGACGCGGCTACTCACGCTCTACATATCTAGTACACGCAGTGGCAGACAGCAGGATGCAGCTCGGTGGGGTTCAGTGTCTAAGTCTGGCACTGGATCGGTGGTTTGACCCGAGTAAAAACTTTGTTGGTTTTCAAGCAGTTAATGAAGCCTTAGCGAAATCTCGATTGGATCGAAAATCCGCGTGTCGATGGTTCGATTCCGTCCCAGGCCACCAAGTTAAAAAGCCCCTTCCAGAAATGGTTGGGGCTTTTTTCATTCGGAGCCAGAGCCCAATGCTGAAAATTCGTCAGTAAAGTGCGACCGTCAGGCCAACAGCCAAGCCAAGTACCCGACGCCAAATCGGTTGAGGCGCGATCAAGGCGAAAGACAAAATGGCAAGTCCGGCGACCATCTGCGTCATGCTGATCGCCGCGCTCAGTGGGTAGTCCCACCATGCAATCAAACTGGGGTGACTGATGATGCCCAGTGGTACGACGTACAAACCCACACCCAGTGCCATCGCGCTGATTGCGACCTTTAGCCAATGCTCTCCCACCATGCCAGCGGCAATAAATACAGCGCCACAAACCGGAGGCGTGATGGTGGACAGCAGGGCGAACCAAAAGACGAACAAGTGGACCTGAAGCGGTTCAAGCCCCAGTTTCATTAGGGCGGGCCCTGCGACAGAAACGCAAATGATGTAGGCCGCGGTTGTAGGGACCTCCATCCCCAGGACCAAGCAGGCCAAAGCTGTCAGCAGTAGCGATACCCATAATGAGCCTGCCCCGCTCGACAAAATGACTGACGTGATCTTCACCCCGAGTCCGGTGATGGAAAGAACGCCAACGATGATTGAGGCGCAAAGGATGATGCTGGCGATCATGGAGACCTGTCGGCCTGCATTGATCAATGCGCTGCGGATTCTTTCCTTAATGGCGCTCCAAGAGGTCTGACCTCGCGCATCAGTGAGCAGTAGCAACGCGCCTACGCCCGTTGCGACGCAGGCGGCATACTCGGCCGTCCACGCCATGGCGAACATGCCCCACAGCAAAACGGCGAATGGAATGGCGAAAAAGGCTGACGTTACCAACACGCGCCGTTTACTGGGTTGTTCATCAGAGGGGACCGCGGCGAGTGGTTCGCGGCGATTCCAGGCGTTGATACCAACCCAAACCGTCCAGAAATAGAGCAAAGCAGGTAATGTCGCTGCAGCCATGATGGTGACGTACGGCGTCGATGTGAGTTCCACCATTACAAATGCGCCAGCTCCCATCAATGGCGGCATGATTTGCCCACCGGACGACGCCACCGCCTCAACGGCAGCTGCGAGCCGTTTCGGATAACCCAACTTGATCATGGCAGGTAACGTAATCGCACCCGTTGATGCGACATTTGCTGATGCTGACCCTGAAATTGACCCAAAAAGCGCAGATGACACAACGGACACTTTTGCGGCGCCACCCACTGACCGCCCCGCCGCAGTGGCTGCCAAATTCATGAACCCGTTCCCGGCCTCTCCCGCATTCAGGATTGCTCCGAAGATCACAAACACGGCAACAACGCCAACGGAGACAGCCGTCAGGCTTCCCCACAGTCCGCCTTCAGCAATTGTTAAAGTACCTAAGAAGCTGGTTAAGGGCAGTCCGGCATGCCCAAACTCTCCCGGTATGTACTGGCCCCATACGCCGTAAGCCAGCGCGAGTGCGGCGATGATTGGTAGGGGCCATCCAATCGCCCGCCGGGCGCCTTCCATTGTCACCAGCAACAGCGCAATCGCGATAACGGTCTGTATCGATCCCTCCAATGAACCATACTGATCGCCTAAGGCGTCGGCGTTGACGGCAACCCAGAGACAAGCAGCCATCCCAGAGATTGTTAGCAACCAGCCAGTCGCTCGTTGAAGCCGTGTGCCCACCGCCGCCAAGAACACCCACGGCAGTATGTAGGCCATGTGCAATGGACGCACGACCAGGTTGGGGACAAGTCCGTACAGGACTAAACCGATGTGCATGGCGACGCCGACAGTGCCCCACAAAGGCCAAAACCAGCCTTTTACGGCCATCAGCGCCCCACCTTGGAAATCTCTTCAGTACTTAACGGATCACATCTGATCGGCTGAGAGTTTCATGCCTTGCTCTTTGTAGAAGCGAATCGCACCGGGATGGATCTTGGTGGAGATAGCCGCCAAAGACTCCTCAGTAACGCCCCGCCACCAAGGCGCTTGAGCGCTCATACTGGCCTTTTGCGCCCAAAAGGTTTTGGTCAGCGCGTAGGCTACATCGTCGCTCATTGCCGTCGTCGAGTAAGCGACAACAGGCAATGTTGTCGTGTTGATAGCGGCTTTTTGGTTGGAATACGTACCAGCTGGAATAGTCAGTGCGTCACGCTTCGTCTGTTTGATTTGTTCATCGGTTAAGCCAACGACCACCACGGCAGTTGAGGCTGCGGCCTCGACGACGTTGGGTGCTGGCCAAGAGCCTGCAGTGACGAATGCATCAATTTGGCCGTTCTTCAATGCAGCGACTGCATTGGAAAGTTCCACATCAACCAATTTCACTTTGTCTTTGACGCCAAACAAGCCTAAGTATTTCTCGCCTTCTGTTGCGCCAAATGAACCTTTACCGAGCAGTAGCGATTTACCGCCTAAATCCGTCCAGGAGTTAACGCCTCGGTCGGCACCAGCTACCAAGTGCATCGTCAGCGCAGGGATCGGGAATAGCGCCCGGATCTCCGCGAACTTGGGATGCGTTTTATCCTTGAAGGGGCCCTTGCCCGCTTGTGCCATGGCAATCAGTGCTGGCGGTGTCGTGAATACATAGTCACTGCCGCGGGCACGTACTTCCATCACGTTTTGTGTGGAGCCTTGGCTTTCCTCTACCGTAACGATGATGTCACCTTTGCTACCGGACTTCATCGCTTCCGCAATCTCGACGCCCATTTGGTAATAGGACGATCCAGCTTTAGCGGATTTATAGGTCACTCTGGCTTCTGCGAAGGCACTCGATGCAGAGACGCTTAAAGCCGTTGCCAGTGCTAGCCATTTGTATGCGAATTTTGCCATTTGATACTCCCAAAAACAGTTGAAGTTAAGCTGAGATCGAAGAATAAAGGCAAATCTCGGCTATTGGTGTCGCCGGCGCTTGGCTTCGATGATCTCAATCGATGACGAAAGAGGTGCCGTCTAAGTCGAAGGCGTAACCTGACGTTCACGGCTCCGAAAGGGAAAGCTGCTAGGGTAAATATTGCTATTAGAAGGATGCATCTTGTGGGCCTTAGGTTTTCGCCAGTAGATTTCCGATCCATTTTTGTGTCTAACCCCATCAGGAGTTGCCTATGCGGATGTACCGAGACAGCGAATTGGTTCGCCGAGTCTCAACTGAAGAACCAGACAAGCAGCTGAGAGAACTGATAGCCAGGAGGATTCTTGATTTAGCTGACTACTCAGACTATGAACTAGAGAACCTTCTCAACATCATAACCATCGAGCCCAGTGACGCAATAGCTGATCTGGGTTTTTTATTGAGCGATCGTTTGCCTGAACTGGTCGAGTACCACACCGCTTGAGTGGAGTTTATCTACATCATCAGTGACGATGGCTTCGGTTGGGTGGTATGCGTCCCTGTCGATTACCCGTTCGTCGAAACCCTACCCCCTCAAAACTGAGGAACCGCGCGTATCTATATTGAAGACGATCAAGGCTTAGAAGTCACATCTAGCGCCCCAGTCCTTCAAAGCGCCTCAAGTCATTGAGCTGAAACACCACCCCCAAGTTGATATAACCAGCGAGGAAACCTAGGTTGAATCGCCCCGGCTTTTGAGGAGGCTCCAAACTTTGAGAAGATGGAGCCATGAACAAGAAATCAAATCGTTTTTCACCCGAGGTCCGCGAACGCGCTGTTCGCTTGGTGCAAGAGCATAGGGGTGAGTACCCATCCCTTTGGGCTTGCATTGAATCAATTGCACCCAAGATCGGATGCGTGCCACAAACGCTCAACGACTGGGTCAAGCAGCAAGATATCGACACTGGAACCCGGGATGGCCTTAGCACTGAGGAGCGTGAGCGCATTAAGTCTTTGGAGCGTGAGGTCAAGGAGCTGCGCCGGGCCAACGACATCCTCAAGACGGCCAGCGCGTTTTTCGCTCAGGCGGAGCTCGACCGCCGACTCAAGAGTTGAAGGCGTACATTGACCGGTACCGCGATACCTATGGGGTCGAGCCGATCTGCAAGGTTTTGCAGATTGCCCCGTCGTGTTACTGGCGTCACGCTGCCCAAATGCGCGAGCCGGCATTGCGCTGTGACAGGGCCAAGCACGATGACGAACTTATCCCGCAAATCCAACGCGTGTGGCATGCCAATATGCAGGTCTACGGAGCCGACAAGGTCTGGAAACAGATGAACCGTGAGGGAGTTGCTGTTGCCCGATGCACTATCGAACGGCTGATGCGCCGACTGGGCCTGCGCGGTGTACGTCGTGGCAAGGTCGTACGCACCACGACCCCAGACGCTAACGCACAATGCCCGCTGGACCGGGTTAACCGGCAGTTCAAGGCAGAACGGCCCAATCAGTTGTGGGTGTCGGACTTCACGTACGTTTCTACGTGGCAAGGCTGGCAATACGTGGCCTTTGTGATTGACGTGTATGCGCGTCGGATCGTGGGGTGGCGTCAGAGCAGCTCTATGCGGACAGACTTTGTGCTCGATGCGTTGGAGCAGGCTTTGTACGACCGGCAACCTGAAGGTGGCGGCGGCCTTATTCATCACAGCGATCGGGGTTCGCAATACGTGTCCATCC
>Ga0102901_1000799_pt1 | contig 10793 bp, 9 predicted proteins | sample Colrivmet1555A02_FD_78456 | JGI IMG/M metagenome (GOLD analysis project Ga0102901, IMG submission 78456) | Estuarine microbial communities from the Columbia River estuary - metaG 1555A-02 | ecosystem: Environmental > Aquatic > Marine > Intertidal zone > Estuary | place: USA: Columbia River... | reverse complement strand
CTCAAAGATATTATTTTGAAGACAGAAGAGTCTTTGGTAATGATCTTACAGAAGCTAAAAAAGCAAATTCAGATATTTTTATGGGTGCATCAGCAAAATTACCGAACTCACTTAACCTAGATGCAATGTTTCAATTTGACCCAACCTCTAACAATTTATTAAGAAGCACGCTAGGAAGTCGATATAATCCAGAGCCAGGAAAAATGCTCAATGTAAGCTATCGGTTGATTGATAATATTATTGATAATAATCAAGATTTAGAAGTTTTTAATGCGGCGGGTCAATGGCCTCTAGGAAACCGATTCTACTCTATTGGTCGTTACAATTATGACTTGAAGAGCTCGCAAACTATTGAAGTTTTAGCAGGATTAGAATACGACGGCGGCTGCTGGGTTGCAAGATCAATCTTTGACAGAATATCATTGCCAACAAGCCCGAATCCGAATTATGCATTTTTTATTCAGCTTGAGTTAAATGGCATTGGTTCCATAGGCTCGGACGCAAACAAATTAAATAACTTTTTATACAGGAATGTTCCAGGCCTCAGAAACGTCAATCAAATTCCTGATGTTAATCGCCAGGCAAACTTTAACTAATTTAAATATGCAACTTAAAAAAATAATATTTCTTTTAAAACTGATCCTAACTCTATTTGGCTTAACACTTCTCTCACTCGGATACGCAAAGTCTGAAAATGGAATTAAAAAACTTGATCGAATTATTGCTGTTGTTGATCAAGATGTCATCACAGAAAAAGAGTTGCAAGAAAAAATTAATTCAGTGATTGGCAATCTAAAAAATCAAAAAATTGAAATCCCATCAGAAAGTGTTTTAAGGAAACAAGTAATAGAAAGATTGATTGCGAATAGTATTCAAATTCAACTTGCTAATCAAACTGGATTAAGGATTAGTGACGCTCAAGTTGATAAAACTATTGAACGTATTGCGGAAAAAAATAAGCTTAATGTGGTTGATTTTAAAAAAACATTAGAAAAAGATGGTACTAATTTTTATAAGTTTAGAGAAGAGATTAGAAATGAAATCACGATTGCACAATTAAAAGAGCGTGAGGTTGATAGTAAAATAGTAATTACAGATGGAGAAATTGATAATTTCTTAAATGCTCAATCAAAAGAAATTCAAGATGAGTTTGAGGTTGCTCATATTCTGATTCGCGTTCCTGAGGACGCGTCTCCTGAAAAACTTGAGAAATTAAAAAATAAGGCTGAGGAAGCCGCTAAGCAAATTCAATCAGGTAAAAATTTCACACAAGTTTCTGCAGCATTTTCGGAAACACCCAATGCACTTGAAGGCGGCAATCTTGGATGGAAAAAAGCCTCGGATTTGCCAACATTATTTGTGGATGCTCTTAAGAAAATAGAAGTAGGTTCGCTTAGCCCTATTTTAAGAAGTCCTAATGGCTTTCATATCCTTAAATTAATTAACAAAAAAGGATCAAGTGGCCCGGTTGTTGTGGAGCAAACGCATGTAAGGCATATTTTAATTAAGCTTTCTGAAATTACCTCAGAAAATGAGGGGCGTCAAAAATTGATCGGCATTAAAGAGCGATTAGAAAATGGTATAAAGTTTGAGGATATGGCAAAGCAATATTCGGAAGATCCGTCTGCAACCAATGGTGGAGATCTAGGATGGATCAATCCAGGAGATACTGTGCCTGAATTTGAAAAAACAATGAAACAGCTTAATATAAATCAAATCAGCGATCCGATTAAAACTCCATTTGGATGGCATCTTATTCAAGTTCTTGAAAAAAGATCTCAAGATATGTCGAAAGAATCGGCTCGAATGCAAGCTAGACAGCAAATTAAAATGCGTAAATCTGAAGAAGCCTATCAAGATTGGCTGCAGGAATTAAGAGATCGCTCTTTTGTAGAGCTTCGCTTAGAAGACAACTTTTAATTTCTTATTTTGACTGCTTTTAAGCCACATATAGTCATAAGCTCAGGCGAACCTGCGGGCATTGGTCTTGATCTTTGCGTTCTGCTTAGTACAAAAAAATTTCCAGCATTTATTACAGTGGTTGGCGATAAAAATGCTTTAACTGACAGAGCTAATCGTCTCAATAAATCGATTACATTATATGAAAATGTTCCTATAGAACATAAAGGTGATCACTCACTTTCTATTCATCATATTCCTGCTTGCGAAAACATTCAGACAGGACTACTTAATCCTAAGAATAATCAATATGTTCTTGATGTCCTAAACTTTGCATTAGATGGCTGCTTAAATAAATCTTTTGATGCACTTGTAACAGCTCCTATCCATAAAAGCATTATCAATGAAAGTCAGCCTTTTACCGGCCATACTGAATACATTGCGCATTATACTCAAGCCAAAAACGAAGTTATGATGCTCGCTTCTAAAACTATGAAAGTCGCACTTGTGACAACACATGTGCCTTTATCGCAAGTAAGTCACTTGATTACATCAGAAAAGCTTGAGCAAACAATAAGAACAATTCATCGCGACCTTATTCATCGTTTTAAAATAAACAATCCTGCAATTTTTGTCGCAGGCCTTAATCCACATGCAGGTGAAAATGGCGTTTTAGGTTTAGAAGAAATTAATATTCTCACGCCTGTTATCAGCAAATTAAAATGCGAAGGCATGTTAATTGAAGGGCCACTTCCAGCAGATACACTTTTCACGGAAAAATATATTCAAAAAGCTGACTGTTTTTTGGCAATGTATCATGATCAAGGTCTTGCAGTATTTAAACATGCTAATTTTGGCTTAGGTGTGAACGTTACCCTTGGTCTTCCGATCATTAGAACCTCAGTTGACCATGGAACCGCTATCGATCTTGCTGGTCAAGGAAATATAGACCCAAATAGCTTTTTTAGTGCGATTGATTTGGCAATTGATTTAGCTCAAAAATCTCACGCATGAGACATATTCCTAAGAAAAAATTTGGGCAAAATTTTCTCAAAGATGCTTCGATTATTCATTCAATTATTCAATCAATCAACCCTCTTCCAGATGATACTCTTATTGAAATAGGTCCTGGCCTTGGAGCACTTACAAAACCTCTACTCGAAAAATGTCCTCATTTGTTAGCGATTGAACTTGATCGAGATATTGTAAGTTGGATGGAAAATGAATACCCCAAAAAAAGCATTACCATATTCAATGAAGATGTTCTAAATTTTAACTTTCATCAATTTCATCAAAAAGTCAGAATTGTAGGTAATTTACCTTACAACATTTCAACGCCCATTCTATTTAAATGTATTGAAAATATTCAAATTGTAAAGGATCTACATTTTATGTTACAAAAAGAAGTTGTAGATCGCATGATCGCCATCCCCTCGTCTTCCGAATATGGGAGACTATCAGTGATGCTTCAATATTATTTTTCAATTGAGCGTTTGGTTCAAGTGCCTAAAGAGGCATTCGAACCTGAGCCTAAAGTCGAATCATCTTTCGTAAGGCTTATTCCTTATGAGCAATACCCTTTTATAGCAAACAATATCAATCAGTTTGGAAAGATTGTTAAGGAAGCTTTCTCTCAAAGAAGAAAGACTATTCGCAATACACTTAAATCCTTTATTAACGAAAATGATTTTGAAAAAATAGGTATCAATCCGCAGTTAAGAGCCGAAAATTTATCAGTATCAGATTTCGTGCATATTTCAAATTATCTAGATTAATTTATACAGACTAATTGCCATGTGAAATGAACATCGGCTGATATAATTATGACTTAAGGAGAGATATATGAGAATTATTCTACTAGGAGCGCCAGGCGCTGGTAAAGGCACTCAAGCCCAGATACTTAAAGACAAATTTAATATCCCCCAAATATCAACTGGCGACATGCTTCGTGCTGCTATTAAAGCAAATACAAAATTAGGACTTGAAGCTAAGCAATTTATGGATAGTGGCGCACTTGTTCCGGATCAACTAATTATTGAATTAGTTAAAGAGCGGATACAAGATAGTGATTGTAAACAAGGCTTCTTGTTAGATGGTTTCCCTAGAACTATTCCGCAAGCCGAAGCAATGAAACAGGCTTCGATTATGATAGATATAGTCATTGAAATTGATGTGCCAGATAACGTCATTGTAGAGAGATTAAGTGGACGAAGAACGCATATTGCTTCAGGTCGCATTTATCATATTCATAATAATCCACCTAAAATTCAAGATCAGGATGACATCACAGGTGAGCCTCTTATTCAAAGAGATGATGATAAAAAAGAAACCATTCTAAAACGTCTTGATGTTTATCATACCCAAACGAAACCACTTGTTAATTATTATTCAAAATGGGCAATGTCTGAAAATCAAGATCTTCGCTATATTAAGATTAACGGCCTCGGTGATGTTAAAGACATTCAAAAAACAATTTTTGATCAAATTAATTAATTAGCATATGCAACCCAACTATCCTTTCAAAGGTATTGAAGAAGAAGTTCAGTCCTATTGGGATCAAGAACATACATTCTCTGTTTCGGAAGATTCTAAAAAACCAAAATATTATTGCCTTTCTATGTTCCCTTACCCAAGTGGAAAACTTCATATGGGGCATGTTAGAAATTACACGATCGGCGATGTATTAAGCCGCTTTCATCGCATGCTTGGTTTTAATGTGTTGCAACCTATGGGCTGGGATGCTTTTGGTTTGCCTGCAGAAAATGCAGCATTACAAAATAAATCTGCTCCTGCTGCTTGGACCTATAGCAATATTGATTACATGAAACACCAGTTGAAACAGCTAGGCCTTGCAATCGACTGGAAAAGAGAAATTGCAACATGTCGACCAGGGTATTACAAATGGGAGCAATGGTTATTTACTGAACTCTTTAAGAAGAAATTAATTTACAAAAAAATTTCTACGGTTAATTGGGATCCCGTGGATCAAACTGTCCTTGCTAATGAACAAGTAATTGACGGAAAAGGATGGCGATCTGGCGCTATTATTGAGAAAAAAGAAATCCCTCAGTATTTTATGAAAATTACTGAATATGCGGATGAGCTTCTAAGGGATTTAGATGAGCTTGAAGGCTGGCCAGAACAAGTCAAAACCATGCAAAGAAATTGGATTGGTAAAAGTCATGGTTGTGAAATTGAATTTACCATTAAAGATCACGCTGATCCTCTTAAAGTCTATACCACCAGACCAGATACACTTATGGGTGTCACTTACTTAGCTATTGCCGCAGAACACCCACTTGCTTCATTAATTAAAAAAAATAATCCTGCAATTGAAACATTTATTAACGAATGCACAAGAGGTAGCGTTGCTGAGGCTGATATTGCAACTGCAGAGAAAATAGGTATCGACTCTGGATTTCGAGCTATTCACCCTATCACACAAAAAGAAGTGCCAATTTGGATCGCCAATTATGTACTTATGAATTATGGTTCAGGAGCGGTGATGGCGGTTCCTGCGCATGATGAAAGAGATTTTCAATTTGCAAAAAAATACAACCTTAACATTGAACAAGTTATTGAGCCAATTGATGCAAAAACAACCAACCTTGCTGAAGCTGCTTTTACTGATTACGGACGGTTAATTAATTCGGGTGAATTTAATGGCTTGGAATTTCAAGAGGCATTTGATGCCATTGTTAATAAATTAATCTCTCTCCATAAAGGCAAAAAAACAACGCAATTTAGATTGCGTGATTGGGGGATTTCAAGACAGCGTTACTGGGGATGCCCAATACCCATTATTAAATGTTATTCATGTGGCGAAGTGCCTGTGCCAGAAAAAGATTTGCCTGTAGTGCTTCCCGAATCCATCGTTATGCATGGTGTTGGATCTCCTATTAAACAAGATGAATCTTTTTATAAAACAACCTGTCCTTCCTGCGGCAAGCCAGCTGAAAGGGAAACAGATACGATGGATACTTTCGTAGAATCATCTTGGTATTTTGCTCGCTATCCAAGTTATAACAATCAAAATGCCATGGTCGATGAAAGAAGTAATTACTGGATGCCTGTTGATCAATATATTGGTGGCATTGAGCACGCCATCTTGCATTTATTATATGCACGCTTTTTTAATAAACTTTTAAGAGACCTTGGCCTCATTAAACATTCTGAGCCATTTAAAAATCTTTTGACGCAAGGCATGGTATTAAAAAATGGTACCAAAATGTCAAAATCAAAAGGTAACACTGTTGACCCTCAGTCACTCATTGATCAATTTGGCGCTGATACTGCTAGACTATTTATCATGTTTGCAGCCCCTCCGGAACAAAGCTTAGAATGGTCTGATAGTGGTGTTGAGGGAGCCAATCGCTTCCTAAAACGGCTTTGGAAAACCGTTTATGACCATCATGCTAGAGGCAAAATTGAGCCCTATAAAGAAGGCGAACTCTCGGCTCAAACAAAGAATTTAAGATTCGAGCTTCATCACACTATACAAAAAATTACTGATGACATTCAAAGAAGGCATAGTTTTAATACAGCTATATCTTCTGTAATGGAGCTAATGAATACTTTTGCAAAAGTTGAAGATAATGATCTTGTAACGCTTTCAGTAAAACAAGAAGTCATACAAAATGTAATTTTGTTACTCAACCCTTTCGTGCCGCATATATGTCATGCCCTATGGAATCATATTTTTAATGCTCCTATTGATAAAGAGCTATGGCCCAAAACTGACCCTAACGCATTAATTAAAAACGAATATGCTATGGTGATCCAAGTGAACGGAAAACTCAGGGGAAATATGCTAGTATCAACAGGTCTTGAGCAAAAAGATATTGAGCGGATGGCCCTTGAAAATGAAGACGTTAAAAGATTTATTAGCCATGAAAATAGTGTTAAAAAAATGATATTTGTACCTAAAAAACTCATTAATATCGTCACAGGGTAAATGATGAATACTATACATAAAAAATTTATAACGCTGCTCACACTTGTAATCATAACTAGCTGTGGATTTCATTTGAGAGGCATGACAGAAATATCATTTAAAACAATCAGCATAGAAGGTAAGGATTTAAGCTTTACAAAAAATCTCAAAAAAACCTTAACTAGCAATAAAGTGGCTATTGTTCTTCCTACAGAAAATCCAGAATTAAGAATTGAGCTTCTTAGTGAAGAGAGTGAAAAAAGAATTTTATCTTTAAGTGGACAAGGTCTTGTTCGAGAATTTGAAATTTTCTATAGGATTCGTTATCGAATTAAAACACCAGATAGCGAAACTTGGAGTCAAGAAAATATTCTAGAATCACGTCGGGACTATACTTATAGCGACTCGAATGTTATTGGTAAAGAGGAAGAAGAAAGACAGCTTAACGAATCTATGCGTATTGAAACTATTACAAATCTATTCAACCAAATTCAGCTTAGTAAAAAATAACTAATGGTAGCATTTGATTCGGAAGCTCTTAAAAAAGAGCTTCAAAAAAATCAGGGATCAAAATTTCTTCTTTTAGGAGATGAGGCTCTTTCAAGAAAAGAAGCTTTCGACATCCTACGTCAATTTGCCAAAGAACATTCTTACTTAGATAAATTGAGTTTCACTATTGACCGCTATTTCAAATGGGATCAATGTGCCTCGTCTCTTTCATCTCAAGGTTTATTTTCTCAAAAGCGCATTATTGAAATCGTTATTCCCTCAGGAAAAATAAATGAAGAAGGTGGCGAATTTTTTTATGAAATTCTGCAAAATTTTTCTCAAGACGACCTTCTTATTGTTCAATTACCTCAAACAGAGAAAGAAACCAAGCAGCAGAAATGGTTTAAAGATCTTGAAAAAATTGCTTACACAATTAGGCTTGACGAAATCAAACCAGCTGAAATTCCTTCTTGGTTAAAAAAAAGAGCTTTATTATTGTCTATAACTCTAGATGAGGAGAGTATTCAGCTTATTAGTCATTTCGTTCATGGGAATATGCTTGCCGCAGATCAAGAATTAAATAAATTAGCATTGCTTTTTCCAAACCAACCTATTTCGTACGAAAAAGTTTCTCAATCTATCTCCAATGTATCTCGTTATGACGCTTTTGAACTCACTGAATATGTATTAATTGGTGATCAGATGAAAACGTTATCGACACTTAATTTTTTAAAGGAAGAAGGTCAAAACCCAATTAGCATTACAAGCTCACTTTCATGGGTATTAAAACCCATGCTTGAAATAAAAGAGCTTGATTTTAGAGGTCAATCTTTAGAAAGTCATCTTACAAAATCAAGAATATTTGGAGACAAACTTATATATGTTAGGAAAGCACTTTCTTTTTTTTCGGCTAAGCATTTAAGAGCGGCTATTCAAAAGCTATCCGAAATCGATAAAATATCAAAAGGTGTTTCCCATGGGGATGCTTGGTTAGAGACAGATAGGCTTTGTCTAGGACTTGCAAAAATAGCATCTCGAAGTCGAAAAATTTGATCCTATACAAGTTAATTTCTTAACGCGTATAATTCACACATGACAAATATAAATCAATATCTTAAAAAAATTGGCCTAGAAGGGAAAAAAGCTTCACGCTTGATGGCTAAAGCATCAACACAACAAAAGAATGATGCATTGACTCATCTCATTCAGCTTTTGAATACAAAAGCAAAAACTATTCTGAAAGCCAATGAGAAGGATATCCAAGTAGCTAAAAAAAATAAATTAGATCGCGCTTCTATCGACCGCCTTATCATTTCAACTAAAACTATTGATTCGATGATTAAAGGCATACAAGGTATTGTTGATCTTAAGGACCCTATTGGTGAAATTATGCATTTGAATACACGGCCATCAGGTATTCAAGTCGGTCAAATGCGTGTAGCTCTTGGTGTTATAGGTATGATTTATGAATCTCGTCCTAACGTCACCATTGATGCAGCGAGTTTATCTATCAAATCTGGAAATGCCATTATATTAAGAGGTGGTAGCGAAGCTATTCACTCTAATATTGCTTTAAGCAATATTATTCATGAGGCACTTAAAAAAGCCGGTCTTTCAGTTCAGGCTGTTCAGGTGATTGATTCAACCGATAGATCGATAGTTGAAGCTATGATTAAACTTGATAACTACATTGATGTGATCATTCCAAGGGGCGGCAAAAGCTTAACTAAGATGATTAGCGATGAGGCAACTGTGCCTGTCATTAAACACTTAGATGGAAATTGCCACGTCTTTGTAGATAAAAATGCAGATTTAGATAAAGCACTTAAAATTATTGAGAACTCTAAGACTCAAAGATTGGGAACATGCAATACGACCGAATCACTTTTAATATCTAAAGACATTGCGCGAGATTTTTTACCTAAAATTGTGAAAATGCTGCATCAACATAAAGTTGAGGTTCGTGGCTGCAAAGAAACTTTGAAACTTGTAAGGGGTATTAAAGCAGCAAGTGAAGATGATTTTTATACCGAATACCTTGATGCAATTATTTCATGCAAGATTATCGATGACGTTGACGATGCAATTAATCATATCAATCAATATTCTTCTCATCATACAGATGCTATCGTTACTGAAAACTATGGACACGCTATGCGATTCTTAAAAGAAGTCGATTCAAGTAGCGTTATGGTTAATGCTTCAACTCGTTTTGCTGATGGCTTTGAATATGGCCTAGGTGCTGAAATAGGCATTTCAACAAATAAATTACATGCAAGAGGTCCTGTAGGGCTTGAGGGACTTACTTCGCTAAAATATATCGTATTAGGTAATGGGCATATACGTAAATAAGGAATGTCTTTGAAACTTATTGGTGTATTAGGTGGCGCATTCGATCCAATACACTGTGGCCATATAGAATTAGCTAAAGCCTGGCAAGACCTAGCGTCATTGTCGAAAGTTCTTTTTATTCCATCCGGTTTGGCTCCTCATAAAAATATCGTCATAGACAATAAGCATCGCATAGAAATGCTCAAACTCGCTCTCAATCCGCACACTAATTTTTTCATTGATGATCGTGAAATTAAAAAAAATCAGAACGACCTAAAGCCCTCTTATACTATTGAAACATTGCAAAGTCTTGCACTAGAAAAAAAAGAGGAGCAAGCGTTTTGTTTTTTAATGGGAAGTGACGCTTTCCTAAAGCTTGAATCATGGCATTTATGGAATGAGCTTTTTAATTATTGCCACATATTGGTAGTAGAAAGGCGCGAATCCCCTATTTTTGAAGAACAATTAACATCAGCTCTAAAAAAAGAATGGGCTGAAAGACTCACTCAAAATGTTGAGGATCTTCGCACATCTAGTCACGGGCTAATTATGACGAAAACATTTGAGTATATTGATATCTCGTCATCTCAAATTCGAGACACTATTTATTCAAATAAAAATCTTATAAATCTTTTGCCTGCAGGTGTTGCTGACTACATCAATCTTCATAAGCTTTATCATTAAGCTTATTTATATCGATAAATTTTGATGCCTTGTAAGGGTCAAAATCTTTGAAATAAGGGACTTCACCCAAACAAGGCGCCTTAATTTTTTCTTTTAAGAAAGAAAAATTTTCTTCGTAAGCTTCCATGTTTTCATCTACACGATTGGCGACCCAGCCACAGAGTTTTTGCTTTTTATTCAAAATTGATTCAACTGTTAATAAAGTGTGATTGATACACCCTAATTTCATACCCACCACCAGAATAACTGGTATCTCTAAACTCTCGACTAAATCAGCTGTAGTAAAGGTTTCAGTTAAAGGCACTGCGTATCCTCCCACTCCTTCAATAAATAAATAATCTATTTTTTTTTCAAAAGATCGTAAATATTTTTTAATTAAATGAATATCAATTTCATTTGACTTAAAACTTATATGAGGTGCGATCGGCCGTTCGAATGAGTAAGGATTAATTTCTTT
>Ga0102901_1000725_pt1 | contig 11349 bp, 9 predicted proteins | sample Colrivmet1555A02_FD_78456 | JGI IMG/M metagenome (GOLD analysis project Ga0102901, IMG submission 78456) | Estuarine microbial communities from the Columbia River estuary - metaG 1555A-02 | ecosystem: Environmental > Aquatic > Marine > Intertidal zone > Estuary | place: USA: Columbia River... | reverse complement strand
CCCACAATAAGCCCCGAGAGGTGCCCTTGCCAAGAAATGCGCGGCTGCGTTGGGAAAATACCCCAAATCATGGAGCCGTACAGAAAAATGATAAAAAGCGACAGCGCCTGCAGTGGCAAATAGCCGCGCAAAACACCTGAGGTAAACAAAAAACCGGCGAGTGCATAAATGACACCACTCATCCCGATGTGTACTGCGCCGTTTGAACCACCAATGAGCCAAAGCAGCGCGCCCGTAAAGAGCCACGACAGCAAAAATACGCGCCAGGCCACCGTTTTGTAGGAGTAAAACAAAATGCCGAGCAATAAAAAAGTAGGTAAACTGTTGTTGAGGATGTGCTTGATGTCGCTGTGCGCATGGATCCAAGGCATCAAGATAATGCCGCGCAAGCCTTTTTGATCGAGCGCAACGAGCCCATAGCGTTGAAAGTCTGTTGGAAAGAGAAAATCTGCCCAATACACCAACCACATCAAAATGAGCACCACCAAAGCGGGCCCAAATGATGGCAGCAAGCGAGATTCAAAATAGGGGTCTTGACGCATGTTGCTTGCAAGTCAAGTTTTGTGCCATGAGAAATTGTGCTGCCATAGTGGCATGTTATAGTTCAAGCGACAGCTTTAATTGCCCTCCGAGGCCAACTTGAATGATGCGCATGAGTGTAGACAAACGAATATCTGAAGCGTTGTTTTCAATGCGTGAAATATATGACTTATTCGTTCCGCATTTGAGCGCTAATTCTTCCTGAGTAAGACCTTGTTTCTTTCTGGCTTCCTCAATGAGCACCCCAATCTTGAATGCCTCAAATTGTTGTTGCCACTCCGTTCTTTTTGGAGAACCAAGTGGGCCATATCTTTCATCGAGCAGTTGACTAAATGTGGTGATGTTGTTGCTTTTCATGGTGATATTCTTTCATTATACTTAAGGCTTTGTTGATCTCCTTTCTACTCAATTTGTTGTTCTTTTTTTGATACGCATTGCCGATTACTATGATATTCCCTGCATCAAAAAAACTGAAAATTCGATAAATATTTCCCTCTAGTTCAACTCTAATCTCAAATAAGCCTTTCGTTGATTCGACATGTTTAAAATATTGCGATGGAATCCTTTCTAATTCACTGATTAACTGTAGTGTCCACTCAATTTTAATTTGGACAGCTTTTGGTCTCAATTCGTAAAAATCAAGAAAATAATTTTTAAAAAGTAAAATTTGTCTTGGTTGCATCAAAGTTAACTATTTAGACAACATTAAAAAAGATTTAAATATACTTTTTCAAAGGTAAATAGCAGTTAACTGATTACTTTCAGTGGAATTACGGACGAATCATCAAATCCATAAAGAATGAAAAGTTCCCGAAATTCCTAACCCACCCGAAAACTCCCCACCAGCACACCCGTCTCTTTCGACACCATTGCACTGCTTTCAAAAGGGAATTCCAAACTCACCAAGCCGCAGGTTTTGAGTAAAATGAACCCAGCGCTCAACTCGCTTGCTAACTCGCTGATGCCTTCATTGTGGCCAATGAGCAAAACGTCTTCAGGGCTCTGAAGTGCATTGATGATTTTCAACATTTCATCAGAAGATGCTAAATACAAGTCATCTACAAACACGATGCTTACTCCTGGAAATAAATCCTCGATTGCTGCCCATGTCTGACGCGTGCGCACGGCGCTGGAACATAAAATGTGTTTGGGTGCAATGGGGTGATCTTGTAGGTATCTTTTAAGTTCGGCGCATTGCTCATAAGCCCTCGGTAGCAACTCCCGATCGAAGTCTTTGCCTGTTGGCGAAATTTGGTTGGTTTTGGCGTGGCGAAGGAGGTGGAGTTTCATTTTTTTTCTTTTATCCATTGCGCTGCTTGTTGCATCACAACGGCATGGGGTAGTGTTTTTCCTTCTTGAAAATCTTGATGACTTTTTGCGAGGAGCATGTCAATGGCTGCAGTAACCTTTGCCGATTTGTTCTTCATTATTCTTTTTGTTAAAATTACAACTTAACAACCCATTGAAATTACGTAAAAAACGGTTTGAAACTAATTGCTTAGATTTAAAATTGCTTCTCTATACTTTATTGGATCTTGGCGATCATCCCAGAAGTATACAATATAAATCTGTTGTGGCGCAACATCATATAACAGAGAGTAATCTCCTAAAATACTACGCCGAAAATCTGTCTCTAAATCGGAAGGTGCTAAGTAGGGGAATTTTGTAATCAGGGTAATTTGCTTAGAAACTTGTCGCAGGATTTTTTCAGGAAAGGCATTACTCATATTCCTATCCTTCCAATAGGCAAGAATAAATTTAAATTGAAAAATTGCTGTGTCGGACCAAATTACTTCTCTCTCAACCATTCTGCTGCTTGTTTCATGACGGCAGCATGTGACTGAACTCTTCCTTCTTTGATATCGAGGAGGCTCTTGTTGATGATTTCTTTTTCAAATGCTGACAGAGAACTTGCATTCAAAGGAGTTTCTGCCGCGTTTTGCTTTTGACGAGCATTCAGTTTAGGAGAAAGTCTGTTCATGGTTACAAGTTTGATTCGAAAGTAGCTGATTGTACAATAATAAAATTACGTATTTTTTCGGATGCGAGATGATTTTATTCTACTTCTTAAGACACTCAAGCAACTTCCTCACCACCCCCTCCGAATACAAATTTGCGCCCTCGCAGGTCATGTGGTGCGAGTCGTAGAAGTGCTGTGGGTTCTTGAAATTCGGGGAGCTCATGACCATGAATTTGCGGTAGTTGGGGTCTAGGCGGTACACTTTGCCGAGTTCGGGTGAAATATTCAAAATCAGTTTGGTTCCGTGCTGCTTGCACAACGCCGCGATATCGTGTAGGGTTTCAAAGTCCGCAACGCGCTGGGTTTTGGTGATGGAGTCAAAACGGCTGAGGGCGAGGCTGTCCGTGCAGACAAAACCTTTGCCAGTGTACCTGCCGTAGGCTGGGTTACTGACGACGTGGGCTTTGGAGGGAATGACGCGCTTGGTGTAGAAATAGAGATAGCGCAACAGGAGTTTGGCGTTGGGGTAGCGCAGCACCAGTTGTGTTTTGAGCCAAGGGTGGAGGCGCGAGTTGTAGACGAGGTCATGGGCAGACTCCAGGCCCTCGAGGTCTATGATGTCGGGGTAGATGTCGAGCAGGACGTAGTCTAGTTTGGTTTTTTTGAAGGCGTCTTGGAGCAAAAAGTAGCTGATTTTGGGTGGTTGGCCACTGCTGCCAAAGTTGAACCAATCGATGTGGGTGGCGCTTGAAAGGATATACGGATTGATGTTGCGATAGGCCGTGGAGCTCCCGATAATGAGGCCGCGGGCTTGGGTGGGTTTTTGGTGGGCCCAACCTTCGAATTCGTCGATGCGCGCAAAGCTACTGCCCCAATGGGTCATGTGGCCGAAGCTTTTTTGCTCTAACTTGAGCGTAAAGTTCGTGGAAAGCGCAATCAAGACGAGCCCGGCTAAGGTCAGGATGACAAAACCGAGTAGGGTTCGGAGGATTTTACGGACAAACTGGCGCATCAGAACTGAAAATAAATGAAAGATTGCTGACTACCAAGTTTAAGCAAGACGGCGAGCGCAAACACAAAGTAAATACCGTTGCGCAAAATGCGTTGAGCGGGTACGCGTAAGCTGCGTTCGTTGTGGCGCAAATACCAGTCGAGCAGTAAGAGTAGGGCTCCCCAAGCCACTACGCTCGTGCCTTGAATGCCTCCTGTAGTATTGAATTTGGTGCAAAGCGTTTGGAGGTACAGCGCAGCATCTGAGAGCGTTTCTGCCCGAAAGAAGATCCATGCGAAGGTGACGAAAGTGAAGGTGCTGAGTAGCTGAAAAAGTTCTTTCCAAGTTGGCAAGCTGCGATTTTGTGCCACCACATCAGTGGTATGTTGCCGGTTCTTATTGAGCAAAAGCAAGGGCAAGAAACCGCAGGCGTGGATCAAACCCCAAACAATGAAATTCCAGCTGGCACCGTGCCAAAAACCACTGACTAAAAAGATGATAAACGTATTGCGGATGGCCTTGGCCTTCCCGCTTTTGGAGCCCCCGAGCGGAATATAGAGGTAATCTCTGAACCAAGACGAGAGGGAGATGTGCCAGCGGCGCCAAAACTCGGCGAGGTCTCGGGAGAAGTACGGGAATTTGAAGTTGCTCAGCAGTTCAAAGCCAAAGAGTTTGGCGGTACCGAGCGCAATATCGGAATAGCCCGAGAAGTCTCCATAGATCTGAAAGCTAAAACCGATGGCACCTAAAATTAGGGTAAAGGAATTGAGTTCGCCCGGGTTTTGGTAAATCTGATCCACGATTCCGGCAAGCGTATCGGCAATCACGACTTTCTTGAACAAACCCCACAAGATCAATCTACAGCCCTCGAGCGCCTGTTGATACTTGAAAATCCGGGCTTTTTGTACTTGAGGCAATAAATGGTTGGCTCGCTCAATGGGGCCTGCCACCAACAAAGGGAAGAAACTCACAAACACGGCGTAGTCCACAAAATTGCGAACAGGCTTTTGCTGCCCGCGGTAGATGTCAAAAACATAAGACATCCCGTGAAAGGTATAGAAGGAAATTCCGATGGGTAAGGCTAATTGGAGCAGCACGGGGTTGGTATGCAAACCCAATAATTCCAATCCTTCTTGAAATTGGAGCGCAAAGAAATTGTAGTATTTGAAAACGGCGAGAATACCGAGGTTATTGACAATACTGAGCCACAAAAAGAGTTTGGCTTTTTTGCGATCTGGCGAGGCCACCCAAAAGCCGTAGGCGTAGTCTAGGGCAGTGCTGAGCATGAGCAGGCCCATGAACGCCCAGCTCCACCAGCCGTAAAAGAAGTAGCTGGCGACCAAAATGAGGGCGTTTTGCCACTGCAAAGATCGGTTCAATACAAACCAATACAGCGCAAAAACCAAGGGCAAAAACAGAAAGAATTCGAACGAATTGAATAACATCTAGCCCAAAATTAGCAATTATAAGCTCGGGTTGAGCAGCTTGAGCTTTTCGATGTCGTTAAAGATAGGAAGCGTGAGGTGCTGTTCGAGTAGCATGAGGTGCTCCATGCGGTGGCAGTCTGAGCCCAAAAAGTCTACAAGGCCTTTTTGAATGAGTTCTTCGGCCATTTTTCTGACGCCCGGCCCGTAGTGGCCCGTGAGCGACCCTAAATTGACTTGAATTTTGATGTTGCGCTCCCGGAGTTGCTCCACTTTTTCAAAGTTGCCGTGGTAGTAAGGGTAGCGCTCAAAATGTGCCAACACCGGAACATAACCCGCCACCTGCAGCTCAAAAAGCGCTTGGGCTTCGTATTGGCTGGCGTGCAGCATACTGTATTCCATCAACACATAATTGTAGCCAAAACTCAATATGTCTTTGGCTTTTATTTTAGTCAACAGCGTTTCATCGCAGTAGTATTCTGCAGCGGCCTCGAGCTCAATCGGAATTTGCAGCCTCTTGATTTCAGCCTGTACTTCAGCCAAGCCATTGAGAATGATTTCGGGTGTATTGGGATGCACCTCGCCAAGGATATGCGGGGTGGTGATCACTTTTCGGTAGCCCAGTTGTGCAAATTTGTTGAGCATAGCAATGCTGTGCTCCATGGTTGGTGCGCCGTCGTCTATGCCCGGAATGAGATGGGAGTGCATATCTGCACCGAATTGACTTAAGTCAAAGGGTGTTGATCGTTTTTTGGGTCCGAAAAGAGATTTGAGGATGCTCATGCTTACCTCCCAAGATACATATGATTGTAATAATCTTGATACGCGCCGCTGGTTATTTTCTCTACCCAAGCTTGGTTGGCGAGGTACCAGTCTACGGTGTGCTCGAGTCCTTTTTCAAAGGTGATGGAGGGTTTCCAGCCGAGTTCGGTTTCGAGTTTGGTGGCGTCAATGGCGTAGCGCTTGTCGTGGCCGGCGCGGTCGGTGACGTAGGTGATGAGTTGTTCGGAGCTGCCGGTGGCGCGCCCGAGTTTGCGGTCGAGGAGGCTGCAGAGGAACCTGACCAGCTCAATGTTGGTCCATTCGTTGAGGCCGCCAACGTTGTAAGACTCGCCGAGGTGCCCGTTGTGGAAAATGGTATCTATGGCGCTGGCGTGGTCTTCTACCCAGAGCCAGTCTCGGATGTTGTCGCCTTTGCCGTAGACGGGCAGGGGCTTTTCATTGACGATGTTGTGGATCATCAGTGGAATGAGTTTTTCTGGGAAATGATGCGAGCCGTAGTTGTTGGAGCAGTTGCTCATCTTGACGGGCAAGCCGTAAGTGTGGAAATAGGCGCGCACGAAGTGGTCCGACGACGCTTTGGAGGCCGAATAGGGGCTGCGCGGGTCATAGGCGGTTTGTTCGGTAAAGAGGCCTTCTTCGCCCAAACTGCCATAAACTTCGTCTGTCGAGACATGATGAAAAACATGCCCAGCTTCATTTTGCCAGGCAGCGCGTGCCGCTTCTAATAAATTGACCGTACCTACCACGTTGGTCAGTACAAACTCCATGGGGCCTTCAATAGAGCGGTCTACGTGGCTCTCTGCTGCCAAATGGATGACGTCGGTGATGTGGTGCTTTTCAAAAATGGCTTTCAGCGATGCGGGGTCGCAGATGTCGGCTTTCTCAAAGCGGTAATTGGGGGCGTCTGCTACGTCGCTGAGGTTTTCGAGGTTGCCCGCGTAGGTGAGTTTGTCGAGGTTCACGATGAGGTATGAAGGGTAGTTGCGCACCATTCTTCTCACTAAGTGCGAACCAATAAAACCTGCGCCACCGGTAATGAGGATGTGTTTTGAAAATTCCATTTTACAAAGACCAATATTCAAGATCAGTAACTTGCCCGCGGTAAATGCCCTTGACATCTACAAAAACGCCCTTGCCGTCTTTGAGTAAAGACTTGAAGTAGGCTTCGTTGTAGTTCATGTATTCGCGGTGGTTGACCGCAAGAATAATGGCGTCGTAGTCTGAGCGCAGGTTGGTGGTGAGGCCAATGCCATATTCGTGCTCCATTTCTGAGGAGTCGGCATGGGGGTCAATGACGTCTACATTGATTTGAAAAGACTGGAGTTCTTTCACGACGTCAATCACTTTTGAGTTGCGGATATCCGAAACGTTTTCTTTAAAGGTAGCGCCCATCACGAGCACGTGCGCTTCTTGGATCATTTTGCCTTGGGCAATGATTTTTTTGGCGGTTTGCTTGCCAATATAAAAGCCCATGGAGTCATTGACATAGCGGCCAGAGTTGATGACCTTAGAGTGGTAGCCCACTTGCATGGCTTTGTGCACTAAATAGTAAGGGTCTACGCCAATGCAGTGGCCGCCCACAAGCCCTGGGTAAAACTTCAAAAAATTCCATTTGGTGCCGGCAGCTTCGAGTACGTCAAAAGTATTGATGCCGAGCTTATTGAAAATGATAGAAAGCTCATTGACGAGCGAAATATTGACGTCGCGCTGCGTGTTTTCGACAATTTTGGCCGCTTCCGCTACTTTGATGCTCGTGGCGCGGTGCACGCCAGCCGCTACTACCAATTCGTAGGTCTTGGCAATTTGGTCTAAAGATTCTGCGCAGCAGCCCGATACAATTTTGATGACGTTTTGCAGGGTGTGTTCTTTGTCTCCGGGGTTGATGCGCTCTGGCGAGTAACCCACCATGAAATCTTCTCTGAACTTGAGCCCAGAGGCTTCTTCTAAGATCGGAATGCAGTCTTCTTCGGTACAGCCGGGGTATACGGTAGATTCAAACACCACGTAATCGCCTTTTTTGAGCGCTTGCCCAACGGTACGGCTCGCACCCAATAAGGGCTTGAGGTCTGGGAGGTTGGTTTCGTCTATAGGCGTAGGCACCGCAACAATAAAAAACGTGGCCTCTTGGAGGTCGTCGATGTTGCAGGTAAATTGGATGTCGCGGTTTTCGAAATCAGCAGCGCTGAGTTCGCGGCTGGGGTCTTCGCCGCGCTGCATCATGCCCACGCGCGAGGCGTTGATGTCAAAACCAATGACGCTGATGCGCTTGGCAAATTCAAGGGCAATAGGCAAGCCTACATAACCGAGGCCAATGACGGCCAGTTTGGTGTCTTTTTGGAGGAGTTTGTCGTAGATCATTTTTGAGCGTCTCTTACTTGATAAATCCGTTCGATGATGTCCACTACTTTCATGCCTTCGAGCGCGTTGGTAGTGGGCGAGGTGCGGCCATTGAGGGTATCAATGACGTTGCTGATGATGTAGTTGTGGTTGGCAGCCGAGCCTTTGTAGGGGCCGTAGTCGTTGCCGGGGTTGGTGGGGGCAAGTTCGGGCATTTCGTAGCCCGCAATGTTGCAGACCTCTACTTCGTTCATGTATTGTCCGCCAATCTTGACCGAGCCGTTCTGACCAATGATGGTCATGGAAGACTCCAGGTTTTGGTTGGCTACAGAGGTAGAGTAGTTGAGGCTGCCCATACCGCCATTGATGAAATCAAAGCTCACAAAGCCGGAGTCTTCGAAATCGGTGTAGTCTTGGTGGTTGAAATCGGCAAATTTGCCTTGGATGTTTTGGATGTCTCCAAATAGCCAGTACATGATATCGATGAAGTGGCTGAACTGCGTAAAGAGCGTGCCGCCGTCCAAATCTTTGGTGCCTTTCCAGCCGCCTGCTTTGTAGTAGCGCTCGTCGCGGTTCCAGTAGCAGTTGAGCTGCACCATGTAGATGTCGCCGAGCACTTTGCGCTCAATGAGGTCTTTGATCCAGACGCTCGGTGGCGAGTAGCGGTTTTGCATGACGCAAAACACTTGCTTAGACACCTGCAAAGACTTGTAAATGATTTGTTCGCAGCTTTCTTTGCTTAAGCCCATGGGTTTTTCGCAGACCACGTGTTTTTTGGCCTCTAGCGCCTTGAGTGCTTGCTCGGCGTGCAGGCCGTTGGGCGTGCAGACGTTCACGACGTCGTAGTCCAGGTTGCTGGCCAAGAGCTCGTCTATGGAACTGAAAAAGGGGACGTCGAAGTCTTGGGCTCCGCAGGCTTCTTGGCCGCGCGGGTCTACCAAGGCTACTAATTCGCCTTCGGCATCGCGGCGCACCATTTCGGCGTGGCGCTTGCCGATGTGTCCGGCGCCCACAATGGCAAATTTGATCTTACTCATGTATTTTGTTTACGTTTCCGTTGTTTAATGCGTATTGTTCGCCACTTTCTGGGCAAGTGGCGCGGCCTTCGGTGTCAAATTGGAGGCGGTGCCCGAATTCAGACATCCAGCCAATTTGGCGCGCGGGATTGCCCACCACGAGCGCGTAGGGCGGCACGTGTTTGGTCACGACCGCACCTGCACCAATAAAGGCGTAGGCCCCGATGTCGTGGCCGCAAACAATGGTGGCGTTGGCGCCAATGCTGGCCCCTTTGCCCACGCGGGTTTGCAGGTAGCTGTCGCGGCGGTTCACGGCGCTGCGTGGGTTCATGACGTTGGTAAATACCATTGAAGGGCCCAAAAAGACGTCGTCTTCGCAAATGACGCCCGTGTAAATGCTCACGTTGTTCTGGACCTTTACGTTGTTGCCCAAAACCACCTCTGGCGAGATCACGACATTTTGGCCAATATTGCAGCGCTCGCCAATTTGGCAAGCCGGCATGATGTGCGAAAAATGCCAAATTTTGGTGCCTTCGCCAATTTGGCAACCGGGGTCAATGACTGCAGTTTCGTGGGCAAAATAACTCATTACTTGATTTGGTATTTGTCAAAGTTAGCGTGGTCTGTTTGGCGCAGCTCTTCGGGGCTTAGGCTCTTGAAATAAGCGTAGGTGCGCTTGAGCCCCTCGGCTCGGTCTATTTGGGGTTCCCAATCCAAAAGCGCTTTGGCTTTGGTGATATCGGGCTGGCGTTGTTTAGGGTCGTCTATGGGTAAATCTTTGTAAATGACTTTTTGGTCTGTGTCGGTAAGCTTGATGATTTCTTCGGCAAACTGGCCAATGGTAATTTCGTCGGGGTTGCCGATATTGACGGGGTCTGGGCAGTCGGAGTGCAAGAGGCGCACAATGCCTTCTACGAGGTCATCGACGTAGCAAAACGAGCGCGTTTGCGAGCCATCGCCAAAAATGGTGAGGTCTTCGCCGCGCAAAGCTTGGCCAATAAAGGCTGGCAGCACGCGGCCGTCGTTGAGGCGCATGCGCGGCCCATAGGTATTGAAAATGCGTACAATGCGGGTTTCTAGGCCGTGGTAAGTGTGGTAGGCCATGGTGATGGCTTCCTGAAAGCGCTTGGCTTCGTCATAAACGCCGCGCGGCCCAACGGGGTTTACATTGCCCCAGTAGCTTTCAGGCTGCGGGTGTACACTCGGGTCTCCGTAGACCTCAGAGGTGCTGGCAATCATGAGGCGCGCGCCTTTGGCTTTGGCCAAGCCCAAGCAGTTGTGGATACCCAAAGAACCCACTTTGAGGGTTTGGATCGGGATTTTGAGGTAGTCGATAGGGCTGGCTGGCGACGCAAAGTGCAAGATGTAGTCTAGCGAACCCGGAATGTGAATGAATTTGGAGACGTCGTGGTTGTAGAACTCAAAATTGGCCAAGGGAAAGAGGTGCTCGATGTTTTTGAGCTGGCCGGTAATGAGGTTGTCCATGCCAATGACGTGGTAGCCGTCTTTGATAAAACGATCGCACAAATGCGAGCCTAAAAAGCCGGCGGCTCCGGTAATGAGAATGCGTTTCATGCGTTTCTAAGTATGTTTTTGCGGCCAATGCTGCTGTAATAAAATCCTTTTTCTGACATTTCCTCAATATCAAACAAATTGCGGCCGTCAAAGATTACGCTATCTGCCATGAGGTCTTTCATGGCGATGAAATTCGGGTTTCTAAACGCACTCCATTCGGTGCAAATGAGCAGTGCGTCGGCGGCGGCCAAAGCAGTGTATTCGTCTGGGGCATAGCTGATCTGCTCGCCAAAAATGCCCTTGACGTTTTCCATGGCCTCAGGGTCATAAGCCGTAACGCTGGCGCCTGCAGCAAGCAAAGCTCTGATCATGTACAGGGCGGGAGCCTCGCGGATGTCGTCGGTGTCTGGCTTAAATGCCAAGCCCCAAACGGCAATTTTCTTGCCCTTGAGGTCTCCGCGAAAGAAGTTTTGGATGCGCGGAAACAAAACGGTTTTTTGGTCTTCGTTGACCGCCATCACGGCTTTTAAAATTTTAAAGTCGTAGTGGTGGTCGGCACCTGATTTGGCCAGTGCTTGGACATCTTTTGGGAAGCAAGAGCCTCCGTAACCAATACCAGGGAACAAAAAGCGCTTGCCAATGCGGCTATCGGCACCAATGCCGATGCGCACTTTGTCGACGTCGGCGCCTACTACTTCGCAGAAGTTGGCGATTTCGTTCATGAAGGTAATTTTGGTGGCCAAAAAGGAGTTGGCTGCATATTTGGTGAGCTCCGCCGATTTT
>Ga0102901_1000722_pt1 | contig 11377 bp, 20 predicted proteins | sample Colrivmet1555A02_FD_78456 | JGI IMG/M metagenome (GOLD analysis project Ga0102901, IMG submission 78456) | Estuarine microbial communities from the Columbia River estuary - metaG 1555A-02 | ecosystem: Environmental > Aquatic > Marine > Intertidal zone > Estuary | place: USA: Columbia River... | reverse complement strand
GTGCTTCTCTAATCTTGTCTTTAATAGGTATGGTGAAAGTCCAGTGATAGCACAGATTTTTTTCATATCTCCATGTCTCAGCATTGCTCTATAATCCGTTACTTGAATCATCTTGTAGTTGGTTGTTTTGGTTAATTAATACTTGTCCTGCTTCTGTTAATGGTCTGCAGAATAATGTGAACGCCTTATCTCCGTCTTGGAATGTTACAGTTGTTTCTTCTGTATTAGCAAGTACTAATCTAATAGCTGGTTCCTGGCCATCTATCTTTTCGTTAGTTGCTGCGAATACTTGTGGCTCGTTATCGCCAAACTTAAAGCACCACTCACAAGGGAAAATAGGTGTTAATTCTTTTTGTTCTAATTGTAATTCTGGTTCTTGGTTTTCCATGTTTATTTGTTTTTGTTATAAATTTTTAAGTGTCTGTCTATTCCTTGTACTGCTGCATCAAGTGAGGCGTAATAGCTATGTCTCCAGTAAAACCATTTACCATTTAGTATCATGTTATCCCATTTGATAATCATGCCTTTGTAGGTGTATTGTTTTGAGATTCTTCCGTTACTGTTTACATAAGTAAACTCTTCTTTGATGCCTTTTTTCTTTTGTTCAAGGGATAGTTTTTGATTCATTTGTTTAGTTTGATGGGATTAGTACCTCGAACAATACTTTCTCTTGGCTCTTAGGTTGTCCTTTAATCATGTTGCAGTATATTAAATACGCCTTATCATAATCTTTGGACATTGACCCAGAGACAATCATTCCGTCTTGTCTGGTAAAATAAAAAGTTTCGTTTAATAAAAAGTCGAGTTCTTCGATAAATTGTAGGTTTTTCATGTTATGGGTTTTTTGGTGTTGTTGTTGTTTCTTGGTTTTGTTCTTCTTCATCTTCCCAGTCGCAGTACTCTAAGCACTCTGGACATAGGTTAATTTCTGGATAGTTAGTGTGAGCTCCACAGCAAGTAGAAAATGGCATAACTAAGGATTTTTAGTGTTTAGTTTAGATAATCTGCTGAAATAGGTTTTTGGGTCTCCTATTTTAGCTTTGTTCATGTTACTTTCATACTCCACTGGGTGTATGCAGTTTTTTGTCTCGTGATTGTAGTAGGCTTGTTCGCCTTTGTCAATGATTATGCCAGTAATAGCACACTTCATTGGATGGGTTAATGTAATTAATTGGTGCATTTGTTTTTGTTTTGGTTTGGTAAAATTATATATTATTTGTGATAATTTAATTTATTTTAGTTAAATTATTGTTAAACCACAAAAGATTTTTGCCTATGAAAGATTTTTGTCATGGATTTTTAGCAGGTTTTTGTATGGGGTTTTTGGCAGATTTTTGGCTACAAAAGATTTTTGGCGGTGCTGGATTTTTAGCACTTATTAGTGTACTTTATAGCACATTTAGTCAGCTTTTACCAATACGCAAAGGCAAAGCATAGCTAAAATGCTTTTAAAGGCACTTTATAGGCTTAAATTTGGCTTTTATATATTGTTTAAGGTGAATACCTCAAACGCAAGTTGGTTGTCTTATTTCGCTTTATTTTGCTAAATATTGAGCATTCGCAAAATATTGTGGGATTACTTCGTTTTTATATCTATTAAGTGCCTTTTCTAATGTGCCACCATAAAATATATAAACTCTTTCATCTAATGGGGTAAACGTCAAGTAAGCGGTTATATGCCATTTAGTGCACATCTTACCAGTTACTGGGTGTTCGCCTTTGCTTTTTGTGTGTGTTATAGTCATAAAAAGAACTTTGGTTTATACGGACAAGCGGGGGAACTTGTGCCGTTTCGGGGAATCTTACCCCTCATCAGTAAACCCTATTTAGTTTTGAATAGTAATCCAATCCCCTTGCCATTTGTTGCCGTTCAAATACCAATCTCCCTTTTTTTGGCATATAGAAACACCTGGTAAAGCGTTTAGCCTTTCTTTTGTGGTCTTACTTTTCCAATCTGCGTTTGTTATCTGAATCGTTTTGCTCCCGATTCTCTTTTGTGCTATTAGATTATCGAAAAGATACAACTCGGTGCGAGGGTCTCCGAAATTAGCGTTTACGATTACTTGAGTGTTATCAATTTTGATTTGGTCATCATTTAAAAAAGCGTTGATTGTGTTTTGAGTGATTTTTTTCATTGTGTTTGATTTATTTGATTTTTAGGTTGGTGATGTGTTCGTATTTGTTATAAAGCTCAATGATTGCCTTTTCTTTGTCTTCTGCTCTTACTTTGGTACTAATAAAGTAAGTTTTGCCGATTGCTCCCAATAGTCTACCATCAAAAGACAAATAAAAAGTTTGTTTTGTTTCATCCATTAGCTCGGCAATAGATTCGGCCAATGCTTTTTTGCTATTAGAAGTAAACACTATACCGCCTCCGTAATGTTTGGCTTTGTATCTTTTGCCTCCTATTGTTCGGGCTTTGTTTACTGCTATTTCGTACTCGTAATGAGTTGGAAAATTAAAAGGTCTGCAATTATTAGAAAGCATTTTTGCTTCCTCTTTGTCTTGTTCTGTTACTAAGTTAAGGAAGTGGACAACATAACGGGAATTACCTTCGCTATCGCAATCAACTCTTAATAGTTCAAAATCTGTTTGTGTTGTTGTGTTTGTCATTGTGTTTATTTTATTAGGTTTTTAATTAGTATATCATTAATCTTATCTTGAACAAAAAATTCTGTTTGGTCATCCGTATTAAAGCAATCTTTCACAAAGTCATATTGTACCAACATATCGAGTATTTGTATTGATATATCGGTAAGGTCTTGTAGTTGTTTTTCTTGTGTCATTGTATTAGGTTTTATTTTTTGTATTGTGTTAATTCTTGCCATATTGTTTTTGCAAGGGTATAAACTAAGATACCGCCAATAAATAGAGCAATAAGCTCGAATAGGCTAATCGTTTGCATTGTTATCGATTAAAAGGTGAATAATTAAATTACCAACGTTTGCCATAAATAGAGTAAATAAAACTATTTCAGCAACCAATAAGATGTTTGAAAGTGTTTGCATTGTGTTTATTTTTTAAGTGAGTTAATAGTAAAGAAAATAGCAATAGTAGAAAAAGCTATTCCATTCATAAACATTTTAACATTTGGGCTATCAAATGTAGAGGTTAATAAATTGAATAAACAAATAGAAAGCATTACGAAAGAAAGTAAAAAGATAACTAATTGAGGCAATTGATAGGCTGATAACTTTTTCATTTTGTGTTGGTTTTTGTTTTGTTTGTCGTTATTGACAGAGTAAAGATAAGTAGTAAAAATGAAATAACAATAAAAAAGATAAAAAAATATTAAATTATTTTCGGTCTAAATATAGACCGCTGGTAAACTTTCTTTACTATCCTAATAAGGTCGGTATACATTTTATAATGTATATACTTTATATAATATATACAATATATAATATAATACTTATTGTATTATATAATATATAATAAATAATAAAATAAATAATGTATATTATAATAAATAGGGACTACTTTACCAATGGTATTAAATTCGTGTTAGCTATTAATTCCTAATTTGTGTTAGCTATTCATTTTGTAGGTCGGTCTTATGTTCCGTAAATGGGACACGAACTAATTGTATTCATAAATAAAGTAAATAACCCACCTAAATAACCTACCTATTTAACATAATGCTAATTATAAGACAATTGTGTTATTGAATATCAGTGTGTTATATATGTTAATTTATACCACTATACCCCCTACCCACTTTTTTCGTGTAATCAATGTTACAACGCCAATGTGCCCTTCACATTTTTGATATAAAACATTGTTTTCACCAATTTTAATATTTGTTATAATATTTGGTATTATTGTTGTAGCTTTGACTTAATATAGTCGTTGGGTGACTAAGAACGACTTTTATTTAAAATAAGCACATAGTTAGGTGGCAGAATGGATATTGCTATCAGGCGAAGGTTTTGGACTTTGCGAATAAAACTCTGGTATATGCAGGTTCGATTCCTGCCCTAACTGCAAAATAGTCAAGTGGCCGAAAGTGGTGGCACCTACCTTAGTGGCGTGATTCGGTTAATGGGTAACTGTAGGTTCGAGTCCTACCTTGACTTCAAATAGATGATATGAAAGATACTTGTGCAAAGAGAAACTATAAGTGCAAATGTGGTGTTGTCCAGGAGGAGTATGTTTGGAGCAGTCAGATTAGGGAGGTGCAGTTTGAGTGTAGGAAGTGTGGTAACTGGCTTGGATTTAACAACATCAAGGTAGATAAGGTAGTGAGTATTGTATCTATTAGAACGCCAACCAAAAACCGATAATATGAACGCAGAGTTTAAGGACATAACGAAAGAAGCATTTATCATTGCTTATAGGGAGAATTTTGGAAATATTACCATTGCTTGTCAAGCGTGTGGGATTAGTAGGACTATGTATCAGAATTGGATGAAGAATGATAATGAGTTTAAGAAGGCATTGGCTGAAATAGAGCCAGAGGAGATTATGTTGGACTGGGGTGAGCATAAGTTGATGGAGAGGATTACTAAGGGTGATACTTTAGCTACGATGTTCTTGCTAAAGACCAAGGGCAAGAGAAGAGGTTACATTGAAAAGACTGAGGTGGCTCATGAAGGAGATGTGGTGAAGCAGATTACGGTTAACGTAGTGAAGCCATCAGAATTACCTAACTTGCAGAAGCAGCTCGATGGAGATGAGAATATAATAAATTTCGATACTCAGAAAGATAACAGCTTTACTGTTCCAGCCACATTGGCTTCCGAGATACCAGAGATTCCATTATATGACCATGATAAGGGTGAGTTGTTAGATATGAACGACCAAGATGAGTTTGAAGAGTAATGATTGATAAATCAAGGTTTATTGATTGATAAAGTTTTCTATTGGTAAACTTTATGTCACAAATATTTGAAAAATTGTGACAAAGTCGGTAGTAATACTACTCTATTATCAAAAAATGTAAACTGTTCAAGTTTTGATAGTGTTCACGAACATTATAAACTGTTGTTGTACCTAAATTATAATAAGTTGCATGAATTTTTCTGATATTTCATGCATAATGTGTCATAAAAGGCACTTTTTGACTTATGTTTGTTCGATATAAGTCACATTAGGGCCTACCCTCAATAAAACCAAAAAGTATTAACTTCGTTTTTACCAAGCCAATTTTTTAATTTTTTCCTAATGCCCTATGAACGTAACTACAAACATCGTTTTCGAGATACTGCAAAACAGCCAAAAAAAAATATCTGTTATGCAAGGCGGAACAAGGTCTGGCAAAACCTACAATGTATTGACCTGGTTTATCGTAAAATTGTTACAAGAAAAAGGGAAGACACTAACTATCTGCCGTTCATCGTTGCCATCCATAAAAGGCTCAGTAATGAGAGACTTTATAGAAATTCTGTCGAAATATGGCCTATACTCAGAAGAAAAGCACAACAAGTCAGAAAATCTTTACTTCTTAGGAGGCAATACCGTAGAGTTTGTCTCTACAGACCAGCCACAAAAAATAAGAGGTCGTAAAAGAAACTATCTGTTTATTAACGAGGCCAACGAGGTGAACTACGAATCTTGGATGCAGTTAGCACTAAGAACCACAGAAAAGATTGTAATTGACTATAACCCTTCGGATTACTACTCTTGGATATACGACAAGGTAATTACCAGAGAAGATACCGACTTTACCATCACTACCTACAAAGACAACCCATTCCTTGAGAAATCTTTGGTGGAGGAGATTGAAAGACTAAAGGATGCCGACCATGAATATTGGAGAGTTTATGGTTTAGGTGAACGAGCAATATCAGAAGCAACTATTTATACCCATTGGAAACGCAGACGAAACTTCCCAGAAGGAGGGGAAATATTTTATGGACTGGATTTTGGCTACAACAATCAAACCGCACTGGTGCGTATCAAACACTTCGATAACGAGATGTTTGTGGAGCAACTCATCTACGAAACTAAAATGTCTACCTCACTACTCATCGATAGGCTAAAGGCTTTTGGCTTTGACAAGCGTACAGAGATATTCGCTGATGCTGCTGAACCCAAGACCATAGCTGAGATTAATAAGGCTGGATTTAGCCTTAAAAGTGCCGTTAAAGATGTTTTTGCTGGTATTAACAAGGTAAAGTCATTTCCGTTGATAGTTAAAAGCGATTCGTTAGATTTGTTGGATGAGTTTAAAAATTATAAATGGAAAACTGACAACGATGGCAATACGTTGGATGAACCAGTTAAGTTTAGAGACCACTTGATGGATGCCATGAGGTATGCCATATACTCAAAATTTGCCAAACCAAAAAGAGGCTGGGTAGTATAGGCTAAAAATTTGTTACTTTTGTAAAAATATCATATAGCGTGAAATTAACTGACATATTCGGAGCCATTAACCCTTTTAACCAAAAGGCACAAGCTCCTAATGGAATGATACAAGTTACCAGTCCATTTGCTGATTTTGGAGGATTACTTGCTGGAAGAACTTTATACCCAGAACTTAATCAAAGAAAATTCGTAAACGATTACGATAACAATAGTGAGGTGTATGCCATCATTAAGCGTATATCAAAAACTGTATCAACTGTTCCATTTTACGTTTACAAGGTAAAGGACAAGAAATCCCTTACAAGATATGCAGCACTCACTAAAAACTCAACTACTACTCAAGACTTAGCTAAAGCAGAGTTAATGAGAGTTAAGGCTGTAAGTGAGATTGCAGATTCCCCATTAAATAGCTTATTAGAAAAACCAAACGAATATCAATCTCTTTCTGAGTTTATTGAAAGCGTTATTGGTTATAAACTTATTTGCGGCAATTCTTTTGTATGGGCTAACCGATTAGAAAACGGTAAGGTTCAAGAATTAGTCGTGCTCCCTCCACAATACATGGCCATAATTTCTGATGGTACTATCAATGGGGTTGAAGGTTATTCTTTTACACTTGTTGGATGGGATTTCTTAGATGCGAAAGACGTAATCCATCTAAAATACTTCAACCCTTATTTCGACACCAATGGGTCACAGCTCTATGGGCTGAGTCCTCTTCAAGCTGCATATAGAACGGTACAACGTAGCAACGATGCGAAAGATACATCTGTTGGTATGTTACAGAATCAAGGCCCTAAAGGTATCTTATATGCTGATGAGTCTAATAACTTTGGACAAGAAGAAGCTGGTAAGTTAAAAGAAGATTTCTACAATCAGTACGGAACTAAGAGCCAAGGACAAATCGTTCAGAACGCTGGTAAGATTTTGATTGCTGGTGCTAAGTTAGGCTGGGTTAACATGGGCTTATCCCCTATCGACCTTCAGCTTTTAGAATCTGAGAAAGTTACCCTTAGAGAACTTTGTAATGTGTACGGTGTAAACTCTGCACTATTTAACGACCCAGATAACAAGACTTATAACAACATGAAAGAAGCTAAGAAGGAAATGCTTACGCAAGTAGTACTTCCAGAATTAGTGGCACTTCGTGATGCTTTCAATAGATTCTTTGCATCAGAAATTGGCAATGGCTACTATATCGATTTCGATATTACTGTGTTCCCAGAGTTACAAGAAGATATGAAGGAGCTTTCTGGTATCTTATCTCAATCTTGGTGGATTACTCCTAACGAGAAAAGAGCAGCTATGCGTTATGATACATCAGCAGACCCAGCTATGGATGAAATCTTTATCCCGGCAGGTTACTTACCTATCGATGAGCTTACTATGTTACAAGACCCTACAAATGCTCAACAACAAGGAGATTACAACATACCACCAGTAAAGTAATGGCTAAAATAGTCACTCCTTCTCAGCAGTTCGCCTTGCAGCAAAAGATTGCAAGGAAGTCAGTAAGAGAGTATCAGCCTAAAATATTGGCTGCTTTACAATCTGACTTTGACAGAGCAGCTCAGTTGGTTAAGGATTACGGAGTTCAGCAAACTATCAATAATCAGAATGCGTTATTTGACGGCAAAGAGATTAATAATATTTTACGAACTTTGTACGAGACGACTGGCGGATATACTGCCATGACGTATGAAAAGATATTTGACAAGTTTAAAAAAGCAGAATCAGTAGATTTAGACCCTCTGAACATCATGGATGAATGGTTAGCGTTTATGTTGTCTTATTGGACAACCTATAGCGGAACTAAGATGTACGGAATTGAAAATACTACCAAGAATGAGATTACAAGGATATTGAACGGCTCTATTAGATACGGACAAGAAAATAACTTGAGTCTTAACGAGGTTAATTCACTTGCGATTAAAAACCTACAAGAAGGGAAAATTAACAACGCAAGGAGTCTGCTGATTGCAAGAACGGAATCACATCAAGCATTAAGTGCTGGTATGATGGGTGCAGTTAAATTTGTTAACATACCTTTGCTAAAGCAATGGGTGGCAGCAGATTATCCTGCTAAGAATAATAGGTATAGAAGTTGGCATCGAACATTGGATAGACAAACCAATCCAGATGCAGGAGGAGTAAGAATACCGATTAATCAGCCGTTCCTTGTGAATACGCCAGAAAGAGGAGTAATTGAGATGCAATACGCACATGATGCAAACGGAGGTGCAATGAATAATTGTAACTGTAGATGTTGTACTGTGTTTATTGCTTAAACAAAAATATATGAGTAATTTTTATAACAAGAAAGCAGTTAGTGGTGCACCAGTCGATATGTCTGATGACACAAGAACCATTGAGGTTTACTATTCTGCGTTTGGTAATGTAGATAGCGATGGCGATGTAATCATGCCAGGCTCATTTACAAAGTCTATTAAAGAGAATGGCCCACAAGCAAAGAATAGAATCTGGCACTTGTTCAACCATTCTACAGACAAACCAGTAGCGAAGCCAAAGGAATTGGTGGAAGATGCTTTTGGTTTAAAGGCAATCGTTAAGATGCCTAATACAACTTTAGGTAGAGATACTTATGAGCTGTATAAAGACGGTCATATCACAGAGCATAGCATTGGATTCCAGACTGTAAAGTCTCAAGCTAAATCTGGATATAACGAGATTCAAGAAATTAAATTGTTTGAAGGTTCCTCAGTTTTATGGGGTGCCAATTCTAATACGCCAACCGTTATGGTTAAGTCTGAAATCAAGTCAACTCTAATTGATGAGATAGCTAAAACTATTAAGTCATTGAGAAATGGTTTCTATACTGATGAAACTTTTGGTTTGTTAGAGTTAAAGCTCAAGCAATTACAACAATATCTCGCTGAGATGGAAGAAGATGAATCAGTCGCTTCGGAAGAACAACCGCCAGTAGATGCTCCAACTGAGTTGCAACCAGTAGGTGAATCAGAAGATGAGGCATTGGAAGAAGAAGAAGACCCGATGGTTTCCATTGAAATTGAGGTAAACAAATATTTACAATCATTTAAAATTTTCAACTAATGGTAGAAGAAATTAAAAGTGCATTCGAAGGCATCAAAACAGAAGTATCTGGAGCAATCGAAAATGCAAAAGCTGAAAGTGCAGTAGCAGTAGAAGGCTTAAAAACTGAATTAGAAGAATTAAAATCTCAAATCTCTGTAGTTAAAGATGCTGCAGACAAATTAGAGGCAAAAAGCAATCGTAAGACAATGAACGAAAATCAATTTAAAGGTTTCAATGCCACTTTAGGTGAGCAAATTGAAAAGAATGCGGACAACATCGCAAAATTAGGTCGTGGTGAAATGAAGAATACTTCTTTCATTATGGACACTAAAGCAGTAGGTAACATGACAGAAGCAGTTAACTTGACTGGAGATATTCCACGTCAATATGCTAATCAAGTATATGCTTTACCTTCTCGTAAAATCCACGTTAGAAGTTTGTTACCAGTAGGTACAATCTCTCAAGGATTATTTACTTTCCCTAAGGAAACTGGTGGTGAAGGTGCAGTAGCTAACCAAACTCAAGGTAGTGCAAAAGCTCAACTTGACTTTGATATCGCTATGACTAATGCTCCAGCTCAAGTTATCGCTGGTTACGTTAAAATCTCTCGCCAAATGTTAGATGACGTTCCTGCTATGACTTCTTTCTTACAATCTCGTTTGTTAGAAAAATACTTAGTAGCTGAAGATGCTCAGTTATTATTCGGTTCTGGAAGTGGTGTTAACTTACAAGGTATTACTGGTGTAGCAACTGCTGCAACTGGTGCTTCTACAGTAGATGTTGAGCAATTAGTACAAGCTATCGCACAAGTTGAGGCTTCTGACTATAGTGCAACTGGTATCTTGATTAACCCTTCAGATTGGGCTGCTATCGTAAACACTAAGAACACTAACTCTGCGTACTCTTTACCAGGTTCTACAGTGGTTACAACTGATGGTCAATTATCTATCGCTGGTATTCCTATCTTCAAGTCTACAGCAATCACTGTTGATAAGTTCTTGGTAGGTGACTGGTCAATGGGTGCTCAAATCATGCAACGTAATGGTATCTCTGTTCAATTCTTTGACCAAGATGGTAACAACGCTGTTGAGAACATGATTACAGTTCGTGTTGAGGCAAGAATCGCTTTCCCTATCTACTATAACGGAGCGTTTGTTTATGGTGATTTCGGAAATGTTGCCTAGATTTTGGCAACGTGGCTTAGGCTATGTAGCATAATAAATGCTAAAAATATAAAGGGGGCAGCCGCAAACTGCCTCCTTTTTTATGTCTACTATATTTTAGTTATTTTTGTAAAAATATCGGTATATGCAGATTATAAGAGATGTCACAACCACAGTAGAACCAGTTTCAGAACCAATAACATTGTCTGAAGCTAAGAACTATCTAAGGGTTGATTTTGATGATGATAACGACTTAATTAGCTCTTTGATAACTTCTGCAAGGGTTAGATTAGAGAAATATGCTGGTGTGGCTATGACGGCTCGTACTTTACAAGTTGTAGCTTATGTGGATGAGTTCATTGAACTACCATACGCACCACTTAACAATATCACTAAGGTTGAATATTGGAATAACGATAGTTGGGTAGAAATTACTATACCACAATACAACGTATTAGGAACTACCTATAAGAAAATATACATGAACTCTTTTAGTCACATGGAGTTTAGATTTACTTATACTTGTGGTTACGCTACAACTCCTGCAGTGATGAAAACAGCCTTGTATAAGATACTTGCTGATTTATACGATTACAGAGAATCTTCTGTAGAGGACAGCAAACCAAATGCTAACATAGCATCTGCATACGAACTAATGAAGCCATTTAAACGAGTAAGCATAATATTATAATGATAAGTAGCTTAAAAAATAGAATTACTTTTCAATCTAAAGTATCAGAATCTGATGGTGCTGGTGGTCAAGTCTTAACTGATGTTGACTATTATACTTGCTGGGCTGAGATATTTAGGGAGAATCAAAATAAAACAAACATAGCTGGTAAGGATTCTAT
>Ga0102901_1000719_pt1 | contig 11416 bp, 8 predicted proteins | sample Colrivmet1555A02_FD_78456 | JGI IMG/M metagenome (GOLD analysis project Ga0102901, IMG submission 78456) | Estuarine microbial communities from the Columbia River estuary - metaG 1555A-02 | ecosystem: Environmental > Aquatic > Marine > Intertidal zone > Estuary | place: USA: Columbia River... | reverse complement strand
TAGGCCTTGGCGAACTTGAAGGTGTTGTACCAGTTGATGTGGATACCGGCCAAGGTGATGAACTGGTACTTGTAGCCCAACGCTGACAGCTCGTCTTGGAATGAGGCGATCTGGCTGTCGTTGAGGTTCTTCTTCCAGTTGAATGAAGGTGAGCAGTTGTAAGACAACAGCTTGCCAGGGCATGCCGCGTGAACCGCTTGCGCAAATTCGCGGGCGAAACCGATGTCGGGTACACCGGTTTCACACCACACCAAATCGGCGTGCGGCGCGTAAGCGACGCCACGGCTGATGGCTTGCTCAAGACCGTTGTTGACACGGTAGAAGCCTTCGGGTGTGCGCTCGCCGGTGAGGAAGGGGCGGTCGTTGGCATCGTGGTCAGAGGTGATGAGGTTGGCGGCTTCTGCGTCGGTACGCGCCAAGACGATGGTGGGCACGCCCATGACGTCGGCGGCAAAGCGCGCAGCCGTGAGCTTTTGGACCGCTTCGCTGGTTGGCACCAAGACCTTGCCCCCCATGTGACCGCATTTTTTAACAGCGGCCAATTGGTCCTCGAAGTGAACGCCTGCGGCACCGGCAGCGATCATGTTTTTCATCAGCTCAAAAGCGTTCAGGACGCCACCGAAACCGGCTTCAGCATCAGCCACGATGGGCAGGAAGTAGTCGATGAAACCGTCGTCACCGGGGTTGATGCCACGTGACCATTGGATTTCATCCGCGCGCTTGAAGGTGTTGTTGATGCGACGGACCATGGTGGGCACGGAGTCGTAGGCGTACAGCGACTGGTCGGGGTACATGGTTTCCGAGGTGTTACCGTCGGCGGCAACCTGCCAGCCAGACAGGTAAACGGCCTCCAAGCCGGCTTTGGCCTGTTGCATGGCTTGACCGGCGCTGATGGCACCGAATGCGTTGACGTAGCCTTTCTTGGCGCCGCCATTAACTAATTCCCACAGGCGCTCCGCACCGTTGGCAGCCAAGGTGTACTCGGGCTGCAAGCTACCACGCAAACGCACCACGTCAGCGGCGGAGTAAGGACGCGTCACCGACTTCCAACGGGGGTTTTCGGCCCAGTCTTTTTCGAGTGCTGCGATTTGTTGTTCACGTGTGAGTTTTGCCATGGTGAGACTCCTTGAGGGATGGTTTGTTTAAAGTGGGGGCGCTACAGTTTTGTTTCGCCATGGGACTTACTATAAGTCTTATATAAGACTAATTTCGATTCTTATGTCTTATATAAGACAATTATTTTCTTATTAAAAAACATAGACATAAATCCAGTATTTCACGATGTAGTATGCATTTTTCCACAATGAGAAATTTGCGGCGCCGCAGCAATCGCTAATCCGGCGTTATTTCACATTAAGAAACGAAATTTTCGTTTTGTGAAATATCGTAAGCTAACGCCCATGAAAACTTGGCTCGCATACGGCTGTTTGGGGCTCAGCATGGCGCTGGTGGGCTCTTACGTCGCGGTCTCCAAACCGTTGGTCGCGGCGTTCCCTGTGCTGCTACTAGCCTGGTTGCGTTTCGGCGCCGCAACCGTGCTCATGGCGCACTGGCTGAAGCCCGAGCCAGGCGCACGCCCCCTCTCCGCCCACCTGCACAAATTGCTGTTCTTGGAATCTTTCCTCGGCAACTTCTTATTTTCAATTTGCATGCTGTATGGCGTCAGCCAAACCAGCGCGACGTCGGCCGGTGTGATCATGTCCGCTATCCCCGCCGTCGTTGCGCTGATGAGCGCTGTGATGCTGAAAGAGCGATTGAGTGCCCGGGCAATAGCGGCGATCGCCTGCGCTTTTATTGGCATCGGCCTGTATGCCAATAACCGACACGCATCGACCGATATGGCTTATCCCAATGCGGTTTGGGGCAACTTATTGGTGTTTTGTGCCGTGTGTTGCGAAGCCGCCTACGCCGTCATTGGCAAACACCTAACTGCACACTTGTCGCCCAAGCGCATCGCCGCAACCATCAACGTATGGGGACTGGCACTGACGACGCCGTTTGGAATTTATTTGGCTTGGCAATTCGACTTCTCTGCCATCACGCTGGGCAGCTGGTCGCTACTGGCGTTTTATGCCACCGCGGCCAGCGTGGTCACGGTGTGGTTGTGGATGACCGGCCTGAAACACGTGCACGCGCACCAAGCGGGTGTTTTCACGGTGTTCTTGCCAATTTCTGCGGCGACGATTGGCGTCGTCTTTTTTGGTGAGGTGATGACACCGATTCAGGTGCTTGCGTTCGCGATTGCTTTGTTTGGTGTGGTATTGGCCACCACAACTAGGCACACCACAACCCAGTCGGTGACGTGAGACCCATATAAATCGCCCACAGCGATAACGACATCAACGCCAAGCCAGCGGCACGCATGGCCCAAGGGCCAGATGGACGCAGGTTCATCCGCAACAACCACCACGCGCCGAACGTCATCGATACACCGCTGCCGAACGCAAAGATAGCCATGGTCAGGCCACCGTGCCACGCACTGCTTTGTAAGGCGGCCAATATCAACGCGGCATACAGCAACCCACACGGCATGAGTGCCCATGCGACGCCGACCAAGGCGGGGGCATTCGAGCCGACACCACCCATGCGTTGTCGTACCACCCGCCAAACCCGCTGGGCAAATCCATCAATCCAATAAGGTTGACGACCCAGCATCAGCAGCGTCAGCCCTAACAAAGCCGCAGCCACGTGGAAGCTCATCCAAAGCGGTCGAATGATGGTTGTATTTGCACCCAGCCACCCCATGGCCTGCACCGATCCCGCAGCCACCGCACCTAACACGGCATAACCCACCACTCGCCCTAACTGAAATTGAAGTAGCGCGAGGTTCAACCGCTTGTTGCTGGGCTGATCGACACCGGTGCTTGCACGCGCCACACCAGCGCAAGCCGCGCTGCACATGGCAATGCAATGCGGCCCGCCCAACAAGCCCATAGAGAGCGCGGCGAATGCGGGTGCGAGCAAGAGCGATAAATCTGTCATAGGCAACGGTGTTGGAAAAGCCAGCTTCAATGCAACCAGCTTAGCCCTTTCCTGGATCGCCTCCAAAAGCAGCAGGGCGCTTAGCGATGAAGGCCTCAATGCCCTCACGATGTTCCGCACTGCCCGCGTACCGATAAGCGTCTGTGGGGTCGGTCGTCTTCAAATCCAACAGTGCTGGGAACGCACCGCGCAACGCCTGCTTGTTGAGCCGCGCAGCCTGCGGCGACAAGCGGCATTGGCGTTCGACCACCTCCTCGATCGCACGGTCAAAGTCGGCAGGGTCGTGGACCGCCATCAAGAAGCCGTTGTTGATCAGCGCCTCGGCTTTAACCGTTGAGGCTTGCAGCAATACCTGTCGGGACAACGAGGCGCCCAGCACGCTGGTGACCAAAGCCGCTTCGCGGGGCGCCATCGGAAAACCAAGTTTGGCAATCGGTGCGCCAAAGACCGCACCCGCCGTCGCCACGCGGATGTCGGCGCAACACGCCATTTCTAATCCCGCGCCCATGCACGTGCCATTGATGGCTGCAATCACCGGTATATCGCAATTCAAAATAGCTGCGAGGCCGCCCCACACTTGTACTTCATGAAAATGCGCCAGTGTGTTGGGGTCATAGCGAAAGCTGGGGTATTCATGGATATCGCCACCCGCGCAAAATGCCTGCCCTACCACATCACCCGTGAGCACGATGGCTTTGAGGGGCTGCTCCGCGAGGTTGTCAAAGACGGTCTTGAGCTCCAACCACATCGCCACATTCATGGCGTTCATACGCGCTGGGCTGCTGATCGTGACCCGCGCAACGCCCAGCTGATCGTGGCTGACCTGAATCACCGACGCGCCCATCGCATCAACCACAGACCAGACAGCACCATCGGCACGCACAACCATTGCCCCATGCTGAGGCCTAAATTGAGTAGGCCGAGGTGCGCATCGGGTTCGCGGAAATACTCAGCGATGAATCGGAAAATGCCGTACCCGATCAAAAACACGGCAGAGACCTCGCCGGTGCGACGCGGCTTGCGCGCGTAGACCCACAGAATGATGAATAACAGCAAGCCCTCCAACACCAGTTGGTAAAGCTGCGAAGGGTGGCGCGGTAAATCGCCTGCACCTCGAAACACCATGCCCCACGGTAACGCCGGGTCTGCCAAACGCCCCCACAACTCACCGTTGATGAAGTTACCCAGGCGCCCTGCAGCCAGACCTGTGGGCACGCACGGTGCGACTAAATCCATCACGGTTAAAAAGCGGACGTGACGGGTTCGCGCAAACCACACCATCGCCAGCAGCACCCCCAGCAAGCCACCGTGGAAGCTCATACCGCCCTGCCAGACAGCAAAGATCTCAAGGGGGTTCGCCGCGTAGTACGCGGGTTTGTAAAACAGGCAGTACCCCAACCGACCGCCCAGAATCACACCCAAAACACCTAAAAATAAGATGTCCTCGATGTCGGTACGCAGCCAATCACGACCATCGGCGCGCTGGTTATACGGCACGTGTGCCAACCGCGCCCGCCCGAGTAATACGAATAAGACGAAGGCAAGCAGGTAGGTCAGGCCATACCAATGCACGGCTAAGGGTCCGATGGCAATGGCGACGGGGTCAATTTGGGGATGAATAAGCATGCTGCTATTTTGCCCGCCATTTCGTCAAATTAGATGGGGCGACAGCAGGGCACTACCAATGCCCATAAAATGAGGGTTGGCTGCCTCTTTCGCAGAGGCTTTGCGTTTTTTAATTTTCACCACCGGAACAACCGTCATGACCGATCCGAAGCCCCTCAAGATTAACCGTCGCTCTGCCAACATCACGGAAGGTAAGTCACGCGCGCCCAACCGTTCGATGTATTACGCGATGGGCTACGAGAAGGAAGACTTCAAAAAACCCATGATCGGTGTGGCCAACGGCCATAGCACGATCACGCCTTGTAATGCCGGCATTCAGCGTTTGGCTGATGCGGCCATTGATGCCATTGAGGCGGCTGGCGGTAACGCCCAGGTGTTCGGCACCCCCACTATTTCAGACGGCATGGCGATGGGCACCGAGGGTATGAAGTACTCATTGGTCAGCCGCGAGGTGATCTCGGATTGTGTGGAAACCAGCGTTCAAGGCCAATGGATGGACGGCGTGGTGGTGATCGGTGGCTGCGACAAGAACATGCCCGGCGGCATGATGGGCATGTTGCGCGCCAACGTACCTGCCATCTATGTATACGGCGGCACGATTCTGCCCGGCAGCTACAAGGGCCAAGATCTGAACATCGTTAGCGTTTTTGAGGCGGTTGGTCAAAACGCGGCCGGTAACCTGTCCGACGAGGATTTGGAACAAATCGAGCGACGCGCCATTCCCAGCACGGGCTCCTGCGGCGGTATGTACACGGCCAACACGATGTCCAGCTCCTTCGAAGCGCTGGGTATGAGCCTGCCCTACTCCTCGACGATGGCCAGTCCCCATGATGAAATCGTTGGCTCTGCCACCGCGTCGGCGCGGGTCTTGATTGAGGCTGTAAAAAATGATTTGAAGCCCCGCGACATTGTCACCAAGAAGGCTATCGAGAATGCCGTGGCGCTGACCATGGCGACGGGTGGTTCAACCAACGCCGTGTTGCACTTCCTGGCCATTGCCCACGCCGCAGGGGTGGAATGGACCATCGACGATTTTGAGCGTATCCGCAAGGTAACGCCTGTGTTGTGCGACTTGAAGCCCAGCGGTAAGTACCTCGCCGTCGACTTGCACAAAGCAGGCGGTATCCCGCAGGTCATGAAGATTTTGTTGAAAGCCGGCTTGTTGCACGGCGACTGCATGACCATCACGGGTAAAACAATTGCCGAGCAATTGGCAGACGTGCCTGATGAGCCACGCGCCGACCAAGACGTGATCCGTCCCATCAGCAAACCGATGTACAAGCAGGGTCACTTGGCGATCCTTAAAGGGAACCTCAGCCCCGAGGGTTGTGTCGCCAAAATCACTGGCCTCAAGAATCCGGTCATCACGGGCCCTGCCCGCGTGTTTGACGATGAGCAGTCGGCACTGAAGGCCATCTTGGATGGCAAGATTGTTGCGGGCGACGTGATGGTGTTGCGTTACCTCGGCCCCAAAGGGGGTCCTGGCATGCCCGAAATGCTCGCCCCGACGGGCGCACTCATTGGCGCCGGCTTGGGTGAGTCGGTGGGCCTCATCACGGATGGCCGCTTCTCTGGCGGCACCTGGGGTATGGTTGTGGGTCACGTGGCGCCTGAGGCGGCTGTGGGCGGCAACATCGCCTTGATTGAGGAAGGTGACACGATCACCATCGATGCAACACAACTCAAGCTGGAGCTGCACGTCAGCGACGCTGACCTGCAAACACGCCGTGCCAAGTGGAAGGCACCCGCACCTCGCTACGTCCGCGGCGTTCAGGCGAAGTTTGCCTTCAACGCTGCCAGCGCGAGCAAGGGCGCGGTGCTCGATAACTTTTAAGGCTTTCAAACGGAAATCCCCTGACCTGCAGGGGGTTGTAAAATTTGTGTAAATTTTCGATCACGTCAAACCCAAAAGGAACCCCTATGAAACGCATCCTGATCGCAATCGCTGCGACGACCGTCTTAGCCGCACCAGCGATGGCTGATATGGCGCTCGCCAAGTCCAAAAACTGCATGGCTTGCCACGCAGTCGACAAAAAATTGGTGGGCCCCTCTTACAAAGACGTCGCTGGAAAATACGCGGGCGACAAAGAAGCCGCTGCCAAATTGGCTACCAAGATCATGAAGGGTGGCGCTGGCGTTTGGGGTGCGATCCCCATGCCTGCAAACCCACAAGTTTCAGCTGAAGAAGCCAAGAAATTGGCTGACTGGATCTTGGCAACCAAGTAATCCACGAGCCCAATAAAAAGCCCGCGACCCCTAGGGATCGCGGGCTTTTTTGTGCCCGTTGGTTTTAAAGCCGGTTTACAGCGCTTTGGCCAGTTGCTCGAGGATGGCAGGGTTCTCAAGCGTGCTGGTGTCCTGCGTAATCGTCTCGCCCTTGGCCAAGGTCCGCAGCAAACGGCGCATGATTTTGCCAGAGCGTGTCTTTGGCAAGTTATCGCCAAAACGTACCTCCTTGGGCTTGGCAATCGGGCCAATCTCGGTAGCCACCCAATCACGCAAGATCTTGGCAATGCGCTGAGCTTCCTCGCCCTCTGGGCGTGCCCCTTTGAGCACCACGAAGGCCACAATGGCCTCCCCTGTGACGTCATCAGGACGACCGACAACCGCGGCCTCAGCGACCAGGTCGGTCTTGGCAACCAGCGCGGATTCGATCTCCATGGTGCCCATGCGGTGGCCAGAGACGTTCAAGACATCATCAATGCGGCCGGTGATTCGGAAGTAGCCACGGTCTTCGCTGCGGACTGCACCGTCACCCGCCAGGTACATCGTGCCGCCGAGTTCCTCGGGGAAATAGCTCTTCTTGAAACGCTCAGAGTCGCCCCAAATGTTACGGATCATGCTGGGCCAAGGCCGCTTGACCACCAACATGCCACCCGCCCCGTTGGGCATGTCATTACCAGACTCGTCCACGATGGCAGCCATGATGCCCGGCAGGGGCAAGGTGCAAGAGCCGGGAACCAACGGTGTCGCACCAGGCAGCGGTGTGATCATGTGCCCACCAGTCTCCGTTTGCCAGAACGTGTCAACGATGGGGCAGCGCTCACCGCCGACATTGCGGTGGTACCACATCCATGCTTCGGGGTTGATCGGCTCGCCGACGGAACCCAAGATGCGCAGGCTGCTGAGGTCACTGTTTTTAGGGTGGACCGCCTCATTGCTTTCGGCCGCCTTAATCAGGGAACGGATCGCGGTTGGCGCGGTGTAGAAGATGCTGCACTTGTGGCGTTCAATCATCTGCCAGAAGCGACCGGCATTGGGATAGGTGGGCACGCCTTCGAACACGATTTGCGTGGCGCCTGCAGCCAGCGGGCCATAGGCTACGTAGGTGTGACCCGTGATCCAACCGATATCGGCAGTACACCAGAAAACATCGGTGGGCTTCAGATCGAACGTCCAGTTCATGGTCATGCGCGCCCACAGCAAGTAACCGGCAGTGGAATGCTGGACGCCCTTGGGTTTGCCTGTAGACCCAGAGGTATAGAGCACGAACAGGGGATGCTCGGCGTTCACCACTTGGGGTGTGCAGACATCGCTCTCTTTGGCCATCAACTCATGCATGAAATGATCGCGACCCGCCACCATGTTCACGCTGGAGGTCGTGCGTTGGTAGACGATGACCGACTTGACGGCCTCGCAACCACCCAAAGACAGCGCTTCATCGACGATGCTTTTCAGTGGCAGCTCTTTGCCACCGCGCATCTGGAAATTGGCGGTCACCACCGCGCAAGCACCCACGTCGATGATGCGTTCTTGCAAGGCTTTGGCGGAGAAACCACCAAACACCACCGAGTGTGTCGCGCCGATGCGGGCACACGCTTGCATCGCAACCACGCCCTCAATGGTCATGGGCATGTAGATGATCACGCGGTCACCGCAAGCCACGCCTTGAGACTTCAAAACATTGGCGAATTGCGAGACACGGCCCAACAACTCTTTGTAGGTGATCTGAGTCACGGCGCCGTCGTCGGCTTCAAAAATGATCGCCGTCTTGTTCTCTGTCGGCGTACCCATGTGGCGGTCCAGGCAGTTGGCGGAGGCGTTCAACTCGCCATCGCTGAACCACTTGTAAAACGGCGCGTTGCTCTCGTCGAGCACGGTGTTGAAGGGCTTGGTCCAGACCAGGTTGTCCTTGGCGCGTTTGGCCCAGAAACCCTCGAAGTCCGTAGCGGCCTCGTTCACCAGGGCTTCGTATGCTGCCATCCCAGAAACCGCTGCGCCGTCTTTGGCTGCGGCACTGGGCTCGAATACGCGGTTTTCAACCAAGGTGGATTCAATCGCCGAATTGCTACCTGACATGGGGTGATCTCCTTTAAGAATGAGGCCGTGCGCACACAGTCGCACTTTGCAGATGGCTGCAACTGTGCATCGGCGCTCTTACGACCCACTTACACGATTTTTACCACCAAATGCCAGCGCACCCAAACCGCGCCGAAATCTGAGCGCTCTACAATTGGGGATTGATAACCCCGTCTTGAATTGCCCACCGAGAACCCGTTTATGACGCAAGCAACCGCCATCAAAGAAACCGATTTAATCGAATCAGTAGCCGCAGCGCTGCAGTACATCAGCTATTACCACCCTGCGGATTACATCAGCCACCTCGCCCGGGCCTACGACCGCGAGCAAGCCCCCGCAGCGAAAGACGCGATGGCGCAAATCCTGACGAACAGCTACATGAGTGCCACGGGTAAACGTCCGATTTGCCAGGATACGGGTATCGTTAACGTGTTCTTGAAGATCGGTATGGATGTGCGCTTTGAAGGCTTCAGTGCAGGGCTTGACGACGCGATCAACGAGGGCGTTCGCCGTGGTTACGCGATGGCCGGTAACCCGCTGCGGGCAAGCGTCGTGGATGACCCGCAATTTAGCCGTAAAAACACAAAAGACAACACCCCGGCTGTCATCAGCGTGCAAATGGTGCCGGGCGCTACGGTGGACGTCATCGTCTCCGCGAAGGGTGGCGGCAGCGAGAACAAATCGAAATTGGTCATGCTCAACCCCAGCGACTCCTTGGTCGACTGGGTCCTGAAAACAGTGCCCACCATGGGGGCAGGTTGGTGCCCACCCGGCATGCTGGGCATTGGTATTGGCGGGACCGCTGAGAAAGCCATGCTGAGTGCCAAAGAGTCCCTGATGGAGGATTTGGACATGTACGAATTGCTGGAAAAATCCAGTAAAGGCCAGGTACTGACCCCCGTCGAAGAGCTCCGTTTGGAACTCTACGAGAAAGTCAATGCATTGGGCATTGGCGCGCAGGGTTTGGGCGGCCTCACCACGGTGCTTGACGTGAAAATCAAGCAGTATCCCACCCACGCTGCCAGCAAGCCTGTGGCCATGATTCCCAATTGCGCCGCCACACGCCACGCGCATTTCGTCATGGACGGCTCGGGCCCGGTCTACCTGACGCCACCGAGTTTAGACACCTGGCCCAAGGTCAATTGGATGCCCAACACGCAACAAAGTAAGCGGGTCGATTTGAATACCTTGACGAAGGAAGAAGTCGCCAGCTGGAAGCCCGGCCAAACGCTTTTGCTCAACGGAAAAATGCTCACGGGCCGCGATGCGGCGCACAAACGCATCAGCGACATGTTGGCAAAAGGCGAGCCGCTGCCGGTTGACTTTAAAAACCGCGTGATCTACTACGTGGGCCCCGTTGATCCAGTTGGCGACGAGGTCGTCGGTCCAGCGGGCCCGACCACCTCGACCCGGATGGACAAGTTCACCGAGATGATGTTGGCCCAAACGGGCTTGATTGCCATGGTCGGTAAAGCCGAACGCGGCCCCGCAGCGATTGAAGCCATCCAAAAACACCAAAGCGCCTACCTCATGGCGGTTGGTGGTGCGGCCTACTTGGTATCAAAGGCCATCAAGGCATCGAAGGTTGTAGCGTTTGCGGATCTGGGGATGGAGGCCATCTACGAGTTCGACATCGAAGACATGCCGGTCACCGTAGCAGTTGATGCAGGCGGCACCAGCGTGCACAACACCGGACCGGCCGAGTGGCAAAAGCGGATTGCCTCAGGCGAATTCAAGTCGATTCCGGTAGTGCCAGCCTGACGACTGGTTAGTCGTTAGTGGCTTGTGCGGCATGGCGACCCCGTGCCATGTCGAGCGGTATCAGGCAAAGCAGTCCTGCCACGAACAGGGCTGTGGTGGCAAAGATGGCGGTGCGCTGATCACCCTCGGTCGCCCATGTGATGGCGCCATACATGACCGGACCAGCAATCGCTGCCAATCGGGTTGCGAAAGACCAGAGCCCATAGAACTCGGCCAGTTGGTGCGCTGGCGCCAGTAAACCCGCCATCGCACGCCCACTGGACTGACTAGAGCCCATACAAATACCGGCCAACCAAGCCGCGCCCCAGAAGGTGGCTTTGTCGGTGGCCAACCCGGCCCAAACGCAGGTGACTGCCCATCCCACCAACGTCACAGCCAAGGTGAGTCGGTGACCGATGCGGTCTTGCACATAGCCAAATGCCAGCGCGCCAGCCATTGCCGCCGCATTGATCACGAACACCAAAATCATGACCTCATCGGCCTGAAAACCAATAACCTGTTGGGCATAAATAGCGGCCAAAGTGATCGCCACCGCAACACCACCTTGATAGAAAAACGCGCTGGTCAGTAACCAAGAGAAATCGCGATACTGGCGCGAAGCCTGCCACGTCGACCGCAGTCGAGCCAAAGAGGCTCGCACGCCCGACGCCTGAGCGACCGCTATTCGAGGCTCGGCGCGCTCCTTCAGTAAAGCGAAAGTGAAGAGCGAAGCAGCGCCATACATCCCTGCGGTGATCAACATGGTGAC
>Ga0102901_1000715_pt1 | contig 11440 bp, 7 predicted proteins | sample Colrivmet1555A02_FD_78456 | JGI IMG/M metagenome (GOLD analysis project Ga0102901, IMG submission 78456) | Estuarine microbial communities from the Columbia River estuary - metaG 1555A-02 | ecosystem: Environmental > Aquatic > Marine > Intertidal zone > Estuary | place: USA: Columbia River... | reverse complement strand
AGCGACCGCTTCATCAACTGAATTTGGCCGAACGTAGTCAAATTTTGATGGAATCATTATTTGCCTCCTTGGCGAGCAGCGTTGAGCGTTCGCCACACTGTCATTGGAAGTGCCGGCATCGGCACATCGTTTACTCCATATGGTCGAAGTGCATCCACGATTGCGTTGATAACTGCTGGGGTTGATGCAATCGCGCCAGCTTCACCTACGCCCTTAGTTCCAAGTGGATTTGTCGTTGATGGTGTCACTGTGTGATCCGTTACAAACGATGGCAGATCTGGTGCTCCTGGTACCAAGTAATCGGCAAGCGAAGCAGTCAACAGCTGACCATCGGAATCGTAAACTGCGCCTTCGTAAAGTGCTTGTGCAATACCTTGGGCCAAACCACCATGTACTTGTCCTTCGACAATTAGTGGATTGATTTGAATACCAATGTCATCGACACAAACATAAGAACGAATTGTGCTCTTACCGGTTTCGGTATCAACTTCCATGGCACAAAGGTGCGTGCCATGAGGGTAGCTGAAGTCCTGTGGATCCACAGTTGACTCTGCCTGCAAAGTTGGCTCCAAACCATCTGGCAAATCGTGCGCAGAGAATGCCTCGAATGCCACTGCTTGAATTGCCTTTTCCTTTGAAGGGTCACCCTTAACGCGGAATACACCATTATCGAATTCCAAGTCATTGGCGCTGCACTCAAGTTGATGAGCCGCAATCAAGCGAGCCTTCTCAACTACCTTTTCACCTGCGCGCAAGATGGCCTGGCCACCAACTGCTAGCGAACGCGAACCGTAAGTGTCCATGCCGTATGGCGAGGTACGAGTGTCACCGTGAATAACTTCAATGTCATCTACTGGAATACCCAGAGTGTCACTTGCAATCTGGCTCCACGCAGTTTCATGGCCTTGACCATGAGGCGAAGTTCCAGTTACCAATTCAACCTTGCCAGTTGGCAGTACGCGAATTGTGCAGTGTTCCCAACCACCAGCGACATACTTCAGTGCTCCTAAAGTTCGGGACGGTGCAAGACCACACATTTCAGTAAATGTCGAAATGCCGATACCGAGCTGAACTTTGTCACCGGAGGCACGACGCTTTACTTGCTCTGCACGCAATTCGTCGTACTTAAACAAAGCCATCGCCTTGTCGGTAGCAGCTTCATAGTTACCCGAATCGTAAGTTAAGCCAGCAACCGTTGTGTAAGGGAACTCTTCGTGTTTGATCCAGTTCTTCTTACGCAATTCCATTGGCTCCATGCCAAGTTCATTAGCTAGTTCATCCATGATTCGTTCGATGGCGTAGGTAGATTCTGGTCTACCTGCGCCACGGTATGCATCAGTTGGTGTGGTGTTAGTGAATACACCGATGCATGAGAAGTCATAGGCATCCATCTTGTAAATCGCTGGATACATAAACATGCCTAGCAATGGAATACCAGGTGTGATGATCTGTAGGTATGCGCCCATGTTTGCAATGAGGTCAACCTTTAGACCAAGTAACTTGCCATCCTTGGTTGCGGCAATTTCAATGTCCTGAAGTTGATCGCGACCATGGTGGGTAGCCATCATGTCTTCGCTGCGAGTTTCGGTCCACTTAATAGGTCGACCTAGCTTGTTGGCTAGCGCAACACAGAGAATCTCTTCGCGGTAGCACTGGAGTTTGCCACCGAAACCGCCACCGACATCTGGAGCCACAACGCGCAACTTGTTCTCTGATACCCCTGTGACCAAAGCAAGCAGTACTCGAAGTACGTGCGGCACCTGAGTTGCTGACCAAATTGTTAGTTCGCCGGAAGTTCCCATTGGAGAAGCCACGACAGCGCGCGGTTCCATGAATGCTGGGATCAATCGCTGGTTAACAAATCGACGCTTAACAACAATATCTGCCTTAGCTTTGGCTGCCTCGTACGCGCCATCGCCTTGTGGTTGCAACTTGTAGGTGTAGCACTTGTTAGTTCCCTTATCGGAGTGAACTAGCGGGCTACCGTCCTTGATTGCATCATCCATATCGATAACTGCTGGTAGTGATGAGTATTCGACCACTATGCCTTCAAGCGCATCAGCAGCTTGAGCTGCTGTTCCTGCGAGCACTAATGCAACACAGTCGCCCATGTGACGAACTTCGCCCTTTGCAAGCGCTGGGAAGTCAGGCGCGACCATGTCATCAGTTACTGGCCAGACACATGGCACAGACGCATTCAAGTCACCCAACTCGTCTGCACCATAAGCTGCTTCGACACCTGGATACTTAAGCGCACCGGAGACATCAAGTTTGGTGATCTTGGCATGTCCCATCGGGCTACGCAAAATCGCCATGTGAAGTGCGCCTGCCAACTGAATGTTGTCAGTCCATTGCGTCTTGCCCGTTAGTAGTCGAGCGTCTTCCTTGCGCTTAAGTGGACGTCCGATAGCGGCTACGTGTTCTGCTAATTCAGTCATTACTTTCCGCCCTTCATAGTTTCAGCTGCAAGTGCAACTGACTTAACAATGTTGTGGTAACCAGTGCAGCGACAGAGGTTGCCTTCAAGGCCTTCTCTAATCTCTGCTTCGGTTGGATTTGGGTTCTCGCTGAGCAAGTCAACTGCAGACAACACCATTCCTGGGGTGCAGTAACCACATTGCAAACCATGGCATTCCTTGAACGCAGCTTGCACTGGATGCCACTCGTCTCCAGCTAAACCTTCGATTGTGGTAACTGATGAGCCATCAGCCTGTACGGCTAACACACTGCAAGATTTTGCGCTGCGGCCATCAAGTAAAATTGTGCATGCGCCACAGCTTGAGGTGTCGCAACCAACAACGGTTCCAACTTTTCCTACCTGTTCGCGCAAGTAATGAACTAATAAAGTTCGTGGTTCAACTTCACTTTCGTGAAGAACTCCATCGACTGTGATACTTACCTTTGTCATGCGTACTCCAAACGCTCAACACACCCAGCAATGGCTAGTCCGTTGCTGTTAATAGCAAAGTAGACCTGCAAATTCGTTCTGGCAAGGGATTTGCAATAATTCGTGCACCTCGGGCAAACCCCTGATAAATCAATGCTTTTGCTAGATAATCGTTCATTAAGTAGGAATATTCCCGTTAACTAGATTGGAACCAAATGAGTAACGAATCACTGCCTCGACTTTTAACTGGTGATGTCGTTGGTCAGGTGGATGCAACTCAAGTTCCAAGGTATGCCGGCTTGGGCACTTTCGCTCGCCTACCGTTTATCGATGAAGTTTCCGACGTAGATGTTGCATTAGTAGGTATTCCATTTGATACCGGAGTTAGTTACCGACCTGGAGCTAGATTTGGGCCAAGTCATGTGCGGGAATCTTCACGCTTATTGCGACCATTCAATCCAGCCGGAAGCAAGTCCCCATTTGCCTCACAGCAAGTAGCGGATGCTGGTGACATAGCTGCCAATCCGTTTCACATCGAAGAAGCGATTGCCCAGATTGAACGCGGATCCAGAGATTTGCACGAACGCGCAAAACGATTGATAACTATTGGTGGCGATCACACCATAGCTCTGCCATTACTCCGGACCATGGCTGCAAAGCATGGACCTATAAGCGTGGTGCACTTTGATGCCCACCTTGATACTTGGGATTCCTATTTTGGTGAGGACTACACCCATGGCACACCATTTAGACGTGCCTCAGAAGAAGGCTTGATTGATAGAGAAGGATCTATCCACGTTGGCATTCGTGGCCCGCTTTACTCCGCTAAAGATTTAGACCAAGACAAGAGTTTGGGTTTTGAAATCTTTTCTTCCATTGAATTTGAAGACATCGGACCACAGGGCGCAATCGATAAGATTCGCGATCGAGTTCAGAATCGACCAATGTATGTGTCTATTGATATAGATGTCTTGGATCCATCACATGCTCCTGGCACCGGAACTCCAGAAGCTGGTGGTCTAACTAGTCGGGAATTGCTAAAAGTTATTCGTTCGTTTGGTGAGATGAACATTGTTGGCGCGGATGTTGTGGAAGTCGCACCTGCATATGATCATGCGCAAATGACAGGTGTTGCAGCTTCACATGTAATTTATGACTTGCTTAGCGTTATGGCGCCTTCGTAACGCTTGCCTTTAATCTAGAAAAGCGTCGAATGCTTCGTAACCCGTAGCGTTAAGTTGCCAAGGGTTTGTGCGTTCCCAGTTTTGCGCCATGTCGAGCAACAAGTCTTCGCGATATCTTCCGGCTGTGATTTGCAATGCACCGGGCAGTCCACTGCTCATAACAGGCAGTGGCAACGAGATCGCAGGATGCCCAGTGATATTTTGCAGTGCTGTTGAGTAACTTTCTGGTGGCGAAAGTGCTGCTGGTGAATCTGGAGACAATCGACCATCTGCAAACCAACCTATTTCAGCCACAGTTGGAGTTAAGAGAATTGCGTCTCCAGCTAACAGCTCATCCATTACGCGAACGTATTCAAATCTGCGGCGGCGAGCCTCAAGGTATTCATCCAAATCAGCATTCATGCCCTGAGTGAAAAACTCTTGGCTCGCTGGATGCAGAAGATCAAAGTTCTCAACCACCCAATCCCTGCCTAATGAAACTAAGTGTTCAGCTGTTGCTGTGGTGAACCAGTCCAAGTCAGGATCAGCTGTTCCAAACAGTGAGCCAGGTTCAATCCAAGTAACTTGTTGATTTAGCTGACCACTTAGTTCGGCAACTGCCCCACGAAAGACTTGTTCTAACTCGGCAGGTAAGTCACCGAAATCTGAAGTTCTAGTTGCTGCATAAATCTTTGTTGGCCTTTGATTCTGGAAATTCAAATAGTCCTGTGGTCGCACTCCTACTTCACCAATTGGATCACCATTTACTGCTCCCGCAATTACTGACATCAACAGGCGAAGGTCACTAACTGTGGTGGTAAATGGACCTTCAGTTGAAAAATCAATCCAGTCTTGGGTTGGCCAACGACCGATTACTCCGTTTGATGGCTTCAATCCAACTAGTCCACAAAATGCAGCTGGAATTCGTATCGATCCTCCGCCATCTGTTGCAGTGGCAATCGGAACTACACCAGCACTGATTGCTGCGGCCGAGCCACCACTTGATCCGCCAGGAGATAATTCAAGATTCCAAGGATTGTGAGTTACTCCCGTTGCCCGATTAGCGGTGTAACCTTCGATAGCAAATTCTGGAAGTGTTGTCTTACCTACAACGATTGCGCCGGCTGCCTTCAATCGAGCAACTACAGTTCCGTCGACTTTCTCTGGTGGCGCATCTGAAAGTGCCAGGCTTCCTTTTCGAGTTGGTAGTCCAATAACTTGCTCTAAGTCCTTTACTAAAACTGGTACTCCTGCCAGGGGTCCAATGGCTGAGTGATTTGCTGCAGCTTCGAGGGCAGCTTCCGGACAATGCTGTGCCATGTAGTTGAGTGTGGGGTTACTTGACTCAATGTTTTGCAAAGCTCTAGTAACCGTTTTGGTTGGCGATGACTTGCCTTCAGAAACTGCCTGCGCAATTCTTGAAATTGGTCCACTCATTTATGACTCCAACTAGGTATTTGCCTTTGACTTTAGTGCACGATTAGTCAGAACATATATGGGCATAATAAAGATATGAAATTGCTTGCAGGAACCGTAGTTGCCATGTTGGCGCTAACTGCCTGCAGTAGCCAAAGTCCAAATGATGCGGTTACTACAAGTAGTATTCCTGCGCCAGAGAGTTCGAGTTCCGATATGCAATTTGAGCCATCTCCTACCGTTATTGCCGTATCTCAGGAAGTCATAGGCATGACCGAAGAGGAAGCTATTCAAACTATTGAAGGAATTAGTAGTGAGCAATTGGACTACCGTGTAGTTCGCAGAGACGATGAGTCCTACCCAATGACAATGGATTACCGAATCAATCGAATTAATCTAGAAATCGACAATGGTTTAGTTACAAAAACTTCTATTGGTTAAGAAATTTGGTTAGGCAAGTAGTCCAGCAACAAAATCCTTGGCATCGAATGGTGCTAAGTCATCAGGGCCTTCGCCAAGGCCTACCAATTTAACTGGAACACCGAGTGCATCTTGGATCGCCACGATGATGCCACCTTTAGCAGTGCCATCTAACTTGCTCAAAACCACACCAGTTACTGGAACCACTTCACTGAAAACTCTTGCTTGAGTTAAACCGTTCTGGCCTGTGGTGGCATCGATAACTAGCAAGACTTCATCTACTCCGCCGAGTTTTCCAGCAACGCGATAAACCTTGCCGAGCTCATCCATCAAACCTTGTTTTGTGTGTAAACGGCCCGCAGTATCAATCAACACAACGTCAACTTCTTGCTCCTGACCTGCAGTAACTGATTCAAAGGCAACTGATGCTGGATCGCTACCTTCGGCTCCCCTGATAACTGGAACGCCAACACGATCGCCCCAGGTTGTTAACTGCTCAGCGGCTGCAGCGCGGAAGGTATCGGCTGCACCAAGCAAAACATCTTTGTCTTGGGCCGAAAGCATTCGAGCAAGTTTGCCAGTCGTGGTTGTCTTACCTGTGCCATTTACGCCTACGGTTAAAACTACGGCTGGTCGATCTGGGTGACGATCCACTTTCATAGTTCGATCAAAGCCACCATCGACCAGTTTGATTAGTTCGGCCTTTGCAATCTCATGCAATTCATCAGCAGAACTCGCGCCAGATTTTTTCACAGCGCCCTTTAGGGTTTCAACAATTCCAGTTGCGGCACTGACGCCGAGATCCGCCATGATCAAAGTGTCTTCTAAATCTTGCCAAGCATCATCACTGATTGTTGAGCCTGAAAATGTTTGCCGAAAGACTTGGCCAAGACTTCCTTGCGAGCGACCCAGGCGCTCTCGCAACTTGAGCCTTCGCCCTTCCATGGATTCTGGAACATCCGTGGGCACTTGCTTTGATTCAACTGTGCCAGGGATTTCAGCCAGTGACACCGGGTTTACTTCAACTTTTGACGTTTCAACTTGCTGCGCTGAAATTTGAACTGCTGGTTCAGAAACTTTAGTTGGAGCGATAGGAGCAGCAACGTTTTGTTTCTTGCCGCTGGATTTTCTAGAAGCCAAAAAAATAGCGACCGCAATTACTAATACAACGGCTACTGCAATTGAAATGACCAATGAGGAATTTTGGTTCATCGATTAGTCCTTAGATTAAGAATTGTTTGCCATTTGAGCATCAGCACGTTGCTCTGGATTGTCGTGATCATCATGGGTGATGCGCTGGCTAATGACCTGAGTAACACCATCGCCACGCATAGATACGCCATAAAGTGCATCAGCAATCTCCATAGTGCGCTTTTGGTGAGTAATGATCAAGAGCTGTGAGTTAGTTCGTAGTTCAGCCAAAATCTCAAGCAAGCGACCAAGGTTTACATCATCGAGTGCGGCTTCAACTTCGTCGAGGATATAGAACGGACTTGGGCGTGACTTAAACAATGCGATCAAGAAGGCAACAGCGGTAAGTGACTGCTCACCACCTGAAAGCAATGAGAGACGCTTGTAAGTCTTGCCTGGTGGACGAGCTTCGATTTCGACGCCGGAGTTAAGCAAATCGTTTGGCTCAGTAAGGATCATGCGAGCCTCACCGCCTGGGAATAATCTGGAGAAAACCAACATGAATTCACGGGCTGTGTCTTCGTATGCCTGCGAGAAAACTTCTTGGACACGAGCATCAACGTCGCGAATAACACTCATCAAGTCATTGCGTGACTTGCGAAGATCTTCAAGTTGTTCACCAAGGAATTTGTGACGTTCTTCTAGGGCTGAGAATTCTTCAAGTGCAAGTGGGTTAACTTTTCCAAGCAATGCAAGCGAGCGCTCAGCGGCAGCCAATCTAGATTCCTGCTGAGTGCGAACGTATGGGTACGGCTCTGGTTCTGGATCATCTGGATTTACTTCATCACCTGGCGCCGGTGGCGAAGGTGGCACCATTACGTCAGGACCATATTCAGCCAATAATTCTTCTGGTCCAACGCCATAGTCTTCGACCGACTTGTTTTCCATTGCCTCAATGCGAAGTCTTTGTTCGGCGCGGGCAACTTCGTCCCGGTGAACTGAATCTGTCAGCACTTCAAGGTCAGCAGTTAGTTCCCGGATGCGTTCACGAATCTTGCGAACTTCGGCTTCTTCGGCTTGGCGAGTAGTAACTGCTTGCTCGCGTTCGAACTGAGCTAACGCAACTGACTGGGTAAGTAACTCGAGCGCAGTTTCAGAAGCAACAACTACTGCTTTTGCGATCTGTGCTTCGCGGCGGCGGCGTTCCCGCAATTCGATCGCGCGAGCGCGAGCGGTGCGCTCAAGATTTGCGGAATGTTCAAGTTGTTCCGCCTGGGTTCCCAGGGCTCGCACACGTTCTTCACCGGTACGAACAGTAAGGCGGACATTGAGTTCGGCCTGACGAACATCCTCAAGTGTCTTGACTAACGATTCCCGACTTTCTTCGCTTAATTCGGAATCGGAGATTTGATCGTTCTCAGCAGCAGCGTAACGAGCTTCAAGTTCTTGTACGCTGCGCAAATCATCTTCACGGGCTTTGTTTGCCGAAGCAATTGCAGCGGCTACACGATCTGCTTCACCGGTTGCACTTCGAACAACTGATTGCAAACTTCCAAGTTGAACAGCGATGGCAGCCATGCTGGCATCAGATTCATGCAATCTTTCAAGTGAGTTACTGACGAGCACAAGCGCAGCTTCTTGGGCTTGGGTTGCTCCAACAACTGCGAACTTGGCGCGGTCAACGCGGTGTGCTGAAGCCTCTAACTTAAGTCGGGCTTCATCAATTGCAGCTTGGATCTCGACCAGGCTTTGGGTGCCTTGCGATCCACCTTGCACAAATCCGTGACCGACTAAGTCACCATCACGAGTTACTGCGCGAAGAGATTGATTGGAAGTTACAACTTGGCGGGCTTCTTCAAGTGAGTTGGTGACAACCACTCGCTGCAAAATTCCAGAAAGTGAAGAACGTAATTCGGCATCACAAGAAATGAGGTCTACTGCGTAACGCTGGCTTCCAGGAAGTGTTGGCCACTGGCTTTGATCACTGGAGTTTTGCCCAACAACAACTAATGCAGCTCGACCGGCATCATCACGACGTAACATTCGAACGGCATTTTCGGCGGCATCAGTTGATGAAACTGCGATTGCATCTGCTGCTGAGCCAAGTGCTGCAGCTATCGCGGATTCCCAACCGTTTTCAATCTGCATTAGCGCAGCAACTGAACCAAGGATTCCTGACATTGTGTCGGTGGCAGCAAGAATCGCTGCCCCGCCATCACGACGTGCCATTCCTTGCTCAAGAGCCTCAAGGCGAGCAATTGCGCCAGCACGTTCGCGCTCTGCTTCTTGCTCTTCAAGTTTGGCTGACTCTAATTCTTTTTCGGCATCTGCTAGCGCACGTGAGGACTCATCGTGCTCACTATCAAGACCAAGTTCGCCAGCATCCATGCCGGCAACTTGAGTTTCCAATGCCGTAAATTCCTGAGCGGCTTGATCGGCGCGATCGCGGGCTTCGGCCAGACGCTCATCAAGACGTTCAATTTCAGCAGAACGTGCATCAAGTCGAGACTTAGCAGCCGCAACTTGGCCAGCAATTCTTGCTAGACCTTCACGACGATCGGCGACAGCGCGAGTTGCTGCATGTAGTCGGGCATCTTCGGCAGCAAGTGCGGCTTCGGCTGATGTTCTTTCGCTGATTGCAGCGTTAAGTGCTAACCGGTCGGCATCAACTTGACCTGCAAGTTCTGATTCTTGAACCCGCAAGGCATGAGCTTCGCGATCGATTTCTTCTGGATCGCGTCCGCGACTAACTTCTTCTTCTTCAGTTTCACCTAAGCGAACGCGTTCTTTAGCAAGAGCCATTGTGGAGCGAAGGCGTTCTTGTTGTGCACCTAATGCATAGAAAGTATTTTGAGCACGATCAACTTGTGGGGCTGATTCGGCAATTGCTGCATCCAAAATTGCTTCGCGCGCTTTTGCAGCCGTTAGTTCGCTTTCCACTTCACTGCGTCGTTCCCGCAGGGCAGTTTCGTCGGCAATTTCGGCTTCAAGCGCAGACTTCATTTGGGTTAAATCATCGGCAAGAATACGAAGTCGAGAATCACGAACATCTGACTGAATTACGTTTGCGCGTCTAGCAACTTCAGCTTGGCGACCAAGAGGCTTTAGTTGACGACGAAGTTCATTTGTTAGATCCTCAACACGGGTGAGGTTAACTTCCATCGCTTCAAGTTTGCGAATTGCTTTTTCTTTGCGTTTGCGATGCTTGAGTACACCAGCTGCTTCTTCGATGTAACCACGTCGTTGTTCCGGCGTTGCAAGCAAGATGTCGCGTAGTTGACCTTGGCCAACAATTACGTGCATCTCGCGACCAATGCCAGAGTCGCTGAGTAACTCTTGAATGTCTAACAAACGTGAAGTGGTGCCGTTGATCGCGTATTCAGAGCCACCGTTGCGGAACATGGTTCGCGAAATAGTGACTTCGGCATAATCAATCGGTAATGCGCCATCAGAGTTATCGATGGTCAGGAGAACTTCGGCGCGTCCAAGTGGCGCTCGTCCTGTGGAGCCAGCGAAGATAACGTCTTCCATTTTTCCGCCGCGCAAGCTTTTTGCGCCTTGCTCACCCATTACCCAAGCGATTGCATCAATAACGTTTGACTTGCCTGAGCCGTTCGGGCCGACAACTGCAGTAATACCTTGTTCAAAATTCAGGGTCGTTGAAGATGCGAACGACTTGAAGCCGCGGATCGTCAGACTCTTCAGGTACACGCGAATCTTTCTCGAGTTTTCGCTGGTCAGGGGAAGAGGACGCAGGCGGTGGAATTGCTTGCGCCCAGTCTATCTTTTGCCCTTGAAATCATTGGATTTGGGCAGGGAAATTACGACTTTGACCAGGATTGCAATTCGCCCAGGATATTGGCCCAACCCTTGTAGTCAATTAGCTGAGGCGTCGATCCAGCAATGGTTGTGCCAATGTGCTGGCGGAAGTCTGGAAACTGCTGAACGACCTGAGCAAAAGTGTCCGAATATGTGCGAATTGTGAAGAGAATGTCTCCAGAATCAGGCAATTTTCGCAAGGTCTGGCGCTCGCGTCGGAAGTAGAGCGCCTCCTCGATATTGGCGCTCGTGATTTCCATTGCATCAGGACTGCGAACTGCAGTTGGCTGATGGAGTTCACCGCTATCCATTACAGTCCAGTTCACGCGCCAAACTGGACGCTCAATAGATAGCTTGTCGAAGATGTTTTGAGTGGCGGCACCGATGGTCTCGGCGTAATGCGGCACCGGGCCGTGAATCCCAAGCAGGTTCTTGCCGATCTTTTCGCGCACATCCCAGCGACTTGGAAAGCACAAACTAGCTGCGGACAAAATCCAATCGTTTCCAACTTGGCTCATTACACAGAGGTCTTCTTGCACAAGTAGTGACGCAGCTTCAAGTGGATGCAAGCTTGGGTCAACAGAAACTTCGTTTGGCCAGCGTT
>Ga0102901_1000709_pt1 | contig 11482 bp, 8 predicted proteins | sample Colrivmet1555A02_FD_78456 | JGI IMG/M metagenome (GOLD analysis project Ga0102901, IMG submission 78456) | Estuarine microbial communities from the Columbia River estuary - metaG 1555A-02 | ecosystem: Environmental > Aquatic > Marine > Intertidal zone > Estuary | place: USA: Columbia River... | reverse complement strand
TAATGGAATTTACATTTCCAGGAGTGGATGAAGAAGTTTGGAAAACACAACTTAAAAAAACCTATTCAACCCGAGATTTTCAAAGTAATTTTATTTATCATTCCATTCAAAAAGTTATAGAATTGACATCGGAAGGGGTAACTACATCAGGATTTGAAACTTTAGAACAAAACACTTCCTATTTATTTATTTCGAACCACAGAGACATTATTTTAGATACTTCCATTTTAAATGGTTGCTTGTTTGACCATGGATTATTGATGACAGCCTCAGCAATTGGTGACAACTTGGTTAAAAAATCATTCATGAATATCTTAGCTAAAATCAATAGAAACTTCCTTGTTTTAAGAGGATTGCCGCCAAGAGAATTATTACAAAGTTCCAAGTTATTGTCGGAATATATTGCCCAATTATTATTGAGAGAAAATAGATCCGTTTGGATTGCACAACGTGAAGGACGCACCAAAGACGGAAACGATGCAACACATCCAGGAGTTTTAAAAATGCTTGCTATGGGTTCTGACGAGGAAAACGTGATCAACTATTTTAAGAAAATTAAAATAGTTCCTATTTCTATTTCATATGAATACGATCCTACTGATGCTTTAAAAATGCCTCAATTATTAGCTGAAGCAAATAATGAAGTGTATGTTAAAGCAAAAAATGAAGATTTTAACACGCTGTTAAGTGGAATAATGGGGCCGAAAAAAAGGATTCATATTAGTGTTGGAAAAATATTGGACACCGAATTGGATGCTATTGGGTTAGAATATGAAAATACCAATAAACAAATACAAGCATTGGCCCAAGTTTTAGATTATGCAATTATCAAGAACTATAAATTATGGCCCACAAACTATATTGCTTATGATATTGTAAACGAAACAACTAAGTTTTCTCATTTATATACCAAAGATGAAAAAGCACTTTTTGAACGCAGATTAGAAATGAGAATTGATCATTCTAATGAATTTTTAAAGCATAGTTTCCTAGCAATGTATGCTAACCCTGTGGTCAATAAAATGAAATTAGAAGATGCAATCTAAAGCTAAAATATTATTAATATATACTGGCGGCACCATCGGAATGATGAAAGATTTCGAAACGGGCGCATTGAAAGCTTTTAATTTCAGCAAATTAATTTCCAAAATTCCCGAATTAAAACAACTTGATTGCGATATAGAAACGATATCATTCGAGAAGCCTTTGGATTCCTCCAATATGACTTCTATTCACTGGATTTCTATAGCAAATAGTATAAAAAATAATTACGATTCTTTTGATGGTTTTGTAATTTTACACGGTTCAGATACAATGTCTTACACCGCCTCTGCGCTGAGTTTTATGCTGGAAAATCTATCTAAACCTGTAATTATTACAGGCTCACAATTACCAATTGGAGATTTAAGAACGGATGCCAAAGAAAATTTAATTACCGCCATTCAAATAGCTTCTTTACAATCAAAAAATAAATCGGTTATTTCAGAAGTAGGACTTTATTTTGAATACAAACTACACCGTGGAAATAGAACGACGAAAATCAATGCAGAACATTTCAATGCTTTTGCTTCTCCAAACTACCCTGAATTAGCTGAATCAGGCGTGCATTTAAAAATAAACACTTCTTTTTTATTACCAAAATCGAGTAAAAAATTCAAAATAAATACCGATTTAGATGATAATGTTGCGGTAATAAAAATGTTTCCAGGAATTAACGAATCTGTTTTGTCAGCAATTTTAAATATTCCAAATCTAAAAGGGATTGTTTTAGAAACCTATGGATCTGGAAATGCTCCAACGGATGAATGGTTTATTTCGCTTCTAAGAAAGGCAATTAAAAGCGGATTACACATTGTAAATGTCACCCAATGCTCCGGCGGAAGTGTAACTATGGGTCATTATGAAACGAGTACGCTATTGAAAAAAATAGGAGTGATATCCGGGAAAGATATTACCACTGAAGCTGCGGTAACCAAATTAATGTTCCTTCTTGGGCAAAAAGTACCAGCAAAAGATTTCAAAAATCATTTTGAAACTTCTATCCGGGGTGAATTATCATAAATCTGTTCAATTAACTTTTATTAACGACTTTTTTTTTAGTTATTTGCAAACCCAAATAGAGAGGTGGCCGAGTGGCTGAAGGCGCACGCTTGGAAAGCGTGTATATGGCAACATATCGAGGGTTCGAATCCCTTCCTCTCTGCAAAGAATTAACGCTTCCTGAAAGGGGAGCTTTTTTGTTTTAAAGCAGGACAAACTTTTTAGTTTGTTCCTGCTTAGAAAAAAAATGATTTGGCATTTATGCCAACAGTAATTCTTTGTGAGTTCCTCGTCACGGGATAACAAAGTAATCCCTTCCTCTCTGCAAAGAATGAATACAAACTCTAATTACTTATAAATTAAGCAGTTAGAGTTTTATTTTTATCTAAGATAAGAATTAAAAGTATTTCTATTACTTTTTCGTATCTTTAAACCACAAAAATAAGAGATATGCGTATTCTGATAAATTGCTTTATTTTTCTATCTTTTTGCTCCGTTTTTGCTCAGTCGGTTCCCGATTTTGAAGCGGTAGATTCTTTGTATCGTGAAGATCAATTTTATATAGGAGTAACATATAACACACTTCAAAAAAGACCATTAGGGGTAACCCAAAATAAATTCACACCAAGTTTTTCAATTGGAATTTTGAGAGACATGCCAATTAACAAGGCTAGAAACAAAGCTATTGCTGCTGGAATTGGTTATTCATTGAATACTTACAATCAAAATATAGTAATTTCTGAAAACAATGATAAACCTTTATACAATACCATTTCAGACGGAACTTTATTTGATAAAAATAAATTATCTCTTCATTCTATAGATATTCCAATCGAATATAGATGGCGTACTTCAGTGCCAGAAACCCATAAATTTTGGAGAATTTACACTGGTTTCAAAATGAGTTACATGTTTTATACACAATCAAAATATGAAGACGCTCAAACTTCGTATTTAGTCACTGGAAATCCTGACATTAGCAAATTTCAATATGGAACTTACTTGAGTGTTGGTTATAATACCGTTAATTTCAATATTTAATATGGTTTAAATCCTATATTTAAATCGGCGGAATTAAATGGAAAAGCAATTGAAATAAATTCTTTGAATTTCGGATTTATGTTTTACATTCTATAACCAAAGGTAAGTTAGAGCGAGCTGAGGTAGTAATCCTGTAAAAAATCCAAATAAAATCTCATTGTAAGTGTGTGCTTTTAACTCCAATCTAGAAGTGGCTACCAATCCATTTAAGAGTACTAATACAGCAAAACCATAAATTACATTTACCTCAAAATGTAGACTTAAAGCGCCAACAAAAACAGTTAATGCGCTAATTCCAACTAAGTGAATACTGGCTTTTATTTTTAAGAATACCAATATTAATAAGATAAAAGTACTGATTAATCCTCCCAATAAATAGAAATACAATTCTGGCAAAATGGACTCTTTAATGGTATTTGAAAGTAATAAATAAAGGATCATTCCTTGAAATATCAAAGGAATTTTACGCTCGGATAAATCAGGAATCATTACATCATCTGCTTTATTAAATGAACGTAAAAAATAGAAAAAAGCTATTGGAATTAAAATCGTAACAACCCCTATTTGCAATAAAACTATATATTTCTGCTGGTTAGTATAATAAAAAGTACTTATCAAAAAATAGCATATCGTACCGAACATTGGGATGAATATCGGATGAAAAAAATAAGAAAAAAGAGCAATGATTTTTTTCAAAATAATAAAATAGGTTACATTTTTTTTCTCATTCGAGCCACAGGGATATCTAGTAATTCTCTGTATTTTGCAATTGTTCTTCTCGCAATTGGGTAACCTCTTTCTTTCAGTATTTCTGCTAATTGGTCGTCTGGCAAAGGCTTGTGCTTGTCTTCTTCGGCAATTACATTTTGCAATATTTTCTTTATTTCTAATGTGGAAACATCCTCTCCTTGGTCGTTTTTCATTGCTTCAGAAAAGAACTCTTTAATCAATTTTGTTCCATACGGAGTTTCTACATATTTGCTATTGGCAACACGAGAAATCGTAGAAATATCGAGACCTACCATATCGGCAATATCTTTCAAAATCATCGGTTTCATCTTAGTTTCTTCCCCATCAAGGAAAAATTCTTCTTGAAAATGCATGATCGCATTCATCGTAACATACAACGTTTCTTGGCGTTGCTTGATGGCATCAATAAACCATTTTGCAGAATCTAATTTTTGCTTAATAAACTGAACGGCTTCTTTTTGAGAATTCGATTTGTCTTTGGAAACTTTATAGGTTTGCATCATTTCCTGATAATCTTTCGAAACATGAAGCGAAGGTGCGTTTCTGCCATTTAACGTAAGTTCTAACTCACCGTCAACAATTCTAATTGCGAAATCCGGGACAATATTTTCAGTTACTTTATTATTTCCTGTGAACGATCCGCCTGGTTTTGGGTTTAATTTTTCTATTTCATGAATGGCTTTTTTCAATTGGTCATTCGAAACATTAAATTTATGAATTAACTTATCGTAGTGTTTTTTTGTAAAAGCATCAAACTGTTCCGACAAAATAGAAGTCGCTAGAGCCACTGATTCTGTTGGCGTTTTGTGCTTTAATTGTAACAACAAGCATTCTTGCAAATCGCGAGCTCCAACACCAGAAGGCTCCAATTCATGAATAACGTGTAACAGGTTTTCAACTGTTTTTTCATCTGTATAAACTCCTTGTGTGAAGGCTAAATCATCAACAATATCCTGAATGCTTCTTCGAATATAACCCATATCATCAATGCTGCCCACCAAAAATTCAGCGATTTCACGTTCGCTATCATTCAAAATAAAGGTATTCAGCTGATTGATTAAATCTTGGTGAAAACTAACAGGCGATGCCAATGGCGATTCTAAATTGGAATCTTCATCACCATAATTATTGGATTGGGTTTTGTAATCGGGAATTTCGTCGTTGGTTAAGTAATCGTCAATATTGATATCATCGGCTTCGATTCTATCATTTTCGGCATCATCATAATCGTCATAGTTTTCATTTTCAAACTCATCCGCTTCATAATTGTCTTCCGTACCCGTTTCTAAGGCAGGATTTTCATTCATTTCCTCCAATAAACGTTGCTCAAAAGCTTGCGTAGGCAATTGAATTAACTTCATCAACTGAATTTGTTGTGGAGATAATTTTTGAGATAACTTTAAATTTAGGAATTGCTTTTGCATTTTATTGTTTAAAAGTTTAAGGTTTAAAGTTTAAGGTTGCAGCATTTTAAACAACTTTAAACTTTAAACTTCAAACAAATTTTTAGAATTCCGCACTTCCAGGAGTTCTTGGAAATGGAATTACATCGCGAATATTACTCATACCCGTTACAAACAGCACCAATCTTTCAAAACCAAGTCCAAATCCAGAGTGTACGGCGCTTCCAAATCTGCGGGTATCCAAGTACCACCATAATTCTTCTTCGTCTATTCCTAGCACTTTCATTTTTTCGATTAATACATCGTAGCGCTCTTCTCTTTGCGATCCTCCAACGATTTCACCAATTCCTGGGAATAAAATATCCATGGCACGAACGGTTTTTCCATCTTCATTCAATCGCATGTAAAACGCCTTAATATTGGCTGGGTAATCGTAAAGAATCACAGGGCATTTAAAGTGTTTTTCCACTAAATAACGCTCGTGCTCCGATTGTAAATCAGCTCCCCATTCTTCAATAATATAATTGAATTTCTTATTTTTATTCGGCTTGCAATTTCTTAAAATATCTATCGCTTCAGTGTAAGAAACGCGTTTGAAATTGTTTTCTAAAACAAAATTCAATTTCTCTAATAACGTCATTTCACTGCGTTCCGCTTGCGGTTTTACCTTTTCTTCATCGATTAAACGACCTTCAAGAAATTTCAAATCGTCTTGGCATTTATCCATCGTGTATTTAATCACATACTGGATAAAATCTTCCGCCAAGTCCATGTTGTCACTCAAATCATTGAAAGCTACTTCTGGCTCAATCATCCAAAACTCGGCCAAGTGACGCGAAGTATTGGAGTTTTCAGCACGAAATGTAGGTCCAAAAGTATAAACCTGACCCAAAGCCATCGCGTAGGTTTCCGCTTCCAATTGGCCCGAAACCGTTAAGTTGGTTTCTTTACCAAAAAAGTCTTCTTTATAATTTACTTTTCCGTCGTCTGTTTTTGGGGTATTTTCAAATGGTAATGCCGTAACTTTAAACATTTCTCCTGCACCTTCAGCATCCGAACCTGTAATAATTGGGGTATTCACATAGACAAAACCGTTGTTTTGAAAATAATTATGAACCGCAAACGACAATACCGAACGCACTCTCATAATCGCTCCAAAAGCATTGGTACGAACTCTTAAATGGGCGTTTTCACGCAAAAATTCAAGGGAATGTTTCTTAGGTTGCATTGGGAATTTCTCAGCATCAGAATCGCCTAAGATTTGAATTTTTGTAACTTGAATTTCAAATTTTTGCCCCGCACCTTGGCTTTCTACTAATGTTCCCGTAACTGAAACTGCTGCTCCAGTAGTAATGCGCTTCAAGGTTTCCTCTGGTGTATTTTCAAAATCAACTACACACTGAATATTATTTATAGTTGAACCGTCATTTAACGCAATAAACTGATTGTTTCTAAACGTGCGCACCCATCCTTTGGCATTCACTTCATGCAACGTTTTGGTACTATTCAATAAATCTTTAACCTTGATATGTTTCATCTTGAAAATCTAATATTATTAAAATAACCATCATAATTAGATGCAAATATAATGGATTTCGACCAATTTTCCTCGTCTAGAATAAACGATTTATCCGATATTTTATTTTGTGAGTTGGCTTTTTTTGGGCGTGCCCCTCCTTAAAAACTCCGGGTCGGGCTTTCCGCTACAAGTCCTCGCAAAGTTCCACTGCGTTCCACTTTACTGTGGGCTATTCGCTTCACTCCCTCACGCGAGCGCAGATTTATGATTTTAGGTTTTTGATTTAAGATTTCAAAATAGAAGAAAATAATATAGATTTAGAGAAACACCTAGCCCGTTTTCAAAACGGGTCAGGTGTAAACTATTCAATAACCATTTCGGGAATTTCTCCTTCAATTATTAAGTCGGCTTCAGTGGCCGCAATGATGTGTTCTACAGAAACGCCTGGCGCTCTTTCTAGAAGTTTAAATCCTTTTGGGGTAATTTCTAAAACCGCCAATTCCGTTACTACTTTTTTAACGCAGCCCACACCTGTTAATGGCAAAGTACATTTTTTAAGAATTTTACTTTCACCGGCTTTGTTAACGTGCATCATCGCCACAATAATATTATCGGCAGAAGCCACTAAATCCATAGCGCCGCCCATTCCTTTAACCATTTTACCCGGAATCTTCCAATTGGCAATATCACCATTTTCAGAAACTTCCATGGCACCCAAAATCGTTAAATCAACATGTTGCCCACGGATCATTCCAAAACTCATTCCAGAGTCAAAAAAACTCGCTCCTGCTAATGTGGTAATCGTTTGCTTTCCTGCATTTATTACATCGGCATCTTCTTCGCCTTCAAATGGAAATGGGCCCATTCCAAGAACGCCATTCTCACTCTGAAATTCCACCGAAATGTCTTTTCTAACGTAGTTGGCTACAAGAGTTGGAATTCCAATTCCGAGGTTCACGAAATAGTTGTTTTTAACTTCTTTTGCAATTCGTTTTGCGATATCATTTTTATCTAAAGCCATAGTTTTAATTTTTGAATCCTAATTTCACAATTAGATTGTCCTTATCGTTTCTCATCTTCAAATTAGATAATTTTCAAATTACTTTTGTCTCACCGTGCGTTGTTCAATTCTCTTTTCATATTTTTCACCTTGGAAAATGCGTTGTACGAATATCCCTGGAATATGAATTTGGTTGGGATCTAGCGATCCAGCTTCTACCAATTCTTCTACTTCCGCTACAGTAATTTTTGCGGCACCCGCCATACAAGGATTGAAATTTCTAGCGGTTCCTTTAAAAATTAAGTTTCCTGCGGTGTCGCCTTTCCATGCTTTTACAATTGCAAAATCGGCTTTGAAGGCATGTTCCATAATGTGCATTTTGCCATTGAATTCTCGTGTTTCTTTTCCAACAGCGACTTCAGTTCCAAAACCTGCTGGAGTAAAAAACGCTGGAATTCCCGCTTGAGCAGCGCGGCATCTTTCGGCAAGTGTTCCTTGTGGAATCAATTCTACTTCCAATTCTCCTGACAACATTTGACGTTCAAATTCGGCATTTTCACCTACATAAGAAGAGATCATTTTTTTGATTTGCTTTTTGTGTAATAGTAAACCGAGTCCAAAATCATCAACACCGGCATTATTAGAAATACAGGTTAAGTTGTCATTTCCTTTTTTTACTAATTCGGCGATGGAATTTTCAGGAATTCCACACAATCCGAAACCTCCTAGCATAATAGTCATTCCGTTTTCAACACCATTTAGGGCTTCTTGAACTGTAGGTACTTTTTTATTAATCATCGTTGGTTTATTCTTAGTTTTTCTTACTTCAAAAATAACGAATTATAAATCAATTTTTTCTAATTTCTATAAAATAAGTAGCCTCAAAATCACAAATTCTGATTTTGAGGCTACATATTCATTTATACAATAATTTTCTTTTTATCTCAAATCCCTAGCCTGGACCTGCCTGCCGGCAGGCAGGTGGCAGTGGAAATCCCACGTGATTGCGAGGCACGAAGCAATCTCGTGGATTGCAACGTATAGCCGGAAAAAGCTCCAAAAAACTATAGACTAAATTCGTCTGTATTTTGTTCGGTTGCTGTAGAATCTTTTTTGGCTGGTGGCGACCAACAATCGACTTTTATGGATAGATTATCTGGTCTTTCGAAGTCTTCTTTTGAGAGTTTTAGCGTTTCATCGTTGTAACATTTTTTCATCATCAATCCCCAAATAGGTAATGCTGCCACGGCTCCTTGACCGTAAGTGATGCTTTTAAAACGGGCGGAACGGTCTTCGCAGCCTACCCAAACCCCGGTTACCAAATTAGGCACCATTCCCATAAACCAACCGTCTGATTGATTTTGTGTGGTTCCAGTTTTTCCTGCAATTGGGTTGGTAAATACATACGGATATCCGGTAACTCTGTTGTAACCGTTTCCTCCACCTTGGGTTCTCAATCGAGATCCTGAGCCTTCTTCGGTTACGCCTTCCAATAATTTTATTACTGCAAAAGCCACATCTTTGTTCAATACATCGTGCGATTCAGGAATTGGTTCGTAAAGTACCACTCCGTTTTTATCTTCAATTCTTGTGATGAACTGCGGTTTGATGTAAACTCCTTGATTTGCAAAAGTGCTGTAGGCAGCAACCATGTCCTGAACGGTAATATCTACGGCGCCTAAAGCAATTGATGGTTGCAATGGAATTTCTGATTTTATACCTAGTTTATGTGCTAATTCTACTACAGCTTCTGGACCTACTTTGTCCATTAATTTTGCCGAAACGGTGTTAATTGAGTTGGCCAATGCCTTTTTTAAGGTTACCATTCCTCGGTATTTATTATCGGAATTGGAAGGAGTCCAAGTTTCTGTAACGTGGTGACGACCAACAGGAATTGTAAATGGCGAATCGATAATGGAATCGCAAGGGGACATATTCAATTGTTCGATTGCAGTTGCATAAACGAATGGCTTGAAGGTTGAACCCACTTGTCGCGCGCCTTGACCTACGTGATCGTACTGGAAATATTTATAATTTATTCCTCCTACCCACGCTTTTACATGTCCCGTTTGAGGCTCCATTGACATCAATCCAGTTTGTAAGAAACTTTTGTAATAACGAATAGAATCTGCTGGGGTCATTATCGTATCACGTTCTCCTTTCCAGGTAAAAACGGTCATTTTAGTTTTCAGACTAAAAGATTTAATGATCTCTTCATCACTTTTATCTTGTAGTTTTAATTCCCTCCAACGATCTGAAGTTTTCATGGCTTGCATCATGATTTTATCGGTTTCGATTTTAGAAATATTTACAAAAGGGGCGTTTTTATTGTTTTTTGATTGATCGAAAAATTCCAGTTGTAAATTAGTTAAATGCTCCGTCACCGCTTCTTCAGCATACGCTTGAATTCTAGAATCGATGGTGGTATAGATTTTTAATCCGTCTCTGTAAATATCGTATTCAGACCCGTCGGGTTTTTTATTTTCTTTGAGCCAATTTTTCATGAATTCTCTAAGATATTCACGGAAATAAGTTGCAATTCCGTCTTTATGGCTTTCTGGATGAAAGTCTAAAACGATAGGTTCTTTTTCTAATTGTATTTTTGCTTCTTCAGATAAAAAATTATTTTTCACCATTTGCCCCAAAACTACATTTCTACGGTTTTGTACTTTTTCTAACCTTTTTATAGGGTTGAAAAGAGAAGGGTTTTTAAGCATTCCAACCAACATTGCCCCTTCGCTAACGGTTAAATCACGTGGTTCTTTTCCGAAATAAACTTTTGCTGCAGAACGGATTCCCACTGCCGTATTAATAAAATCGGCTTTGTTGAAGTACATCGCAATGATTTCATTTTTGGTATATTGGCGTTCTAATCGGATGGCAATTATCCACTCTTTTGCTTTTTGAATTATTCTAAAAGGTAAAAATTTTGATCCTTCACCGTGAAACAATTGTTTGGCTAATTGTTGCGTTAAAGTACTCGCTCCTCCGCTAGTTCCAAAACTTGCTATGGCACGTAAAGTTCCTCTTCCGTCAACACCTGAATGTTCGTAAAAACGCTCGTCTTCGGTTGCTACCAAAGCATTAACGAGGTGTTTGGGTAAGTCTTGGTATTTTATTGAAGTTCTATTTTCATTGTAAAATTTTCCGATGGTAACTCCATCCGAGGAGATCACTTCTGTAGCCAAATTTGAATCTGGGTTTTCTAAATCTTCAAATGAAGGCATCGATCCAAAAAGTCCCCAAGATGCAAAAAGAAAAAACACACTTATTCCAGCCAGACTGTAAAAAAAGACTTTCCAAAATTTCTTTTTGTAGTATTCGATGTCTTTAACGGGGTTGCTATTTTTTTTTATTGCCATACTATTTTTCTAATGATTCTACTCTAAAACCAACCTCGGTTATTCCTTCTAGATCTTGAACTCCGACGATTTTTCCTGTTTGGCGTACTGCTTGTTTGATGTGAATTTTATTGTTTTCTGAAGCTTTAAATTTCACATTTTCTTTGTAAAACAATTTACTTTCTTTAATATCGCTAAATCCTTCACCAAGAAGGGTTCCATCCACATCGGCCATTTCATATTCTAAAGTATCTACTTTGGTTAGCCCATTTGGTTGCTCCATAGAAACGATTAAAAACAGATTATTAAATTTATAATCGTCATTTGCTCTTAGGTTTATGAACAAATTGTATTTTTTTAAAGTATCCATTTTAGGAAGTTCGAAAAC
>Ga0102901_1000707_pt1 | contig 11495 bp, 9 predicted proteins | sample Colrivmet1555A02_FD_78456 | JGI IMG/M metagenome (GOLD analysis project Ga0102901, IMG submission 78456) | Estuarine microbial communities from the Columbia River estuary - metaG 1555A-02 | ecosystem: Environmental > Aquatic > Marine > Intertidal zone > Estuary | place: USA: Columbia River... | reverse complement strand
GATGAAAAGAACGACGCCGCCGATGATCCAAAACAGGCTCAGTGGCGCAAGTATAATGGTGAAGAACGCGATAGATCCAACCGCCTCATAGAAATGGCCGAAGTGATCCCTTTGATCATGCAAAACACCTCGTCTTGGCCCATGTTTGCCGTGCCGCCGTGGCATCCGAGTTCGTCGAGCAGGATTGTGGCGAGGATGGCTAGGATCGGAAGGAGCGTGAGAGTTGCGATGAGGGTGAGTTTGAGCATTGTTTGGTTGTTGGGTCTTCGAGGATGAATTGGATGTACCGTAACCTTAAGGGGTGTTTGTTCTTCAGTCATTTTGGAAACTTACTGTCCGGTTAATAAGCCGTGTTACGAATTGCATTGCCATCCAAGTTGCAGGGAGTACCAAAACTAAAACTACTAAAAGAAAGCCGAGAAAATTTGGTTCACGGTGGCCGCGCGACTCGTGGAAATAGCTTAGGCTGGGAACGTCACTAAGCAAATGAGAACCAATCATACTTGCAGAAATGAAAACTGGTGCAATTGCAAAAACGAAAAAGAAGACGAACAAGATACCGGATCCAAATACGCGTTTTAGAACAAACACATTTGAACACTCATGGCACTCATGCGCATCGAACTTGTTTTTGGGAGGGATGAGTTTTGAAATTAAGCGCAATGGTTGAATGGTCTGGCATTTCGGGCAGCGATACCGAAATAAATTTGACCATGGGCCGACGCGTACAGCATCAGCCCGAGAAATTCTTATTTCTGCACTTCGTGGCACAGATTACAAATCCATCAACAACCGACGTGGATCTTCGAGCGCTTCTTTCACCCGCACGAGGAAGGTCACAGCGCCTTTGCCGTCGACGATCCGGTGGTCGTAGGAGAGGGCCAGATACATCATTGGGCGGATCACGACTTGGCCGTTGATCGCCATCGGGCGGTCTTGGATTTTGTGCATGCCGAGGATGCCTGATTGCGGGGGGTTCAGGATGGGCGAGGACATGAGCGATCCGTAGACGCCACCGTTGGAGATGGTGAATGTGCCGCCTGACATGTCGGCCATCGACAGTTTGCCGTCGCGGGCCTTGGCGCCCATTTCGGCAATCGCTTTCTCGATGCCAGCGAAGGACATCTGGTCGGCGTCATTAAGCACAGGGACCACGAGGCCTGTTGGCGTGCCAGCCGCGATGCCCATGTTGACGTAGTTTTTGTAAACAACGTCTGTGCCGTCGATTTCGGCGTTCACTTCGGGCACTTCGTTCAGGGCGTGGATACAGGCCTTGGTGAAGAAGGACATGAAGCCGAGTTTGACGCCATGCTTTTTAAAGAACAGGTCTTTATATTCGTTGCGCAGGTCCATCACGGCGGTCATGTCGACCTCGTTATAGGTGGTGAGCATGGCTGCGGTGTTCTGGCTGTCTTTGAGACGCTTGGCGATGGTTTGGCGCAGGCGGGTCATCTTGACGCGCTCTTCGCGGGCGGCATTGGTTGTTGCGCGCGGTGCTGCTGGGGCGGCCGCTGGTGCTGGAGCTGCCCCGCTAAGCGCCTTAAGCACGTCTTCTTTCATGACGCGCCCATCTTTGCCCGTACCAGCAACGTCCTTAAGGTTGTTTTCGGCCATCAGCTTGTTGGCGGATGGGGCGTTTTCAACGTCAGTGCGTGCTGTTACTGGCGCGGGGGCGGCTTCGGCCTTTGGGGCCTCTGCCTTGGCGGCAGGTGCTGGTGCAGCGGCTTCGCCACCCTCAGAGATTTGGGCCAAGAGTGCGTTTGCGCCGACGGTTTCGCCTTCGGCAGCGACGATCTCGGACAAGACACCTGCAACAGGTGACGGAACTTCGACTGTGACTTTGTCTGTCTCAAGCTCGCAGAGCATTTCGTCAACAGCGACAGTATCGCCTGCTTTTTTGAACCAAGTGGCCAATGTGGCCTCGGTTACGGATTCGCCAAGGGTTGGGACGCGGACTTCGGTGCTCATGATTTTGTTCCTTCGACTGTCAGCGCATCGTTTACGAGGGCTGCTTGTTCTGCTTTGTGACGGCTTGCGAGACCTGTGGCAGGAGATGCCGCGGCAGCGCGACCTGCGTAAGCGGGCCGTTTGATTTTCGCTTTGATCCTTGTGAGGACCCATTCGATGTTTGGCTCCATGAAGGCCCATGCACCTTGGTTTTTGGGCTCTTCCTGACACCAGACCATATCGGCGTTTTTGAACCGTTCGAGTTCGTTCAGCGCCGATTGTGCGGGGAACGGATAGAACTGCTCAAAACGCAGGAGGTAGACGTCGGTGATCCCGCGTGCGTCGCGTTCTTCGAGAAGGTCAAAGTAGACCTTGCCCGAGCACATGACGACCCGTTTGATTTTGTCGTCGGCCACCAGTTTGGTGTCAGAGTTCCCGTGCTGCGCATCGTCCCAAAGGACGCGGTGGAAGGACGATCCCGTTTGGAATTCTTCCGCCTTTGACACTGCCATTTTGTGCCGCAACAGCGACTTTGGCGTCATCATGATCAGCGGTTTGCGGTAGCTGCGGTGCAATTGGCGCCGCAGGATGTGGAAGTAATTGGCCGGTGTCGTGCAGTTCGCCACGATCCAGTTATCGCCGCCACACATGGTGAGGAAGCGTTCAAGGCGGGCAGATGAGTGCTCTGGCCCTTGGCCTTCATAGCCGTGCGGCAGAAGGCAAACGAGGCCTGACATGCGCAACCATTTGCTTTCACCCGAAGAGATGAACTGGTCGAACATGATCTGCGCGCCGTTGGCGAAGTCGCCGAACTGGGCTTCCCACAGGGTCAGCGCATTTGGCTCGGCCAAAGAGTAGCCGTATTCAAAGCCCAGAACCGCGTATTCGGAAAGCATCGAGTCGATGACTTCATACTGCGCTTGCCCCTCGCGGATGTGGTTCAGCGGGTAATAGCGGTCTTCATTGTCTTGGCTAATGAGCCCCGAATGGCGGTGCGAGAATGTCCCGCGTGTACAGTCTTGGCCTGACAATCGAACGCCGTAACCTTCGGTTTGGAGTGAGCCGAAAGCAAGCGCCTCGCCTGTCGCCCAATCGAACCCTTCGCCGGTCTCAAACATTTGCGCCTTTGCTTCGAGCAAGCGGCTAACTGTTTTGTGCAGCGAGAAGTTTTCGGGTGGTGTTGTTAGGGCACGGCCGATTTGAGCCATTGTTTCAGGGCTAATCGCGGTTTTGCCGCGCTGGTATTTCTTGTTTTGCTTGTCGAGATGCGACCACTTGCCGTCGAGCCAATCGGCCTTGTTGGGTTTGTAATCTTTGCCGACTTCGAACTCTGCGTTCAAATGCGCTTGGAACGCCGCTTTCATGTCCTCGATCTCGCCCTCAGGGATGAGGCCGTCTTTGATCAAGCGGTCAGTGTAAAGCGTGAGCGTTGTCTTTTGCTTTTTGATCTTTTTGTACATGACAGGGTTGGTGAACATGGGCTCATCGCCCTCGTTGTGACCAAACCTGCGGTAGCAAATAATGTCGAGAACCACGTCTTTGTGGAACTTTTGGCGGAACTCAGTTGCGACGCGGGCGGCATGCACAACCGCCTCTGGATCGTCGCCGTTGACGTGGAAAATTGGTGCCTCAACCATCAGCGCGATGTCTGTGGGGTAGGGCGATGAGCGCGAGAAGTGCGGCGCGGTGGTAAAGCCGATCTGGTTATTCACGATGATATGCATGGTGCCGCCAGTACGGTGACCTTTGAGGCCTGACAGGCCCAGTCCTTCGGCTACAACGCCTTGGCCTGCGAAGGCCGCGTCGCCGTGCAGCAAGATCGCAAGCACTTTTGTGCGGTCTTTGTCGTGTTTTTGATCCTGCTTCGCGCGGACCTTGCCCAGAACAACAGGGTTCACGGCCTCAAGGTGCGACGGGTTCGCGGTGAGCGACAGGTGCACAGTGTTGTCGTCAAATTGGCGGTCAGACGATGCGCCAAGGTGATATTTCACGTCGCCAGAACCGTCCACGTCCTCGGGGCTAGAAGAGCCGCCTTGGAATTCGTTGAAAATCGCGCGGTATGGTTTTTGCATGACGTTCGCGAGGACAGAAAGACGTCCACGGTGCGGCATGCCAATGACGATGTCTTCGACGCCAAGTTGGCCGCCGCGCTTGATGATTTGCTCCATCGCGGGGATCAGGCTTTCGCCGCCATCAAGGCCGAATCGCTTGGTGCCCATGTATTTCACATGCAGGAATTTCTCGAAACCTTCGGCCTGCACGAGAGAGTTCAGGATCGCCTTGCGCCCGTTTTGGGTGAAGGTGATTTCCTTGCCGTAGCCCTCGATGCGCTCTTTGAGCCAAGCGGCCTCTTCGGGGTTCGAGATGTGCATGTATTGCAGTGCGAATGTGCCGCAGTAGGTGCGGCGCACGATGGCGAGGATGTCTTTCATCGTGGCCACTTCGAGGCCAAGCACGTTGTCGATGAAAATGGGGCGATCCATGTCGGAGGCTTCAAAGCCGTAGGACGCTGGATCAAGCTCCGGGTGCAGCGTTGTCTCGCGCATACCCAGCGGATCAAGATCGGCGATCAGGTGGCCACGGATACGGTAGGCGCGGATGATCATGAGGGCGCGCAAGCTGTCGACGACGGCTTGGCGGACTTGGGCCTCGGAAAGCTCAACGCCTTTGTCTGCGGCTTTTGCTTTGATCTTGTCGCCAGCGGCGGCAGGCTCCACGGCCCACTGACCGTCAAGGGCGGCGGTCAGGTCGTCATTTGGCACGGGCGGCCAATCGGTGCGGCCCCATGACGGGCCTGCGGCCTCTGCCTTGGCGTCCGCAGGGGCATCGCCCAAGGATTTGAAGAAATCCCGCCAGCTTTCGTCTACTGCGTTCGGGTTATCCGCATAACGCGCATAAAGCTGTTCGACGTATTCGGCATTGTGACCTTGCAAGAAGGACGATGCGTGCATGATGTCGTTTGGGGAGTGATCGTTCATGAGGGGACCTCATTAGGGTTGGCCGAGTGCACCTCGGCTTGTTTCGAAGGCTTCAGGTAGAGCCAAAGGGGAAATATAAACGGCAAAAGCGGCGCAATAAAACAAAGGAAGAACCCAAGTAGCGTTGCGGGGATTGTTCCAGACTGAGACTGTCTTAAGTCAATAACACCACGTCCAGATGTAAAGGTTCCGGTCCAGACCATGACGATGACGAAAAGTGCGGCGAGAGCTGCTGGAACGACCCAAAGCACGCTATGCTTGGCGTCTATAAGTCGACGCATGCAGATCGCAATAACCGGAACAAGTATAAGAATGCTGACAAGGCGAGCAGCTTCGTGATTGGTACGGAGCATGGTGAGTTTATAATCGGCACTTGAATAACCTTTTGCGGTGAAAAATGACCAATCGATGCCAGCAGCAACCAAACCCATCAATACCGTAAATGCCGCAAACCACCAGAATTCAGACCGCGTTGCGCGGCCCGAAAACTGGAAGGATTTTTTCAATCCGAGCGCTATGCCATCTGCTGGGCTCACTTATCCAATAGCCTTCAGCACGGCCTCGCCAAGTGTGGCTGGGCTGTCTGCAACAATAATCCCTGCTTTTTTCATCGCTTCGATCTTGCTTTCAGCGTCGCCTTTGCCGCCAGCGACGATTGCGCCTGCGTGGCCCATGCGGCGGCCTGGAGGGGCGGTGCGGCCTGCGATGAAGCCAGCGGTTGGTTTCCAGCGGCCTTTTTTGCGCTGGGCTGCGAGGAATTCGGCTGCTTCTTCTTCAGCAGACCCGCCGATTTCGCCGATCATGATCATTGAGTGTGTCTCGTCGTCGTCGAGGAACATGTTCAGGACGTCGATGTGCTCTGTCCCTTTGATTGGGTCGCCGCCGATGCCCACAGCGGTGGACTGGCCGAGGCCGAGATCAGTTGTTTGCTTGACGGCCTCATAGGTGAGCGTGCCGGAGCGGGACACAACGCCTACCGAGCCGCGCTTGTGAATGTGGCCGGGCATGATGCCGATTTTGCACGCGTCTGGCGTAATCACGCCGGGGCAGTTTGGCCCGATGAGACGGGACTTGGAGCCTTCGAGGGCGCGCTTGACGCGCATCATGTCGAGGACTGGAATGCCTTCGGTGATGCAGATGATGAGTTCCATTTCGGCGTCGATCGCCTCGAGGATGGAATCAGCAGCAAAGGGCGGCGGCACATAGATCACGGAGGCATTGGCGGATGTGACGTGGCGCGCCTCGTGGACCGAGTTGAAGATAGGCAGGTCGAGGTGGGTTTGGCCACCTTTGCCAGGTGTCACGCCGCCGACCATCTTGGTGCCGTAAGCAATCGCTTGCTCGGAGTGGAATGTGCCCTGCGAGCCTGTGAGGCCTTGGCAGATTACGAGGGTATTTTCGTCTACGAGAATGGCCATTGGGGCCTCCTTAGTTCGCAAATACGACGAATGTTTCGCCGCCATTTGTATCGTGTGTGAATGAGTGGAACTGGCCGGCGATCTTGAGTGTGAGGGTGGCCATGTCGGTTCCTAGGTGCGTAAGGGCGAGACAGAGTAGGTCAGATTTCACGCCAAAGCAAAGTCGTTGCCGCAACGTGAAATCAATGCGTGTCGTTTAAGGGAACACTGTCTGTACGATTGAGCCAGTTTGCGCGGTGTTGTCGTCGATCACGATAACCTGCGTCGTTGTTGTCCCTGTTGGCATCTTGCCACCTGGCGCATCGGCGTGTGGATTTTCGATCTGTGACCATTGCGAACGGTGCTTGGTTCACGGTCTTGGACGCCACAACCAGCGACGGCGAGAACGCCTGCAAGTGTCAGTGCTGCTTTAAACTTAGACATATTTTACCCTTTCACTGCGGCGACAATTTTTTGCGCACCGTCTTTAAGGTCATCTGCCGCGATGACGTCGAGACCTGAATTGTTGATGATTGCCTTACCTTCTGCAACGTTCGTCCCTTCAAGACGCACGACCAATGGCACTTTCAGTCCCACTTCTTTCACCGCTGCGACAACGCCTTCGGCGATAACGTCGCACCGCATGATCCCGCCGAAGATGTTGACCAATATGCCTTTGACCTGCGGGTCGGAGGTGATGATCTTAAATGCTTCAGTGACTTTTTCTTTGGTTGCACCGCCGCCAACATCTAGGAAGTTGGCAGGCTCTGCGCCGTAGAGCTTGATGATGTCCATTGTGGCCATCGCCAACCCTGCGCCGTTGACCATGCAACCGATTTCGCCGTCGAGCGCGATGTAGTTGAGGTCGAATTTGGAGGCTGCGAGCTCTTTTGGGTCTTCTTCGGTCTCATCACGTAATGCAGCGATATCAGCGTGGCGATAGATCGCGTTGCCGTCGAAGGACACTTTCGCGTCCAGAACCTTAAGGTCGCCCTTGTCGGTGACGATCAACGGGTTGATCTCCAGCATTTCCATGTCTTTTTCGGTGAACGCTTTGAAAAGCTGACCCATCAGGGTCACGCATTGTTTGACTTGGTTGCCCGTCAGGCCAAGTGCGAATGCAACGCGGCGTCCGTGGAACGCTTGGTAGCCTGTGGCAGGATCAACAGTAAAGTTGATGATCTTCTCAGGAGTCTTTGCGGCCACCTCTTCGATGTCCATGCCACCCTCGGTGGAGACGACAAAGCCGATGCGCGATGTTTGGCGGTCAACGAGCAGGGCGAGGTACATTTCTGTCTCGATGCCTGAACCGTCTTCGATGTAGACGCGGTTCACAACCTTGCCTGCTGGGCCTGTCTGGTGTGTGACCAATGTGCGGCCCAACATTTTCTTGGCTTCTTGTGCGGCTTCTTCAACGGAACGGGCAAGACGAACGCCGCCTGCTTCGCCTGCGTCGGCTTCTTTGAATTTGCCCTTGCCGCGGCCACCTGCGTGGATTTGCGCTTTTACAACCCAAAGCGGGCCGTCCATTTCGCCCGCGGCTGTTTTGGCGTCTTCTGCCTTGAGGACGGCACGGCCATCGCTAACAGGGGCACCGTAAGATTTCAAAAGTGCCTTGGCTTGGTATTCGTGGATGTTCATTGCTGTCCCTCGGGTTCGCTCTGGTTTCACTCGGTTAAAACACAACGCTGCCTATGACAGAATAACAAATTGTTAGTTAAGAAGGAAAATCCGACATTTGTGATCACAGGGTAAAATGCTGTGATCACAAAAATGAGATGTTTGCGCAAACCTATGATTCGGAGGGGGCGATATCGCGATAAATCTGCCCATTGGGGCTGGTGTAGAGTGCCGCCTATGGTGCCCGAAAGCGAGTAGGATGGGTTTTAACCCATCCCACTTTAGCGGCATTATTAGTTCAACACGACCATATAGAGTGGCGCCGCACCGCCGACCAACTGCTCGAATTGCCAAAGGCGTTGGCGATTCACCAGCAGCCCTTTTTCAACATAGGGCAGAACGCCCTCGCCTTGGATCATCGACACGATGTTGATGTCGGGGGGATTGTTCATAAAGACCTCAACGTTGATGCCCGCGTCATCGCCAAAGCGCCAGTGGGGGATCAGGAGGTCACCGTTCAAGACCGCCTCTGCATCGGCCAAGACACCCTGCCACATCGGGCCAATATTTGGGTCGAACGGGATCGGCAAGACGCTTTGCTGGGTCGGGTTGGGAATCCATTCCATTTTGTTGTCGGTCTCGGTGGCGACGCGGGCCCAGAAGGTTCTATTATCGGCAATCATCGACAAGAAGTGATCATGCGCTGCCGCCAAACGGGGCGCATCGGGCGTGCCTTCAATAACGTAAATGAACATGGAGATCAGGTCGAGAAAGTAGTCGTCGTCTCCAGTGACATAGGACCTAGGCCGCTCGACGTTAAATGCTTTGATCGCGTCGGAGGCGGCGATGACCCGCGTGATGGCGGGGGTGGGATCGGTCGCGAGGATGGTTTCGCTGACGCCCGACAGCATCTGCGCATAGGCCGACAGCCACGCCGCATCGGCGGTATCAAATTGGATGGTAATCGCTGTCGACGTATCGGTAATGTTGAGGTGCCGTGAGACGACCTCAAACACGCCTTCGCCTGCGTCGCGATTGCCGTTGGCGTTGATGTCGAACCAGATGTCTTGTGTGTTGATTTTGACGGCGACCGCGTCGTTATCGGTGATCGTGTCTAATGATGTGATCGCTGGGCCGAGATCGGCAACCGCGCCTTCAAAGAGGGTTGCGACGATGCCGGATTCAAACGGCGTTGCGTTCGGATTGGTGAGGGTTTGCGGCAAGCGCAGAAACGGCAGATTAATCCCGCGCAGCATCTCTTCGTTAAACGCGGTGGCGTAACGGAGTTGCAACGTGTGTTCAATTGCGGCCAAGAATTGCGCGCCGCCGAGGGCGAATGCGTCCGAAGGGGAGGGCGCGTCGATGGCTTGCAATGTGCTGATTGTGCTGCTGAGGCCCTGATCGCGGAGCATTTCGAAATAGGTGCTTTGCGCTGAGGCGGTGGCGCCAAGCGTGAGGCAGGCGAGAGCTGTGGTTCGCATGGAATCATCCTTTCGGGTGCATGATTTGAACGTAGTTCATGAACTTCGTTCACGCAAGTCTTCGCGCAAAGAAAAAAGGGCGCCCCGAGGGAGCGCCCTTTAATCAGTAGATCAGGGTTTGGCTTATGCCAAAGACGGATCGATTTCTTTACATGCCGCAACGAGGCCTTTGACCGCGTCGACAGATTTGTCGAACATGGCTTGCTCTGTCGCGTTCATCTTGATCTCGACAACGCGCTCGATGCCGCCTGCGCCGATCACTGTTGGCACGCCAACGTAAAAGCCGTTGAGGCCGTAAGCGCCGTCAACATGCGCCGCACAAGGCAGCAAGCGCTTTTGATCTTTAAGGAAAGCTTCTGCCATCTCGATTGCGGATGTCGCTGGTGCGTAGAATGCGGAGCCAGTTTTCAACAGGCCAACGATTTCTGCGCCGCCGTCGCGTGTGCGCTGCACGATCGCGTCAAGCTTGTCTTGTGTCGTCCAACCCATCTGCACCAGATCAGGCAAAGGAATACCTGCAACTGTTGAATAACGCTCCAGTGGTACCATCGTGTCGCCGTGGCCGCCCAGAACAAAGGCGGTTACGTCACGCATGGAGACCTTGAACTCTTCGGCAAGGAAGTGACGGAAGCGTGCGGAGTCCAGAACGCCAGCCATGCCGCAAACCATGTGTGCAGGAAGACCAGAGAATTGCTGCAATGCCCAAACCATCGCATCAAGCGGGTTGGTGATGCAGATAACAAACGCGTTTGGCGCATGGGCTGCGATGCCTTCGCCGACGGATTTCATAACTTTGAGGTTGATGCCCAAGAGGTCATCACGGCTCATGCCAGGCTTGCGTGGAACGCCAGCTGTCACGATGCAAACGTCTGCGCCAGCGATGTCGGCGTAGTCGTTGGTGCCTTTGAAGGAGCCGTCAAACTTGGCCGATGGGCCAGATTCAGCGATGTCGAGTGACTTGCCTTGTGGGAAACCCTCGGCAATGTCGAACAAAACAACGTCACCGAGTTCTTTGACAGCTGCGATATGTGCAAGCGTGCCGCCGATTTGTCCGGCGCCGATGAGGGCAATCTTAGGTCTGGCCATTTGAAGCGTCCTATTTTGGTTAATTTGCGGCATTGGGTAAGCCTTTGCCGCGGCATGCGCAAGTGTGCCGCGATGCAGCATCACGAAATCTGTGATAGGTGTCTACGGCTGTTTGCGCTAAAGAACGGTTAATTCGTCAGGTTAGCAGGAATTCCGATGATCGATTTTGGGTGGCAATTTTTCGCGCTGGGCATCCCTGCGATCATTTTTGGGGGCGTTTCAAAGGGCGGATTTGGCTCTGGGGCCGCTTTCGTGGCTGGGGCGATTCTGGCTTTAGTTGTGCCACCAGGTGCGGCGCTTGGGATTATTTTACCTTTGTTCATGCTAGTCGATGCGGCGACGCTGCGCCCCTATTGGGGGAAGTGGCACGGACCGTCTGCCAAGGGCATGATCGTAGGTGCTATTCCGGGCGTGGCCCTTGCCGCTTGGGTCTATGCCGCAGTTGATGCCGATTTTTTCCGTATTCTGATCGGCGTGATTTGTCTGGCTTTTGTGGCATTTCAGGTCTCGCGTAGCATGGGGCTGCTGACGGTACCGGTTTTGCCATTTCGCAAGCGCTATGCATGGCTTGCAGGATCTATCGCTGGATTTACCAGTTTTGTCAGTCACGCGGGCGGACCACCTGCGGCGGTATTTATGTTGTCGCAAGGATTGGGTAAAACGGCCTATCAGGCGACGACGGTGGTGATGTTCTGGGCGATCAACTGGATGAAGTTTTTCCCCTACTTTTTCCTCGGTATTTTTAGCTGGGACACATTCAAGGGTGCGCTCTTGCTGGCGCCATTTGCCATTTTCGGTGCCTGGATTGGCATCAAGGCCCATCACCTTGTCCCTGAGCGCGCCTTCTTTGGGCTGACCTACCTCCTCTTGTTGCTAACGGGAATCAGGCTGATCTGGGTCGCCTTGGCTTAGGCCTCAGGGTCGAAATTCGGCAGCGCGTTGTGCTCGTTTTGAAACGCCTGTCCAGCGGCGACAAGGCAGGTCGG
>Ga0102901_1000699_pt1 | contig 11641 bp, 5 predicted proteins | sample Colrivmet1555A02_FD_78456 | JGI IMG/M metagenome (GOLD analysis project Ga0102901, IMG submission 78456) | Estuarine microbial communities from the Columbia River estuary - metaG 1555A-02 | ecosystem: Environmental > Aquatic > Marine > Intertidal zone > Estuary | place: USA: Columbia River... | reverse complement strand
TGTATTACAAAAATCATTTGAATTTTTAGCAGCAAAACACCAATATTCACATTGGGAAGAAATCTTTAATTTTTCATTAAGGTCTAATAAAAAACATTAGGTTTATTTATTTCAAACAGTTTAGATTCTAAATCATTTAAACATACATAATTTTCAGAAGTTGAAAAAATATATGGAAAAATTAATAAATGTAAAAAAAAGTTTTTATACATTATTATAAATAATATTTTATCTAGGATATTAAATAATTTACTAAAGAATATAGTATACTTTTATATAAAATGTCAATAAATGAATTAAGTCAACACATATTATGAAATTATATCATAAGATATTAATATTGAATCTGAATTTATTACTGTATTTTTTGTGTCCTAATCTAACAAAGTTAGAATAAATTAGAAGCAATATTTACGATTTGTCTCTTAAAGTAGATATTTACTTTCAGGGACAAATTATATAAACATATATATATATATTTATATATAGAATGAAAAAGCAGGGAACCTTTAAATACGATATATGTAATAAAGTATATACTAGTTATAAAAGTCTATGGATTCCAATAAGAAATTTCATACAACAATTGTTCCGAAATCTTTTGAAACTTCTGAAAAAAGTTCTAAAAACATTCTGAAAAAATTATAATATACTAATAATTTTATTATTAAGTAATACGAGTGGTAATGAAAATTATTATTCATCAGTTTATAATACTAAAAAATAATCTATTGATAAAGATAGATAAAAACTAAAGCTTTTTTATTTATTGACAGTATGTTTTAGAATTAATAATTAATTAATACTTTTCAATCTAAATTTTTTTTGTGTCCACTTTAGTGGATATCCATTAAAGTAGATCTTCCATTTTTTAAAATTATATAAACAGATCTATATATAAAATGATCATAGAAAATTATGGAACCTATAAATGTAAAATATGTAATAAATTATATGCTAGTTATAAGTCTATGAAATTATAACAAAAAAATTCAAAGTTTGTGTTACATCTAATGTAACAATTAGTAACATATTAGTAACATCAGATAACACCATAGTAACAAATAAAAAATAAATAATAAAATCATTAAATGTTGTAAGTGTAATTTAATTTTTAAGTCTCGTCAAACACGTCGACGTCATGAAAAAAAATGTACACAAATACTAACAATAATACAAATACTAATACAACTAATAATATATAAACAATATTACCAATAATAAAATTATTATTAATACAATTGGTAATGAAAATATTTTAAATTTATCTAAAAGCTATTATGAATTTATTTAATCAAGAGTTTATTTCTATTACAGCTGTTATACAATTGATTTATTTTAATGAAGATCATCCTAAAAATCATTATTTTTGTACAACTAATTTAGACAGTTATTATTCATCAGTTTATAATACCGGAAAACAAACTGTTGATAAAGATAGAAAAAAATATTTATTTGATAAAATTTTAGATAATAGTATTGAAAAATTAGAATTATTATACTCGCATTACAAACAGAAATTAGAATTTAATAAAAATATTAAAATATTTTTATTAAATTTCTATCGAAAAAATACAAAATATTTTTTCTTAAGACTTTTGATAAAAGAAAAATTATTGAAGATAATATACAAAATATAAATGATATCAAAATAGCTTTTTTAATACAAGCTAAAAAAAGAATTATTTCGACAAATCAATTTATTATCATACAATAATAAAGATCTCATTAAAAAACATGGGATAAAAAACAAAAATTTTATAAAAACATAACATTTGAAGAAGATTTAGATTTGTCTCCATCAGATTCAGAAAATAATTCATTATCCGAAGAAACATCATATGAATTCTATGATGAATCCTATGATGAATTATCTGATAAATTATTAAAAAAACTATTAAGTAATATAATTATTAATTTATGTTATTTTAATGTTTTTTTAATATTAATGGAATAAATTTGTCAAATACATATTTACTTGAAATGAAATATAAATAGAAAGGGATTTGTTGTGAATCAATTCCAGATAAATTTAAAGAATTAGTGAATAATAGAGCAAATTCTATATGTTGTAATAAAGTAGTATATAATAAAAGTGGATTAATAATTTTGATATAGCAAATGAGGATATGTTGTCTGGTATATCTGATCATATTGATGCACATAAAATTACTGTTGATGCAAATAAAACTTCTATTCTACTTCCAACAATTTCTTTATTAGATGTATTAGATTATGCAAATGCGCCATTGTTTATTGAATATATGTCATTGGATACAGAAGGTTCTGAATTTAAAATTCTTAAAAATTTTGATAAATATACATTTGGATTAATTGATGTTGAACATAATAATATTGAACCAAGAAGAACAAAAATTAGAAATTTATTAATATCTAAAGGATATATCTATAAAGGTGAAAATAAATGGGATGATATATATAAACATAATCCTGTTTGAATTGATATGTTATTAATAAATTGTATTAAATAGTTTATTTATAGATAAAAAATCCTTTTTTAATTAAAATATAATAAATCATTAAACTAAAAAAATATTTTAAATAATAATAATTAGATATAATCTAAAAATAAATAAATATTAATTAATATTTATTTATTTTTTATGTTATTAGTTTTATTATAAAAATTAATTATCATTGCTATGTATAAAATGCGTAGCAAAGCTTTCAAGTGTAGTTATAATACGTATAGAAAACAGTGAACCTTTAAATGCAAAATATGTAATAAATTATATGCTAGTTATAAAAATCAATGGAATATAATATTTCAATATATATAACTGATGAAAGTTGTACATCCTAAGCTTTGGATCTAAAATTATAACTATGTTCTTTTAGTTGTACATTAAAAGTATGTTATAAATGTAGATCATTAGAAACAATAAATACTAATTGAATAATAAAATGTAATGATATCAATTAATAGAGATAGTAAGGGTGCTGTAAATATTTTATTTAAAAATTTATGAATAAAATATTCATAGGCTATCGCTTCATGACTTTTCAAATTAGTATTAAATAAAAGCTATGCTTTTATTTAACAGTTTTGATTTAGCTGTAGTTAATCCCTCCTATTAAACTATTATAAACTAATATAAATTAGTATAGAGTTATAATAGTCTCATTGATAGCTAGGTTGTTGTTGCTTTGAAAACCATATTGTTAAAAGATTATTTTTTTGTTCTATATATTGGATCAAAGAACTATGACTATAGCTGAATTAATCTAATAAATTTATTGCTAGATATAAAGATTTGCATATAGAATATGATATACTTTTATATAAAAGTCAATAAATGAATTAAGTCAACATATTATTTATGAAATTATATCAAAAGATATTAATATTAAATCTGAATTTACTACTATATTTTATCTGTTAAATTAATAGAAATAAATAATTAGTTTATGAATAATCTAGGTATGCAAAACAATTTCTTAACAAAAATAATATATATATATATATATATATATAATGAATATTTATAATATTTTAATAAATTCCTTTTATCCATCTAAAATAAAAAAATATAATCAATTAGTAAAACTTAAAAAAATATTATATAAAAATATGCAAAACTTAATATTATCATTAGATAATAATGAGAAAACAAAACTTTTATTTTTATTAAATAAATTAAATTTAAATAAATTAAATTTAAAACAATATCAAAATATGATAAAGAAAATTATATTTACATATGATTTTAATAAATTAAAATATACTAATCAAATGGAAAAAGAAATAACTGATGATATAATAAAACTAGTAATAATATATATATTAATTAATAAAATAATTAAAAATAGAAAAAATCAAATAATTATTAAACAACTACCCAAACAACTACCCAAACAACTACCCATTAAAGATTTAAAAAAGGTACGTATAAATAGTATTATAGATGAATATCCATATGAATACCCATATGAAAATCCATATTCATCTTCATATCCATATCCATATGGATTTTCATCTTCATATGGATTTTCATCTTCATATGGATTTTCATCTTCATATGGATTTTCATCTTCATATGGATATCCATATGGATATGAAGTAGAAAATTATTTACAAAAACCCATAAAATATGTATCAAATTTTATACAAAATTTTATAAATGATAATATAAAATACAAAAAAAATTCATTAAATGTAAATGATTTCCAAAATTATATTGATGTATATTTAAATATTATGAAAAACTATAACTTATTTAATAAAAATCCTAATTATAATTTATGGAATGATTATTTAATTAATGAATTTAATAAATTAGATATATCCCCTATAATAGAATATAGTTCCTTAAATAAAATAACACAATTATTTTTTAATATAACAAATGAGAATATTAATCCTAATCCAGTATTTGAACAATTAGAATTACAAAATATTCAGGCTTGGAAAACACAATATGGTGGTTTTACCTCAGATATATTAAAATTATTAAAATCTAAATTAAATATTAATATATTACCTATTAAAGAAATTCCAAAGAAAAATAAAAAACTAATTTCATTAGTATTATTTGATTCGACATATACACCCGAACGAGTTTATAATTATTCAGAATTTAAACAAAAAAAACCTCCACATTTTTATACTAAAGTATTAAATAGTGCATTAGATCAATATAGAAGATATCTGCCAGATTGGATTATACGAATTTATATTGATAATACAATACCAATTCAAAATTATAAAAATAATAAAGCTATACCTAATGAAACTAAAGTTGTTTTAGATAAATTTTTTATAAATAATAATTGTGAAATATTTAAAGTAGACTGTGATTATTTTTCATCTAATGGAAAACATTATAATTTAATACAGGTCATATTTAGATATTTAACTTTATTTGATGAAAATGTAACTACATGTTTTTGTGGTGATATAGATAATATTTGTTCAAGGTTATTAGCTGAACATTTAATAAATTTTGATAAAAGCAACAGTGACTGGTTATTATTTAAACCAATGAGTGCTTACGATAGACCATTTTTTAATAAAATGTGTGTAGATAATTTTATGGCAGGAATGATTGCTTTTAAAAAAAACCAAGACCAAATATATAATATTGAAATATTTCAAGCATTATACAGAATAATTGATTATTATTATTTAAATAAAGATAAACTAGATAACATATGTAGTGTACTAATTAATATAGATAAACCTTTATATTATGGATATGAAGAAGTATATTTAACAACTATAATACAATATATAATTAATACATTTAATTTAAAAGTAGATACTATACCATTATATTGGGATTATGGAATGACTCCAGTCGACTCATTTATTTTTACAATGAGTTATGGAATAAATTCATTTTTAACTGACGATTTTATTAATTTTTTATCAAATATACTAAGTATTAATTTAGAATTAATACTTAATTCTATAGATATTGTTAGTTTATATAATTTAAGTAATGCACCAATATTAATTATTATAACTAATATATTATATAATTTATATTTTGATAAAATAGACTCTATTATTTTTAATAATAAAACTATACAAATTTTTAAAAACAAAAGTAGATATCAAGATACTTTAGCATTTTTTCCATTTGTATCAGGTTATATAATTGATTTAATAGAAATATTATTTAATGATAATTTTGCTAAATATAATATTAGTATAACGCAAATATATGATCAAAATATTACATATAAAATCATTAATATAATAAATTTATTTCAAAATAAGCAATATAATGATATCAAGATAATTATGGATGAATTATATCAATCAGTTAACCAAAAATTATCAAAAAATAGGTATGCTTCTATATATTTAAATTATTCTAGGGATAATAATTCTTTATTAATTGATCAAAATATGATATATCCTTATAGTGTTTTATTATATTCTGGGAAAATTAATCACCATTATTTAACTAGTTTTAATTATACTAAATTATTTCAACCATTAGAAATAAATGATTTAGATATATTCAAATTAAATTATAATTATATAATACCATTTGGCTATTATCCTCAAATAGCCTATGCCTTAAAAAGATTACATTATATTTATAATATTTATCCATTTGATGAAATTAATTATGTTACTCTTGATGTATTAATAGATTGTTTAAATAATAATTTTTCTAAAATAACTGATAAACAATATTATATTGATAACGAGCAAGTATCATCTGAACATAAATCAGTAACGGCAGGGCATTCTCAAGTTCCTTATAATAAAAATATGTTTATACAATTTAATCCTCGAAGGGAAAAAGACTATAATTATTTTTTACAAAGCATAGAAAATTTAAAAACTATAATAAATGATAATCAATTAAATAACAAGGTATTATATGTGCATATGGATTTATTTATTTCACATAATAAATATAATTATGGATATGTATATACTAAATTTAAAATATTAAGAAAATATATTCCAAATATAAACTTCTTATTTATACTTATTATTTATGATACCAAACAAGAAATTTCAATTATTGGAGAACATAAAATAAATAATTCTATATTAACAATAATTGAAATACATATAGAATCACAATCTAAAGGTTTAATTTTTGAAAAACCAAAAGATAATTTGATTCTCTATGATATACTATTAAAATTAAAACTAACTAATATACCTAATATTTTTTCCAATGATATATATTTATCTACTAACAATCCTATTAATTCATTTGAAAAAGATATAATTGACAATTATAATGATTTTAAAATTAATGGTGTATATGGTAAATTTATAACACAAAATGTTATAAATACTTTAAGAGATTTAAATTTAACCAATAATAGATCTTATGAATATATAAAAAAATTACTTTATTATTTTACCGATCCAACTTTTATAAGTTTATATTATTTTATGTGGGATTCTATATCAATAATTCGTCATCATGAATGTTTATTTTTAGGATGTACTGGTAATTCATTAGGTTATTATAGATATAAAACTCATCTACCATGGGATGATGATATTGATTTATATGGAGCATTTGAGAATTATAATCAATTAATTGAATTCATGACTAGTGCTATTAATTCAGATTTCATTATAACATTTGTACTTTTAGATTTAACATTAACAACAAAATATAAATATAAATATATAGAAGCTACAATAGAATATATAACTAATCAAATGGTTAAAGATTTTAAAAATAAAAAAATTGAATTTTTTACAATTAAATTTAAAGAAAATATATTACGCCAATATATATTTAAATCAGGTTTATATCAATATTATAATAATACTGGACAACTTATACTACCATGGATTGATATTTTTCCTGCAATAAAAGATTCTAATACTAATATATATCAATCACCATATTGGCATGATAAGAAAACTTGGTATATAACAAAATATGAAAATAATTTTACTGATGTTGAATTTTGTGGTATTAAAACAAAGATTTTTAAAAATCTTGATTTAAAATTATTACAGACTTATTTTAAAACTAGTGATATAACACAAAAAAATATTATACACGATAATTTATATATTTATAATCATTTAGTAGGAGTAAAAATGCATGATACACCTATATTAACTCCTATGAAAATTTATAAAACTAATTTCGATAATATTAATGATATTAATGTATATAATGATATTATAAACTTTATAAATATTTATTCTAAATATAATGATTATACCATAAAAGAATGTGTTAAAATATTTAAAAATTTTAATAATTTAATTTAATAATCAATTAATAAATAATAAGGGCAAATCAGCGGTAATAATTTTATATCATTGGAATGTATCAGATAGTATTATTTAATGATATAAATATAATTGAAGAGTACATAAGCTATGTTTATTCATACTGTAACAATATATCAAATAGTATGAGAGTATGAGAATTGATAAATACTCTTTGGCTGAATGGTTACAAGGTGATGTAGTAGCAATATTAGAAGATCTGTATTACAAAAATCATTTATATTTTTAACAGCAAAATAACAATATTCAGATTGAGTAAAAATTTTTAGTTTATCATTAAGGTCTATAATTGATTTTGTTATTTCAGATTTTAAATTATTAAAACATACATAATTTTCAAAAGTTAAACAAATATATAAAAAAATTAAATTATATTACATAGATTAATAATTGATAAAAATTGATATAATAATTAATTATTATTAAGTATATATCAATAATGACAATGAATATATCAACACAGAATTTGGACTTAGATCTATATGATAGGCAAATTAGAACATATGGCTTAAAAGAGACAGAACAAATTGCCAATAGTTCTATTATGATAATTGGATTACAGGGTGGTTTAGCAACAGAAATTTGTAAAAATTTAGCTTTAGGTAATACTAAAACTATATATCTATATGATTTGGAAAAAGTTATTAATTATAAAGATTTAGAAACAGGATATTATTATAAAGAAGAAGATATAGGTTTTTTGCGATCAGAAATCTTAAAAAAAAAAATAAATGAATTAAATCCTCATATAATTTTACATTCATGTAATTCATATAAAGAAAATCAAAATGTAACTATTGTAATAAATCAAAACGTTGAATATATTTTAGAAATTAACAAGTATTGTAGACATAATAATTCTAAATTAATTGTACTTTTTTCAGGAGGACTTAGTGGTGTTATTTTTGTTGATGCTGGAGATTACCATAAAATTGATGATATTACAGGAGAAATTCATGAAGCTGTTCAATTAGCTTCAATATCTAGTACAGGAATTTGTACTTGTGTACAAAATTCTAAACATAATTTTCAAATAAATGATATAATTAAATTGGATAATTTAGAAGTTAAAGTAAAAAATGATTCTAATGAATTCAGTAAATTGAACTTATTACAAAAAGAATGGGAAATTGAATCAATTGATAAATCAACTTTTAAATTAAAAAATTTTTCATTTCTTAATTGTGAAATAATTAATGGAACCGCACATTACATTACTAAACCAATATATATAAAACATGAATCATTTGAAAAACAAATTAAAAATCCAAATATAAATCCTAATTTTGATATGATTTATTCTCATGAATTAATATCTACATATTTGCAATTATTTAGAAATAATCTAATTGATGGTATGCCAATTATATGGTCTATAGAAAATGATAATTTTATGAAAGATCATAATATATGTTTAAAAGATCAAGCGCGAATATTTAACTTAGAATTATGCCCAGTTGTTTCTTTAATGGGGGCAATTGTAGCAGCAGAAACAATTAAATTATTAACTAATAAATATATGCCTATTAATCAATGGTTTACTTGGACTGATACAAATCTTATACCTCATATGAAACCAGCTGATTATACTACAAATTCTGTTTATAGTATTTTATATGGATATGAATATGAAAAAATATTATTAGAATCAAACATTTTACTTGTAGGATCTGGTGCTATTGGATGTGAACATTTGAAAAATCTTGCTTGTATGAATATTGGAACATCCGAACATAGTAAAATTATTGTTACAGATCCAGATACTATTGAAAAATCAAATTTAAGTCGACAATTATTATTTAGATCAATAGATGTAGGTAAATTAAAAACAGAAGTTGCAGCAAAATCTATTAAAACATTAAAACCTAATATAAAAATTACGGCTTTATCAGAAAAAGTAGGTTATGATAATTTAGAATTTACGGATAGATTATTAAATGAAAATAATATTACATGTGTTTTTAATGCTTTAGATAATATTCAAGCAAGAAAATTTATGGATGAACAATGTTTTAAGTATAATATTCCATTATTAGAATCTGGAACTCATGGAATGAAAGGTAATACACAACCTATTATTCCTTTTATTACAGAAACATATTCTGCTTCAACTGATCCGGAACAAGAAAAAACATATCCAGTATGTACTATTAAAAGTTTTCCTAATGAAATTTTTCATACTATTCATTGGGCTATTGATAATTTTGAATTCTTTAATCGAGCCCCACAAATAATTAATAAATTAATTGATAATAATAATTATTTAGAAACTTTATCAGATCATGAAAAACTTATTGCACTAGAAGATATAGATCAATTATTTATTACATATCCATTTAATGTTAGAAAAGATAAAGAATATAATATATGTTTAGCATTAAAATATGCTATTGATATATTTATTAAAAATTATTATATAATGATTATTAAATTACTTGATATTTATAAACCTAATCATGAAATTTCACCAGGAGTTTTATTTTGGTCAGCAGGAAAAAGATGTCCAATTCCAATTAAATATGATATAAATAATGAATTACATATAAATTTTACTTTTACAACAGCTTATTTAATACTCCAAATTTTGAATATAAATTGTGAATTTGATATTCAAAGTATGAAAGCATTTATTCAAAAGTATAGTGATGATATAAAATATGATATCTTAATATCACAAACTCCTAATAAAAAATCTAATGAAATAAATTATGATATATTAAATAAATATCAAATAAACAAAATAAATTATAATTCCATTAAATTTAATAAAGATAATAATCTTCATATCAATTGGATAAGTTGTGCAGCCAATTTACGGGCTTCTAATTATAATATTCCATTAGAAGATGAATATGTTATTAAAGGAATAGCCGGTCGTATTATACCAGCAGTTATTACAACAACTGCTGCTGTTTCTGGTCTAATTTTAATAGAATTTTTAAAATATATATTTCAAATTATTAACCGTAGTGAATATAATATATATAGATCAAATTTTATAAATTTAGCAGAACCAATTATTATTTATTCTCAACCAATAGAAGCACCACTAATAGATATTGCTGGAGTAAAAATTAATAGTTGGCAGAAATTTGAATATAAAAATAATACAACTTTAAAAAAATTTAAATTATATTATGAAAATATGTTTCAAATAAGTATTAATATGATTGTACATGATACGACTATTATATATGCAGATGATTTTATGGAAGATAATTTAGATAATTATTTAGATAATATTATAAATAATCTAAATATTAATCAAAGTAATACAAAAATTATTTTTATATTAATAGCAATAGATGAAATTAAAGAATTACCAAATATAAATATTATTTTATAATTCAAATTAAATTATTATTTTTAATAGTAATTTCTCTAGTTAATTTAGTTGCATAATTTTTATTATTTGTTTCTGTTTCCATTATTAATTTTATTAACAATAATATTAATACCATTTGATAGTTTTTTTTTATATTTTCACTATAATATTTATTTACATTATTATATGTATGATTTGTATGATTTTTAAATAAATTATAAATTTGTTTTGGTTCTATATAATAATTATTATAAAATTGTTCTAAATTTATTTTTTTTTTATTAACTTGTAAATTTAGTGGAGAAGTTTGTAATAATATTTTTTGAGTTAGTGGAAAATTTAAGTATTCTGTTGATATTAATTTCTTAGGTGGATATAGTATTTTTAATTCTTGATATTTATCATAAAATAATTTTGTTTTAATAATTTTATAGAATTTATCTATATTAATAAGATTTTGCATATAATTATTAGGATTGTATAAATCATATAATATTTTACAAGCTTGAAAAATTTCATTAGATGAACTATAAGGATTATTTAAAGTTTGATAATAATTCATA
>Ga0102901_1000695_pt1 | contig 11668 bp, 10 predicted proteins | sample Colrivmet1555A02_FD_78456 | JGI IMG/M metagenome (GOLD analysis project Ga0102901, IMG submission 78456) | Estuarine microbial communities from the Columbia River estuary - metaG 1555A-02 | ecosystem: Environmental > Aquatic > Marine > Intertidal zone > Estuary | place: USA: Columbia River... | reverse complement strand
CGGCGATGGCACGGGCTTGGCTGTTGAACGCCATCAAGTCTTGCGCCTCGCGCTCGATTTTGAAATCTTGCGCGACGTTCTCGGCAGTCTCGGGCATGGAATCCACGCCGTATTGACTTTTCATCAGCGGGTTAATGAAGCGCCAGCCGATGGTCGTGTCATAAACCGCGTTCGCACGGCTGAAGGCTGTGGTCGCCTTGGGCATCACGAAGGGCGCGCGGCTCATGCTCTCGACTCCACCGGCGATCATGAGTTCGGCTTCTCCAGCCTTGATGGCGCGGGCAGCGGTACCGACCGCGTCGAGGCCGGAGCCGCAAAGGCGGTTGATCGTGGCACCGGGGATTTCAAGCGGCAAGCCAGCCAGCAAACTCGCCATGTGGGCGACATTGCGGTTATCCTCGCCGGCTTGGTTGGCGCAACCGTACAGCACGTCAGCCACTTGGCCCCAATCGACTTGGGTATTGCGCGCCATCAGGGCCTTCAGGGGTACCGCGGCCAAATCATCAGCCCGAACTGCAGACAAAGAACCACCGTAGCGACCAAAGGGGGTTCGGATGGCATCACAGACAAATGCGTTAATCATGATTCTTTCCTTTTACGAGTGATTCTGCAGACCAGCGATCTCACGCGGCCAACGGTAAATTTAGCAATAAGTTTTGTGGTTTCAATTTGAGCAGCTGGGCCTCGTCGTGCGCCATCGCCATGTAAACAGGCTTGCCGCGAACACGGGCCACGACGCACGATGGGTCTTCAAACTCAACCTTAAACAAGCACACGATACGCTTGAGCCGCGCCTGCACCACGGGGTTGCCTCGGTACAGGTCATTCAAGATCCCGGAGGCCTGCGCGTCAAGCCCGAGATGCCAAAGCCATTTTTTATCGACGATCTTTTCAAGAGCAGTCACGCGAATTTTGACGCCCAAGAAGTGCGCCACCCATTTCGCCATCAATGTGCAAAGCGACTTGATCGCAGGGTTCTGGCGGTTGAGGTAGATCACCGTGTCATGCTGTGCGGCCCGTGCCCAGTAAATCGCCGCGTTGTCGGGGTTCAGGACTGCCAACTCATCCCCTTGCAAGGCGGCCGATCCCTGTTGAAGCAAACGCATCAAATCGAAGCCTTGATTTTGCGCGCGAGACTCGATCGTCTCTTGATCAGCGGCGAGAACCGCTGTCTCCTCGGTCACCGTGATGAGCTGGGCTCTGAAAAACAACTCGGCGACCCGCGCATCTAACGGCTGCACGTCATCGCCCAAAACGTGACGCACCAAAACAGCAGTCAACTGATTGAACAGCACGGGCGGGATGTCATTGATGCCCGCCTGCAGACACGCGAGGTAACTCTGCTCCAGCGTCGGCTTCGCGGTCAGACGGTCGCGAAACCGCAGCCAGACGCGGTAGTTCTCCACCACATCGGGGTTGGCCACGGCTGCCAGCTCGTCTTTGGCGACCACGCGCATGGGTGCTTGCTGCAATGACGCAAACAGCGCCCGCTCTGCCTCACAGGACGATGCAACGGGCGCCAGTTCGGGGCGTGCAAGCTGCGCGCGAAGGAAGGCATCGGTCACGCACAGTTGCCCATTTGCATCCGTGGCCAGGAGGCGGTAACCGGTCTCTTCCCAAAATTCTTGTAATGACATGGGGCTCGATTCTATGGGATACCCGAATCCGGGCGGGGATGCTGCCGCCCGCCTAAAATCACGGCCATGCAAAACCTCATCGATCCGGCCATCCTGTTCTTTTTATTTGGCGTTGCTGGCGGATTGGTGAAATCCAATCTTGAAATTCCCCCGGCTATCTCCAAATTCCTGTCGCTCTATCTGCTCATGGCCCTGGGCCTTAAAGGCGGCTTCGCATTGGCGGAATCGGGGTTGTCGCTGTCAGTTTTAAAGGGCTTGGGCGCCGCGCTGCTGCTGGCCTCAGTCGTGCCGCTACTGGGCTACCAAGTACTCAAGCGCCTGACCTCTCCGTTCAACGCGGCTGCGATTGCAGCCACCTACGGGTCGGTCAGCGCGGTCACCTTCATCACGACGGTTCAGTACCTCGATACCCATGCCGTCCCCTACTCTGGGCACATGGCGGCGGCGATGGCGTTGATGGAGTCCCCAGCCATCATCATGGCCGTGTTGATGGCCAATCTGCTTCGCCACCAATCCGCCCCCCCAAACAGCGGCAGCGCCAGTGGCACTCGTCTGGGTAAGGTGTTGCACGAGGCCTTCACAGACGGCGCCCAGTTGCTGTTAATTGGTGCCATGGTGATTGGATTTGTAACGGGTGAATCGGGTCAAAAGAGTTTGGCCCCCTTCTCAGTGGATCTGTTCAAAGGCATGCTCGCCTTTTTCCTGCTGGATATGGGACTGCTCACCGCGCGCAACTTGTCCGCGCTGAAATCAGCCTCGACCCCGCTCATTGCCTACGCGGTCTTCGGCCCCCTGGTGCATGCCGCGTTGGCATTGGCGCTGGGCCAATTGTTGAGTCTCAGTGCGGGTGACACCGCGCTGTTGATGGTTCTGTCGGCCAGCGCGTCTTATATTGCAGTGCCAGCGGTGTTGCGCTTCGCCATTCCCGAGGCGCAACCGACGCTTTACTTTGGCTTGTCATTGGGCGTGACGTTTCCGTTGAATATCGTCTTTGGCATTCCCTTTTACGTCGGGCTGGCACAGGCCTTTAGCTAGCGCCGCAGCGAGCACCCCTTACAACGGCAGTGGCGTCCCATCGTAATTGATGAAGCAACCCGTATGCGCCATATCCAAGGCTTCAAACCGCGCCAACAAAGCCGTTGCGCTCTCCTGTGGCGTCAAATCCGCACTCGCCCCGCCCATGTCCGTTTGTACCCACCCCGGGTGGTATGCCGCCACGGCAATGCCTTGGTCCCTCAGCTCATTGGTCAGCGTCACCATCAGGTTGTTGGCGCCCGCCTTAGAAGCACGGTAAAAGTAAGCACCGCTCCCCGTGTGTTGCTGACTGCCCATGTAAGACGAGATGATGGCGATACGGGGCTGACTGCTCCGACTCAGCGGCGTTAAAAACGCCCGCGCGGTGAAAAAGGGCCCCACCATGTTGGTCATCAGCACCGACCCAATAGCCTCTGCGGTGTTGCCCGTGTCAGCGACCCCGCCACGCGCACTCATAGCCCCAGCGTTGCAAACCACCACATCAATTGCGCCATCGACCGCGTTGGCAATGGCGTCCAAAGCGGCCGCGTCACACACATCGGCTTGAGCGATGTGGCATGAAGCGCCGTGGGCCGCCTGAAGTGCTGCGAGGTCGGTTGCAGCTGAGGGGTTTCGACAAACCGCAATCACGCGGTGCCCCTTGGCCAGCGCGTTACGAGTCATCTCTAATCCAATACCGCGATTAGCGCCAGTGATGAGGTAAGTATCAGCCATGGATTGGGTCTCCTAAGTCACATTCATGCGTCTCACTGTAGCCCAATTTGGTAGACTCTCGCGCTTGCCTGCGCATGCGGCTTGACATCCCTCGCGTCCTCAGTCCTTGGCTTAGAAAGGCCATCCACCGTGCTTTTATCCAACCTCGCGGATCCGATCCTGCCGATTTTTATGGCATTGATGGTCGGCTACGGCATGCGCCACCTGAGGTTCTTTGACGTGGGTGCCGCACAAACGATCAACCGGTTTGTGTTTTACCTGGCCATGCCTGGTTTGATTTTTAACCTAGTCGCTCACATTCCTTTTGGCGACATTGACTGGGGAACGATGGGCGTCTACATCGGTAGCGAGGCAATTGTCTACGGCGGATCCGCGTGGTGCGCGAGGCGGTTCTTCAAGTGCACCTTGGGCGAATCGATTTTGCTGGGCATGGCCGCGGGCTTCGTGAACCACCTGATGTTTGTTTTGCCCATCGCGCAGAGCCTGCATGGATCTATAGCCGCCCAACCCATTGCGGCGATCGTCTTCATTGACGTGGTGGTTTTTGCACTGACGGTCTTCGCCATGGATCTCTTGAAAGCGTCAGAGAACGTCAAAACCTCAAGCCAACGCTACCACCCGGGCCATGTGTTGAGTATGCTCGCGAGGAACCCCATGGTGCTGGCGTGTGGGTTTGGCGGCATCGCGGCTGCCCTTTTCGCACAGGTACCGAGCGGCGTCTTCACCTACGCCAAGTTCGTCGGCGCATCCGCCGCCCCCGCGGCCCTTTTCGCGCTTGGTGTCATTTTGGCTGATCGCCCCGTGCGCCCCGTCGGCGGTGCCGCATGGTTTGCGATTGGCATGAAGCTCATCGTGCACCCAGCCATATTCATGGCTTTGGCAGGCTTGGTCAGCATGGATGCCAATTGGGAAACCATGGGCTTCTTGGTCGCTGCAGGCCCGTGTGGGGCTATGCCATTCGTCATCGCACTGCAATACGGCGTCAACCCATCGGCGATCGCCAAAGCCGTGTTGATATCCACCCTGCTGTCCCTGCTGAGTTTGAGCTACCTCACTGCGCTCTGAAAACTGCTTCCATTACCCCAACTGAGCCCACCGCATGTCACGTTTGTCCGAGCACCAAGCAGGCGCCCTTTTAGCCTTGATGTCCGCCGTATTCTGGGGTGTATCGGGGGCCAGTGCACAGTTTGTGTTTGAACGAAAAGGGGTCACAGTTGACTTCCTGGTGACCTATCGCCTGCTCTCCGCCGGGATCCTGTTGTTGCTGTACGCACGGCTTCGTGGCTTCTCAATCTGGGGGATTTGGCGCGAGCGTTGGGCGGCGATCAGTTTGCTGATATTCGGCATCGTGGGCATGTTGGCGGTCCAGTACACCTACTTCGCCGCCATCCACTACTCCAATGCCGCAACCGGGACGATTTTGCAATACGTCGGGCCCACCTTCATCGCGGTCTACTTTGTTTTCGTGCGGCGGCGCCTGCCAACATTGCCAGAGGCGGCCGCGGTGGCTTTGGCGTTTTTGGGCACTGTTTTGCTGGTCACCCATGGCGACCTCGGCACTCTAGAAATCTCGGCTGCCGCCCTTTTCTGGGGTCTCAGCTCGGCACTCGCATTGGCGTTCTACAGCATTTACCCATTGAAACTGCTGCGTCATTTCCCTGCCACCGTGTTGGTCGGCTGGAGCATGGTGATCGGCGGCATTGGGTTCACGGCATTCAGCCTGCCCACAACCGTTCCCGGCACCTGGGATTTCTCTACTTTTGCAGCAGTCGCCTTTATTGTTTTTTTCGGAACATTCATCGGCTTTTACAGCTACCTGGGCGCCGTGAAGCGCATCGGCCCAGAAAAATCCAGCCTATACGCCTGCGCTGAGCCGCTGACTGCGGCGCTGGTGGCTGTGCTGTGGCTGGATGTGCCCTTTGGTCTGGTTGACTGGGCGGGCGCCGCCTGTATCGTGGCGACGATATTCATACTCAACGTCACACCGACCCACGTACCCGACACGGTCGTCAAACCGTCTCCGCAATGACCGCGTAACACAGCTTGGGCGACAAATTCGCCCCACGCTGCCGCCGGCTTACTATCGTTTTCACTTAGCGCCAAGCCGTCTGTTTAGGGCTAACATCAGTGGACCATCTGGTAAACATTGGAGATTAGACAAATGAAATTGAAGATCAAGTTCGGCCTGTTGGGCGCCGCACTCCTCGCTGCCAGCGCCAGCGCGCAGGCAGAAACCATCACTTTGAAGGTTGAGCACTTTTTAGGTCCACAAACCATTCAGCACACCACCATGTTGGGCGAATGGTGCCGCAACATTGAGCGCGACTCCAAAGGCCGCCTGAACTGCCAGATCTATCACTCGATGCAACTCGGGGGTAAGCCGCCACAGTTATTTGACCAAGTGAAAGACGGTATCGCCGACGTCGGCTGGACCGTTGCTGGCTACTCAGGCACCCGCTTTGCGCGACTCCAAGTGTTCGAATTGCCTTTCATGATGACCAACGCCGAGGCGACCAGCCGCGCGCTATGGACCTACGCTGAGAAATACGCCAACGAAGAGTTCAAAGACGTCAAGATGTTGGCCGTCCACGTTCACGGTCCCGGTCAGATCTTCACTCGCGATGCCCCCATCACGAAGTTAGAGGACTTCAAGGGCAAAAAACTGCGTGGCCCAACCAAGCAGGTCACTGACTTGCTGAAGGACCTCGGCGCGACACCCGTGGGTATGCCCGTCCCTGCCGTGCCTGAAGCCCTGTCAAAAGGCGTGATCGATGGCGCTGTGATTCCTTACGAGGTCGCACCTGGCTTGAAAGTCAACGAGCTGACCAAGTTCACATCAGAGCCCGATCCCAGCTTCAACGCGCTGTACACCACCGTGTTTGTGATGCCCATGAACAAGGCGAAGTACGAGTCGCTGCCAGCCGATCTGAAGGCCGTTATCGACAAGAACTCAGGCCTTGAGTACTCTGCGTTCATGGGTCGCACGCAATCTGGTGCTGACGTGCCAGCAAAGAAAGTGTTCCAAGCGACCGCGGGTCACACGATCACAACGTTGCCAAAGTCTGAAATGCTCAAGCTTCAAAAAGCAACTGAGAAGTTAGACGATGCGTGGGTTGCCGAAATGAACCAACGTGGCTTCAACGGCAAAGAAATGCTGCAAGCAGCGCGTGATTTGGTGAAGCAATTCACGAAGTAATCGCTCTGTCAGCACCAAAAGGCGGAGGCGACTCCGCCTTTTTTTTAGGCTTTAAAAAAGCCCCATTGAACAGGCTGTCTATAATTTCGTGAGTGTACTGATATTTTTTGGAGGCACCCTTGGCTGATCTCTTGAATGCGGCGGATGACATCCCCACCCCCACGGGGCCTGTGGGTCGCCTCTTGGGTGCCCTTTGCAAAATCTTCGCATTCTGCTCAGGCATCACGCTGGTCGCCATGGCGCTCATGTCGCTGGCCAGTATCGCGGGGCGCTCCTTGTTCGCCAGTGCCATCGTTGGTGACTATGAGCTGGTTGAGATCGCCAGCGGCATCGCGGTCAGTCTCGCACTGCCCTACACACAATGGGTACGGGGCCACGTAATCGTGGACTTTTTCACTGCGAAGGTGAGTCGGAAGACCGCACTGACACTTGACGCCATCGCTGCGGCTTTGTTGGCCGTGGTGGCATTTGTCTTCACCTGGCGCATCACGTTGGGCATGACTGAATTGATCGGCGGCTGGGATGCCTCACTGATGTTGAACATCCCAACGTGGTGGGGTTACGCCCCGATGGTGCCCTCCTTCGCCCTTTTGGGGCTGGTTGCGCTTTACACCTGCATCGAAGACATCAAGGGGATTAACGCATGATGGGCCTAAGCGGTATGGAAATGGGCGCACTCATGTTCGCCCTGCTGTTGGTGATGCTGGCCTTGCGCATCCACATTGGTATTGCGATGCTCTTGACGGGCTCAATCGGCTACACCGTCGTTGCTGGCATTGACCCACTGCTCAATTACTTCAAGGGAGCCGCGTACGCGCGCTACTCCGTTTATGACCTTTCCGTGGTGCCCTTATTTTTGCTGATGGGTCAATTTGCAACCCACGGGGGGCTGTCTAAAAGTTTATTCAAGGCCGGCAATGCGATGATTGGGCACTGGCGCGGTGGCATGGCCATGGGCGCTGTCGGGGCCTGCGCGGGTTTCGGTGCGATTTGCGGCTCCTCGCTGGCGACCGCAGCCACCATGGGTCAGGTGGCCTTACCTGAATTGAAAGCGCACGGCTACTCCGAGCGCTTGTCAGCTGCGGCGATCGCAGCGGGCGGAACGCTGGGCATCTTGATTCCGCCCTCAGTTCCATTGGTGATTTACGCGATCATCACTGAGCAAAACATTGCCAAGATGTTTTTGGCGGCCTTCGTGCCGGGCATATTGGCGGCCGTTGGCTATATGGTGGTGATCGGTATCGTGGCGCGTGTCAGTCCGAAAGATGCGCCAGCGGGTACCAAGTTCAGCTTTGCGCAGCGCCTCAAGGCACTGTCCGAGACATGGCCCGTTATCTTGATCTTCATCACGGTGATTGGCGGTATCTACGGTGGTATCTTCACACCCACTGAAGCTGCCTCCATCGGTACACTCGCGACCGGCTTGGTCGCTTGGACCTCAGGTGGACTCAAGGGTCGCGGCTTCCTGGAATGCATGTATGGTGCCGCGGGTGCAACCGGCATGATCTTCCTGATTCTTCTGGGCGCTGACGTGATGAACGTCTTCTTGGCGCTGACCCAGGTGCACACAGAGCTCGCCAATTGGGTGATTGGCCTGGGCCTGCCGCCATTGGCTGTGTTGATGTGCATCATCGTGATTTACTTGGTACTGGGTTGCATCATGGACAGCTTGTCCATGATTTTGCTGACCATTCCCATTTTCTTCCCCATGATCATGGGTATAGACCTGTGGGGTATGGGTACCGAGGACAAGGCCATTTGGTTTGGGATCTTGGCCCTGATGGTGGTCGAGGTTGGCCTGATTACGCCCCCCGTTGGCATGAACGTGTTCATCATCAGCGCCATGGCCAAGAACGTGCAAATGAAGGAAATCTTCAAAGCGATCTTGCCATTTTTAGCGTCGGACATCATTCGGATCACCTTACTGGTGTTCTTCCCAGGCATCGCGCTGATCGCGTTGCGGGTTTTTAGTTAAGCTGACCGGGACCGCGCGCTAGGGGATGGGGGTTCAAGCCGTTTGGTTCAAACGTGACCTGCGCACCCTCGATCACGCGCCCCTGTTCAACGCGGCGCAGCAAGGGCCTGTGCTGTGTTTCTACGTCTTAGAGCCCGCGCTCTGGCAACAACCGGACAGCGCAAGACAGCATTACCACTTCGTTCTGGAGAGCCTGCGAGATCTGTACAAGGCCCTGCGGGCACATGGCGTGCGCCTGCACATCTTGGTCGGTGATGTGACCCGCGTACTCCAAGACTTACATACCGAAACCGGCTTTACCGCACTTCATAGTCATCAAGAAACGGGCAACGACTGGACCTATGGACGAGACAAAGCGGTCGCACAGTGGTGCCAAACCTGCGGCGTGCAATGGCATGAAACCCCACAGTTCGGTGTGGTGCGTGGGTTGCGTGATCGCAACCAGTGGCAGCGTGCATGGCAAAGCCACATGGCGAAACCGCTCGTACCGGCGCTGGATACGCTTACTGTCACATCAGTCGCGCTGACTCAAAATCAGGCACCTTTGCCCACGGCAGACGACTTAGGCCTCCCCGCCCCAGAGCCGTCGGTCCGTCAACGCGGTGGTCAGACTGCCGGCCGTGCCGTGCTGGTTGATTTCTTGGGTCGGCGCTCGAAGCGTTACCGAGGTGGCATCTCCTCACCGTTGCGCGCACCAGAGGCGTGCTCGCGGCTCTCGACCTATATCACCTGGGGCTGCGTGAGTTTGCGTGAGGTGGTGCAAACCACCCATGCTGCCATGGCGCATTCCGATATCGACGCGGCGCACCGCAAGGGCTTGAAGGCGTTTACCAGTCGGCTGGCCTGGCACTGCCACTTCATTCAAAAGCTCGAATCTGAACCAGCAATTGAGTGGCGCAATATGCACCGCGGGTATGACGATTTGCGTGAACACGAATTCGATCCGCGCTTGTTCGAAGCGCTCAAAGAGGCGCGTACAGGCTGGCCTCTGGTGGATGCTTGCGTGCGCATGTTGAACGAGACGGGTTGGCTCAATTTCCGGATGCGGGCCATGCTCGTCTCTGTGGCGGCTTACCCGTTGTGGCTGCATTGGCGCCCTGTGGGGCTGTGGTTGGCACAACAGTTTTTAGACTACGAGCCCGGTATTCATTGGAGCCAGTTACAAATGCAATCGGGCACCACCGGTATCAACACCACGCGGGTCTACAACCCGATCAAACAAGCGCAAGATCAAGACCCTGATGGGATTTTTGTGCGCCAGTGGCTACCGGCAATGCGCCGTGTGCCTGATACGTGGCTGTTTGAGCCCTGGCTCATGCCGCCCAGTGTTCAAGCGGCATGTGGCGTGGTTGTGGGGCAGGACATCCCCTACCCCGTGGTCGACTTAGAGGTCGCCACGCGCGCCGCCAAGGACCGTCTGTATGCCCGCCGCAAAGACCCCGCTGTAAGAGCCGGTAAGGCAGCGGTTATCGAAAAACACGCCTCACGCCGTCAAACTTCTTGGTTGGATTAGACGAAACCCATGACAAACAGCCCTTGCGTTATCTACTGGTTCAGGCGAGATTACCGACTCGATGACAACCCAGCCCTCACGGCGGCCATCGCTACAGCGACACAAGCGGGTTGCCCCCTGTTGGCGGTAGCGATCAGCCCGTCACGCACAATCAATTCTTTTGTTGGCGAATTGGACCGCGGCGCGACGGCACTGGCTTGGGCGCACGCCACACAAAACGCATTGCACCGGCAGCTGCAGGCGATGGGACAGCAACTGCACCTGGTCGCCGATATCACCTCGCTACGGCAATTGGCGGAGCGACTGCACGTCACGCACATCTTCTGTGAATCAATCGAATTGCCCTATGAAACGGATGAGGTAACGGCGCTCAGCGTGGGCGCTAACTGGTCGATTCAGCAATACCCGCAGTCCAGCTTGTTCAATGCCGACATGTTGCCATTCCCGGTGGACGATGTGCCACTGGTATTCACCGCCTTTCGCCAAGCCATTGAAAAAGCCGGTCTGCGTGCAGCGCAGCCACTGGCGCCTGTTCGTCAGGTCCCGCCAGCGCCGCCAAACTTTGAATTCAACCCGCCTGCTGGTGTCCCCGTGGTCCACCACCCGCGCAGCAGTATGGCGCCTGACCGCATGCCCGGTGAAACGGGTGCACGGCGTCATTGGGCTGATTATTTGGCGGCAGGACACCCGCACCGCTATTTCGAAACACGCAACCAATTGAGTGGTCACCACTTCTCAAGCCAACTCAGTGTTGATCTTGCATGGGGCACGCTGTCGGTGCGCCGAGTAATTGAAATGTTGGATGCGTTCGAAGTGAAAAACGGTGCCTCCAAAAGCAGCTATTGGCTTTGGTTTGAACTGATGTGGCGCGAACACTTTCGGTGGTTGCACCAACGCTTTGGCGTGAAATTGTTCCACGCCCGTGGCCTGGCCAAAGCGACACCGCCGCGCCGTGTCAAGAACCCGCGATGGACCGATTGGTGTCGTGGTGAAACGGGTCAACCACTGATCGATGCTGGGATGCGCGAACTGGCAAACACAGGCTTTTTGTCCAATCGCATGCGCCAAATCGTTGCCAGCTACTGGCTCAACGATTTGGGTGGAGATTGGCGTGCGGGTGCCGCTTGGTTTGAATCCCAACTGTGCGACGAGGACTGCTTCAGCAACACGGGTAACTGGCTCTACATCGCCGGACTGGGCAGTGACCCGCGTGGGGGACGGCGCTTCGACCCCGTCAAGCAAATGCGCGATCACGACCCCGCTGGCCGCTATCAGCGTTTGTGGGGCGCATCGGCCTGACTCACGCGGCTCAGCACGCGCGTGTGTAAATCGGCGATGTAAGGGTCCTCGATTTCCAAGGCGGCCAACTGCGCCGCCAGCAAGAGCAGGTAATCTCGGTTGGGACCAAGATAGCCCTCCGCGCGCGCAATCACCTCGGCCGTTTGCTCCGCCGTTAAGTCATTGCAATACGACGCATGGGTGGGGTTGCCAACAAACACCAACCCCTCGCACTCGCCTTGCGGGGTCTGCAGCAAGTGCCGACTGGGCGTGTACCCACCGCGAAGCATCTCTCGACGCCATAAAAGAACTGACTCGGT
>Ga0102901_1000684_pt1 | contig 11782 bp, 7 predicted proteins | sample Colrivmet1555A02_FD_78456 | JGI IMG/M metagenome (GOLD analysis project Ga0102901, IMG submission 78456) | Estuarine microbial communities from the Columbia River estuary - metaG 1555A-02 | ecosystem: Environmental > Aquatic > Marine > Intertidal zone > Estuary | place: USA: Columbia River... | reverse complement strand
CACCATTGAAGAAGATCGCTTCGGATTTGAACCAGAAATCACTGCCAAGCTAGCCAAGTCCCGTGTCCGCATTTACGAAGTTGGCATCTCTTATTCGGGACGCACCTACGATGAAGGCAAGAAAATTGGTTGGCGCGACGGCGTTCGCGCTGTTTACTGCATTGTGCGCTACTCAAAAGTTGGCGACAAACTCGGTCCGCTCCTGAAGCGTTAACTCTTTCGTTCGCGAGTTTTTACCTGCACAAAACTCTTTGCCTGATTCCAACGATGTGCGACACCCCATCGGGTGACCAGCAACATTGATTCAGCAATGATTCGTCCAGACATTTTTGAGGTTCCGTTTTCCCGATCAACGAAAAGAATGGGCACCTCACTGATCTTCAAGCCACGGCGCGAGAGACGAACAACAAGTTCTGAAAGAAACGCATAACCCTCAGCCTTCGTTGTCTCTGGCGCAATCGAAGCCAAGGCAGTTGCTCGGTAGGCCCGGAATCCCGACGTACAGTCCCGAACTTTAACTCCCAATACCGCTGCTGTGTACAAGTTGCCCCAGCGCGACAGCAATCGGCGATGTATCGGCCAATTCTTGGTTCCGCCACCATTGACGTAGCGCGAACCAATGACTGCATCAGACCCATCTTCAATTGCCGCAAGCATCGCCGGAATCACCAACGGATCGTGCGAGAAATCAACGTCCATCGAAACAACAACATCAACACCCTGTGAAATCACATGAGCAAATCCTTGTCGGTAGGCGCTTCCCAGACCCTGTTTCCCAGGTCGGTGCAAAACCTCAATTCCGCCGAGTTCGACCGCGCAACGCTCGGCGATCTCTCCAGTGCCGTCGGGGCTGTTGTCGTCCACAACGTAGAGACGACCGTCAGGAAGCACTGTTCGTAACTGCGTCAACAAGCCAGCGATGTTTTCGCTTTCGTTATAGGTGGGCAAAACAACAGCAACAAGCACAAATTCCTACTCTAGTGACCGCACACGGGTGCCCGGTGGGACTGAGTAGACAGCAACAGGTTGACCAAGTCGGAGCAACTCCCGTACCAAATTCGCTGCCGGATCACTCAATGGCGGTTCGGCGAAGATTAATGATGCCCCAGGCGTGTTGAGCGAGGCAATTAAGTCATCTCGGCCATCTAGACGTAGTTGACGAGCAATTTCAGTCAATAGAACCTGTGCTCTTTTCTCTTCTTCGCCCGAACGAGGGTTGGCATACGCGAGTTGCGTCAGATCAGGATCCAGATTTGCACGTTCAATCGCTGGACCAACCACAATCCATAAAACTTCATCAGCCTGTTCTTCAAAAACAATCCGGTGGGGCAAGGCCGCTGCACCACGAAATGACTCGACCCCAACAGTGAATCCACGCCGCTCAAGTTCGAGAACCGTTCCGAAACCCGTCGCATCCAAAGTGTAGGCATCGTACATTTTTAGTAAGTAAACCTCATCGCTACTGAGACGATCAGATAACTGCGGTACGAGTTCAGCCAATATGTCTGATTCGGTTCGACCTGGCTTTTTCGTTTCATCAACAATCTGCCAACTGGATTGAGCCACGACGACGAGAGCGAGCATCACGACAACAAGGCGGCTTGATCGACTGACTTTCATGTGGGACAAAGTTGTTGCCATCGTTTTTGTTGATCGCGTCACGGCAACAATTGAAGAAACAACAATCAGACCAGCAATGATCCAGAACCAGCGAATGGTGTATTCGTAATACGGTCCAAAGATTCGCATCACTGAAAAAATACCCAGTGCCGCGGCCAGTCCGAGCGTTAATTGCCATTGGTACAACGATCGCAAACCTGCTTTTCGGGCCGACACGGTTCCATAGAGCCATAGACCACAAAAAGCAAAGAATCCAAGATATTGAGCCCACGTTTCAGAGGGCGCATTTGCACCAGGTTGAGTCAGCCACGGCCCCAGCACGTTGGCTTGAGTAGCGATTACCCGTACGGCGTCGCGCAGAGGGATGGTCGGTTCTGAAGGAGATCCGAAGTGTTGCCAGAGGATCGTCAAGTTTCCGGGATCACGGCGCCACTGGTCAAGCAAAGGTGGTAGCCATGCCACAAACAAGGCGCAGCCAAAGGCGATGGCGATCGCCCCAAGAGAGCGAGTACCGACTGAATGCGCGGCCCTCAATTTTCGATCTTGCAACCACAGTGAAATCAGCGCACAGCCCAATAATCCACCGACCAACACCGAATAGCCCGCATGGCATTGAATGCAATAACTGCCGACCAGAGTTGTTGCAATGACCAAGCGACGGGTAGCAAATCTCTCACCAACCGGAGCCGCTATTTCACCGATCAAAAACACGAACACTAAGAACGCAAACACTGCCAACCATGGATTCCAAGGTTCAATCAAGAAATCAGGCCCTGCCGACCTCATATGCAACACCAACACCGCGGCAACGAGACAAGCCAGCAGTTTTCCGCCACGTCGCCGCGCTAGATGCAATGCCGCCGCCACAGACACTGCATGAACGCTCACCACAGCCACCATCAATGCAGCGCTGCTGCGACCACCGAGGACATACACGGGCAACATCGCAACCCATAAACCGGGCCCCGGATGGGATCCCTGCAATCCAGAATCTCCCACGATGCGACCAGCCGCACCGACAAGTGGTGGATGCGAAAAGAAACCGCGCATATGTAACTCGGCTTGCGCCATGTCTCCCGCTGGATACCAACTTCCTTTGGTCAACACCGCCACCAAGGCCATCAGGGCAGGAATCATGACGACAACGCTCAAGCCAGCAATGAAATACCATGATGACCGCGAGCGTGTTTCGGACGGCATATTCTCAGCGTACTCAGGGACGCGAACGGTGACCATTAATGCCGTTGTACCGTTTGTCGATACAACGGTTCAAGAACTCCCGCAGCTAGCGCATCCCAAGTCAAGGTGCGCGAGCGAGATTCGGCCTGCCGCCCTAGGCGTTCTCGCAGTTCGTGATTCTCCAGTACCTCAGTCATTACTTGGCCTAGTTCGTTGATTGATGTCAATAGCCCAGTTTCTCCATGAATCACTGAACAACGATGACCACCAATGTCAGTTGCGACAGCCGGCGTTCCACATCCTGCCGCTTCCGTGAGCACCAAACCCCAACCTTCAGCCAGTGACGCGCTCGTCATCAACCATGAACGTCGATAAAACGAACGAAGTTCTTCGCGCGAAATACGACCAGTCAAGGTCACCCAGTCGTGAGCATCTTCGCGTTCGATCCATTGCTCGATTAATCCACGATCAGGACCGTCACCGATCAGCGTTAATGTCGCTTCAGGAATACGGCGTCGCACAATTTTCACTTGCTCAAGCAGTTCGATGAATCGCTTCACCGGAGCCTGACGTCCGACCGCAACAATTGATGGATGCAAGGTCTTACTTTCGCCAGGAGTGAAAAACTCGTCCACACCAACCGGACCAGTGCTGACCATCTCTGGCTTCCATCCCAAATGCAGCAATTCCTGACGGCTGTCATCTGAAGTGGTCACGGTCGGCATCCGCCGGTAAAACGGTGGCGCGATGCGCGTCTCGAGCGCTCGCCCGATTGCCGCAATCGGTCGCGGAAACATTTGATTCCACATCGGCCCGTGAACGTGATGCAAGATCAACAACTTGGGTTTACGGCACCAAATCGGCGAGAGCCATGGAACACCATTCCAAATTTCAACCAAGGCGTCGTAGTCACCCATTCGGCGCGTCACTTCGCTGAGCATGACTCGCGGGAAGACCGTCATCCGCCCACCACGGCGAATGACTTCGTATCCGTGGCGTTGACTCGTCGTGGGTTGGCCAAAAGCCAAAGACGTGCGATGAACTATTGACAAACCAGCTTCTTGCCAACGCGACATGAATTCATCAGCATGCTTTTCGGATCCCCCGGCTTCAGCATCGTCAAAGTCGCGCCATGCGATGACATGTATTTTCCGCACTTGCCGAGCCAGCATTTCCTCGGCCATGTTTTGCACAGACAATTGCGCGTTCATTGAACACTCGCCACAATCATTCGTGCGACTCGCTGTTGACCAGCCAAGGTCAAACCGTCAACGTCCCGAACGATGACATATCCAAAGCCCTTGCCATCGGGAATGCAATCATCCCACCACAAACAATCCATGCGCTCGTCAACACCACCAAGCAAATCCGACGGATCAATGATGCGGACACCACTTTCACTCATTGCTTCAACGACCACATCTGGTTCTTCAGAAAGACCCGTCACCACAACTAGTCGAGCCTGAGATAATTCATTTGCGGCAGCGCCAATTCGCAAAGCGACCTCATCTGGAGATACAGAACACGATGCCGTTGCGGACGTTGGGTCAACGTATACAACAATGGCCTGACTCGGCTGTATCGCGGTATCGGCAAATGCATCTGCGATGTCGCACCATGATGTCGGCGCATCAACCCATGCCACCGTGTAGCCCTCTTCGATCAACCTTCGGCTGACAACGGTTTGGACTTCTTTCAATTCTCCGTTACCCATCACCAAAACTGCCGGCCGCGTCGCAGGATCTCCCGCTCCCACCAGTCCCGGCCACCACCAGTAGAGCACCAAAAGCACTCCAACCAACAACACCCCAACAAGCTTCGTACGAGGCTTAACTTGGCGGACAAGAGAAGGGCGGAAGGTATTCACGACACCACGAAAGTACCATCTAGCGGCTCATTTTCAGGTCATTTCACTCGCCTATGTTACCCAAGCGCTGCCGTCCGACTGTCTAACATTGGACAATCAGTTCATCGACCCTTTTCTCATCTATTCGTCGTCCGGCCGCATTCCTCGGTGCCGCCAGTTTGATTCGACTTTGCGTATTGATGGTGTGCCTCAATGAAGGAAGCGCTCATCCTCAATGGTTTGATTGGGCCTTTGGCGTTGTCGTCATCGGAACTTTGGTCGTTATCGGTCATGCCTGCGTACTGCATCTGCACCCAGAAACTTCAATACGACGTCGACTCGTAGCAACCCTGGCTCTCAGTTATGTCACGTGGTGGACAGTTCTTCTCGGAGTTCTCGTCACTCAACCACAACTAGATGTTTCACCGCGACACCTCGTGAAGACGGCGCTCTTTTTTCAACAAAGCGAACCGTTTGTTGGTCCAACTGTTGGCCTCGCCTGTCTGCTCGCGTTCATCGCCCTGGTGATCACCATCATTCGCGGACGCCCAGTGTCAGATTTCTTTCAATCTCTTCCACTTTTCAGATCTGCGTTATCTCATCGCTTTGCAACAGTGCTTGCATTCTTTGCCCCTGGCCTCTTTCTCTTCTCACGCCTCGCCATAGACCTGATCACCCGCCAACATGTTGAACGAATCACTTTTGACTCAGACGGCAACGTGGTCACTCTTGTCGGCCCACAACTCACCAGTTTTTTATGGTCTGCCGCCACTTCGGTCACTCTTGGTCTATTACTCATACTTGGTATCTGGTTCATGGCCACTCTTGCCCTGAGCAATAAGTTGACCCTGCCTACTTTTCGCACATCTTTCATCGGCGTTTTGGCGATGGCCCTCATCGTGCGACTGGGAACCTTGCTCGTTATCGCTCCAACTCGAACTGACGGCGGAGATCCACTCTTCTATCATTCGACCGCCAATTTGCTAGCGACGGGACACGGGTTTCCCGAACCCCTCAATTTCATCGCCTACCAAGATTGGTATGCCAGCGCACTCCACGGACCGCTATATCCACTAGTGCTTTCGTTTAGTTCTCGACTTGGTGGTACTACCTATTTTGATCACAAGTTCTTTTCGCTCTTGATCGGAACCGCAGTTGTTGCCCTTGTTGGATTAGTTGCGCGACGAGTTGCCCCAGAAAAACATCGAAACTCTGTCGCGCTTCTCGCCATGATCTTGGCGGCGATTTATCCCAATTTGTGGCTGGTTGACGGCGTGATGTTTCCCGAAGGTCTCATGGCGGCGTGCACTACTGCCACGGTCTACGCCGCCTACTGCTGGCGCGACACCAAACGAAAGTCTGCGCAGTACCGATGGGCTCTTGCGATGGGCGTACTGGTAGCCCTAGCCGCACTAACTCGAGGCGAAGGACTTCTGCTTTCGGTCTTGTTGATTACTCCGTGGATTCTGCTTCAAAGAGATGTGGCGCTACGAACACGAATCAAAAATATTGCTGTGGCTGCATTGGCATGCCTCATTGTTTTGGCACCTTGGTTTATTCGCAATGCTCGTTCGTTTGAAGAACTGGTTCCACTATCAACAAATGGCAATGAATTATTCGTCTATGCAAATTGCGACGAGGCTTACTCCGGAAAGTTTTTGGGCTTTTGGCTATTTGATTGCCAAGAACAATTACGGCGTGAAGGAAAAGATGCAACGGGCGATGAAGCCCAGAAATCTCTGTACTGGCGCGAGAAGGGATTTGACTACGCCAAAGACCACATCAGTGAGCTGCCCAAGGTTGTAGCAGCCCGAGTGGGTCGCCAATGGGAACTTTTCCGTCCGTGGCAAAACACCGAATTCGCACCCATCGAGGGTCGCGACAAAAATGCCGCACGAGCTGGCCTCTTTATGTACTACGGCATGGCAGCCGCCTCGTTGTATGGCGCGTGGCTCATTCGCAAACGTCGTGCTGGACTGTTACCTCTTGGGGCTTTATTCATCAATGTCACGCTGACCGCGATGTATGCCTATGGCACGACGCGTTTTCGAGTTCCGGCCGAGCCTGCTTTATGCATACTTGCTGCAGTTGGAGTTTTCCCGATGCTCTCAAAGGTGCGTCACAGATTTCGACTTTCGGATTCACATGTAGAACCCGAGTCACCACCAATTGACCAAACGTTTCTATCCCGGTCGTTTATATCCCAGCCGTTTATACACGGTGGCGATATTCAGATCTCTAGAATTTTCAGTCGAGCAACGAGGGCGACTTGGGCGTCAATTGCCATTGTTGGTTCAGCGATAGTACTCGCACTTCCCGCCCTATACCGCTCTGTGGGCTCTTCCATGGAAGAGGGCTTCATGCTCGTCTTCCCAGAGCGAGTCATCAAAGGCGCAATTGCCAACGTTGATTTCTTGCATCTTTATGGCCCCGGTTCACTGCACTTGTTGTCGTTATGGATGCGCGTCTTCGGCATCAATCTCACGTCTGAGAGAACCTTTGGGTTGCTACAGCATCTATTGATCGTTGCCGGACTGATGGTGCTCACGCGCCCATGGGGCAAGAAGTTGTCGACGCTCGTCGGACTATCCTCCCTCATTTTTGTTTTCACCCCCATCGGCCTCCAAGCTTTGGCGTGGAGTGGTGGAGTCGGCATCGCATTGTGGTCGGTCATTTTCACGATTCGCGCGGTTCATCAAAGTTCACAACAAGTTCCGTCGCGTATTTCGTGGATCGCTGCTGGCTTCTCTGCTGGACTCGCCTTAACCTTCCGTCCCGATCTTGCTCTGGCGCTTGCACTAGTACTTGGGTGGGCGTTGTGGAAGCGTTCAAGACAAATCATTTCGCATTGCGCGATCGGTTTTGTCATTGGGCTGACTTCGGTATGGTTTCACCTCATCCAAGCGGGACCATCAGCCATGATTCGCGGAGTGTTGCTCGACCCCGTCATTCATTTACGGCCTGGTCGTGAACTTCCTCGGCCTCCAAGTTGGAGTTACCTTCAAGGCGCCTTGCAAGTCATCAGCGAGAAGTTCGCTCCGTGGTGGGGCATTCCGTCTCTGTCGGCACCACAGCAACTTTTCGTTTGGTTTTTCATGTTGCCAGTCGTTGCATTCTTCGTCACCCTGATGGCTTATCGTCATCGCAAGCGATCTTTCATGAGCGCCAAACCCCGACTCACCACACTCTTTGCTGCCGGGTTATTCGGAATCGGTTTACTCCCCCAAGCTTTACAACGTCCCGATAGCGCGCACTTGCTGTGGGTGTCATGTATTTCTTGGCCACTGCTGCTGGTTGCGCTCTATGAAATCATCGGTGCTCGCAATCGTCGTATTCACCCAACCGTTCGAATCGCCACCGCCAGCGCAACCTTGATGATTTTGATTTTGGTGGTCAGTCCGTTCTACACACTGCGCACCTACACCGATCTCGTCTGGCGAAGTGTGACGGGCAAAACCGAAGTCATGCAAGTCACCCGTGGCGATCGTTACTTCTATCTCGGCGACACTCGCCCGTATCTAGCAACTCAAGAAGTCGTTGCCGATCTCGACAAACTTTCCCAAGCCGGCGAACGACTATTGGTTGGGCCCGTTGACTTACGCAACACGTCATACAGCGATGCGTTCTTCTATCACTTATTCCCCGAACTGACCCCTGCAACCTATTACATCGAAATGGATCCGGGTCTTGCCGACAAGGAAGGGTCACGGTTGGCCGATGACGTGGCTAGCGCGGATTGGCTAATTCTCACTCGCTTTTGGTCAGGTTGGATTGAACCGAACGAGTCAACGAAGTTCGGCCCCGATGCACCAAATCAAGTTGTTGAAGACAACTTCTGTTTACGCGGCTCTTATCAATACGATCTCGTTCGCTTGTATCAAAAGTGTTCAGGCGGCGATAACACCGGCCCATACGATGCGCCGTACAAGCCGCAGTACGACTATGCCGTTGAGGTTCGAGTTCCCGTTCCACCCCGTCCTGATGGAACGTGCACACCGACTTGCAATGGCGAATTCAATCCCGATTACGACGATATGAAGACCTCAACGATTGAGCCCTAAGAAAACCGGCAACCTTTAGCCCATCGGCAAACGACGCCACACTGCAACTGGCAGGTGTCGCATCACCGTGAAGACCCAGCGCAAAATACCTGGGGTCCACACTATTCTCCGACCCGCCCGCAGACCTTTCACAGTCAAACGGGCAACGACTTCGGGAGTCGTTGAAAAAGGAGCTGCTTTCATACCTGTCGTCATTGCCGAATGCACAAATCCTGGTCGAACAATCATGACATTGGCTCCAGTGCCAACCATCGCGTCAGAAAGTCCCTGTGCGAAAGCATCGAGACCAGCTTTTGTTGAACCGTACACATAGTTGGCTTTACGCGTACGTTCGCCGGCAACGCTTGACAAGATAATCAGGTGCCCATGGCCTTGTTGGCGAAAGCGCTTGGCTACTTCCATCGCAATAGACACCGCACCCGTGTAGTTGGTGTGAGCAATCTTGACAGCCGATTGAGAATCGTCATCGCACTGTTCTTGGCTACCTAAAACTCCGAAGGCCAAGATGACCACATCAAGGTCGCCAGATGTTGCAACGATGTTGTCAATGAAATCGGCGTGCGAAGCAGTATCGCCACCATCAAAGATCACCGAATCAACCCGCAAACCATCACGAGTTAACGAAGCCTCAACCTCTTTCGATTCATCTGGACGACGACAAGCTAGAGTCACGCGCTGCGTTGAAGGAGTCAACATCTCGCGCGCAATTGCGATACCTATTTCGCTTCGGCCACCTAAGACCAAAATATTCTGCACTTCGCCAACAGCATTTTCCATGACTATTCCTTTGGTTCAAATTTGTGCTCAATGAGCGTTATTACTAAATCAATTCAAGTCGACGCGCTAGATCGCTTTGCCATCTTCGATCGGGATCAACCGATTGCTGAACCTGCTTCCATTCGTCCAAACGTGGATAACCCCGACGAATCGCCAATGGAGTTGTATGAGCATCCTTAGCGAGATAGTGCCGTCCTCCTGCTGCCATCACAATGTTGTCTAATGAGTGCAACAGTGAACCGAGTCCTTCAGCCCGAGTAGGAATATCTACCGTCAAAGTCCAACCTGGCATCGGAAAACTCAAAGGTGCAGGATTTGAAGCACCAAAGCGCTTCAGAACTACCAGTGGGCTGGCAGTTTTTGAAACCACGATCTTTTCGACAATTCTCCGTAGTTCGTCCTCACATCCAAATGGAAGCGCGAATTGATACTGCAAGAATCCGCCATCACCGTATAAACGATTCCACGAACCAATGGCGTCAAGCGGATGAAAATACGACGGAATAGATTTATGACTACCTTCTTTACGACGAGGTTCTTTGCGGAACCACAACTCGTTAAACAAAGTGGACGACAGTCTGTTGACGAATCCGAATGATGGCACAACTGGTGGAACGCTGGCAAAGTGACGAGGCTCATAACGCAATGCATGTGCCGCATCCTTACTGGGAAGTTCTGCCAATGTCGTGTGATCGCCGCGCCACAAAACGCTGCGCCCTAAACGCGATCCAGTCGCCAACAGATCGGCCCACGCAACCGAGTAACGGTGATCGTCATCGCCATGCGACATTTCTTCAATCAACACATCGATGTTGCGACACCTGATCGTGTTGACGGTGCACAAACTGGTCTCAATTGGAATCAAGGTAAACGTCGCGTCAAGAATGACGCCAGTGAGGCCCATGCCCCCGACCGTCGCCCAAAACAAAGTTGGATTTTGCTGCGGGCTGATTTCGTGAATCGTTCCATCGGCCAGCATCAGTGACATTCGCCGGAGGTGGTTACCGAAACTTCCTTCAACATGGTGATTCTTACCGTGAATATCTGACGCAATGGCTCCACCGACTGTCACGAAACGCGTTCCGGGAGTGACGGGAACAAAAAAGCCACGAGGAACAATGACCTTCAAAAGATCATGCAAACTCGCGCCAGCTGCGGCGGTCAGCGTGCCAGCATCTGTGTCAAGTACCGCTTCGTGGGCGTTGCCAGGCATCGTGAGGACGACTCCACCAGCATTTTGTGCCGCATCTCCATACGACCGCCCAAGACCACGCATCAAGACGCCTCGTTGATTCGAGTCTTTGATGAACGAGGCGACATCTCCTCGGGTGACCTCAGCAGTACGAGCTGTACTCGGCGAGGTTCGACCCCATCCAGTGAGGCGCGAAGATGTGTAGTCGGTTTCCATGAGCAAGTAAAGGTTACTCAGTGAGCCGAAACCGAACTGAGCACTGTGCCAAGATCAGCCCACGTACACGCCTAATCCGAAAATAATCACCCAAATAACGCCCAAAACCTGCAAGGTACGGTCGGAAGCAAACACCTCTTCGGGGGCCGCTCCGTGACCGCGTTCGAGGGCCAACAAATACCTCAAGAGCGCCGCCAACATCGGAATGATCGACAGTTCATACGAAGGCCACGACGAACCAGATATCTCCTTCGTTGCAAACGCCCAGGTGCAATACGCGACCAAGGTGGCTCCCAGGCTTACGGCCAGGACCATTCGCAAGTAATCAAGGCTGTAAGCCATCAACGTTGAACGAGTTGACCCATTACCTTCACCAAGTTCTTTCATCTCGGCGTAACGCTTGCCAGTCACAATAAACAAAGCACCGAAACTGGCACACAACAAAAACCACGTCGACAACTCCACTGATGCTGCTTCAGCCCCGGCAATCGCTCGAATCACAAAGCCGCCCGCAACTGCCAAAAGGTCTAACACCGGCTGATGCTTTAGCACCGTTGAATAGCACACGGTCAGAACTGCGTACACAACGACAGCAACGCCACAACGCCAATCAGGAATAAAACCGACCGCGATTCCGGCGATCAAAAGTAGTGTGCCAACAATTCGTGCCACATTGATATTCACTAGACCTGCAGCGATTGGCCGGCGACACTTTGTCGGATGCACTCGATCAGCCTCAACATCAAGAATGTCATTCCAAAAATAGGTTCCGCTGGCGGTCAATGACAACGCTACGAAACAGAGCAATGTTTGCCACAAACTTGCCCACTCATTCAAAACACCAGCCGCACCAGGTGCAGCAAAAACCAAAACATTTTTAGCCCACTGTTT
>Ga0102901_1000662_pt1 | contig 12028 bp, 5 predicted proteins | sample Colrivmet1555A02_FD_78456 | JGI IMG/M metagenome (GOLD analysis project Ga0102901, IMG submission 78456) | Estuarine microbial communities from the Columbia River estuary - metaG 1555A-02 | ecosystem: Environmental > Aquatic > Marine > Intertidal zone > Estuary | place: USA: Columbia River... | reverse complement strand
GTGGTATGATGCAAAATATCAATTGGTTTAATGTTTTCTTTGATTTGTATATCATTTATTGGGGATTCAATTATGGGAGAAATAAGGAAGAATGAATCATAAGACAACATTATCAGAACAGTTTAGTTATATTTGGATTTGTTTAAAAGAAACCATCTTAATAACTCTAAATAATCATAAGTCGCAGTAACTTATGGGACCTCTCCATTCGCCTAAAGAGTATCTGTTTAATCTTTGTACAGCAAGTTCTGGGGATGCTAAACGAATATGGAGAAAAGATATCAAAGAGAGTTGGAATCATAAGTGTGCCTATTGTGAGTCCGAAGATAATCTTACAATAGATCACATAGTTCCTCAATCAAAAGGTGGATTAGATACTACTACGAATGTAGTGTGCTCTTGTCATTCTTGTAATCAATCTAAGGGGCACGAGCACTGGAAACTATGGTATGTACAGCAAGATTTTTATAGTGAAGAACGATTTGATAAAATAGAAAATTGGATGAAACCTCCATTGCCAACTAATCTTTATTCTTATCGTCCAAGAAAAAATAATGCCTCATAAGGTTTTATAAATAACTCCAAGACAGTATATACTGTCTAATTTTGATAAATACCGATTGCGATAAATGTCAACTCCCATAAGGATTAAAAGATCTGCTGTGCCTGGCAAAAGGCCAACAGCAGGTCAACTCTTAAGTGCTGAATTAGCATACAATACTTATGATGGCGAACTGACTGCCAAGAGAGAGCGTCCTGGAATAGGTACGGATATTATCCGCATTGGTGCCGGAACAACAGTTACAAATATCATTTATGTCACAAAAGACGGAAACGACACAAACACAGGACTCAAACTTGGAGATGCCAAAAAAACAATCGGAGCAGCACTCACACAGGCAACAACAGGATCAGTTATTAAAGTTAGTGCCGGAACTTATATAGAAAATAATCCCCTAACCATTCCAGAACAAGTCTCAGTTGTCGGTGATAGTTTAAGAGAAGTATCGGTATCACCACAAAACCCAGATAAAGATTTGTTCTATGTAGAAAATGGGGTTTATGTTGCAGAGATGTCTTATACAGGAACGATGGATCCTGGTGGGGCAATATTTTCTTTTAATCCAGATCAAATAGGATATTTCGACCAATCACCTTATGTTCAGAACGGAACCAATTTTATTCCCGGAAGTATTGGAATGAGAATTGATGGTTCTAAGGCAATTGGACCAACTAAGAGTATGGTTCTTGACTCTTATACTCAATACAATCAAGGTGGTATTGGAATCTCAATTACGAATGAGGGATATGCACAGTTAGTTTCTCTCTTTACAATTTGTAGTGATATTGCAGTGTTCTGTGGAACAGGTGCTGCTTGTGATCTTACAAACTCTAACTCATCATTCGGCACTTACGGATTAGTTGCCGATGGTGTAGGTCCTCTTAAATATACCGGAATCATTACAGGTTCTCCATCATCAATAAATGATGATACTTTTACGGTAGATTTAAGTGTTCCGACTCTCAATATTACAAATGCACTTTATGATAATACAACTGGTCTTTTAACCGCATACACAAGTACCCCTCATCAATTCTCAGTTGGAATGGGAATCACTCTTGCCGGACTTGGATTTACTTGTCCTTATGAACCAGGAATTAGATACTATCCAAGTGGTCAAAATGGATATGTATTTGATACAAAGACTGTTGCACCTGGAAGATATTATGATGCTTATAATTTGATACAGGCAAACAAGCAGGAGATTCAGGATAAGTCTCTGGCAGCAATTGCAATCAATCATCCCGATTTTTATTTTCCTGGTGATTCGCAAACAAATTCTAGATCTAGGTATTATGATTCTTATCGCCTGATTCAAAATAATAGGAGTGTAATTGTTGGAACTGCCTGGACGAATACTTATAATGTTTATCCGGGCATTTCAACCACAATGGATAAGTGCAAAAGGGATATTGGATATTTTGTTGATGCAGTTTCCACAGATGTTTTCACTGGCGGCAATCATTATGTTAGGGAATTTGTAAGACAATATTTTAATGCAAATGGAAATCCTATTAGTAATGGATTGGTTGGTGAAGTAAATGAATCCATTTATGCTTTTAATCAGTCAAGAAATTTAATGAAACAGGCAATTACAAATTCTCTTGTAGGTGCTGCTTATTCTGATTTAACAATTTCGACAGGAACTTCTACTTATAATGGTGGAGGTACTACTTATGCAAATACTGATCCTTTGGCATGTTCTGATGTTCAATCTAATATTGATAATCTAGTCGGTATTGTTACGACAGTTATTGGTGCCGGAAGTTTGATAAGTATTTCTAGTTCTGATAATTACGGAACATTTACAACAGGTGGAAACAAGTGCTATAGAGATATTGGATACTTGGTCGATGCAGTTTCTCTAGATGTAAGAGACTATACGAATAAAAATACTCGTAATTTTATTAAAGGATACTTTAATATAAATGGTGATCCTTTAATAAATGGACTTGTAGGGGAAGTTGCAGAATCCATTTCAGCATTTAATGGAGTTAGAGATTATTCCAAAAAAGCAATTACGAACCAGTTGAATGCTCAGGACCTAACTATTGTCGGAGATCCTACAAATACTGATCCTGCATCTTGTGCAAATGTTCAGACATTTATTGATAATCTTATTGGTGCAGTTACTTCTAGTTCTGTTGGAGTTGCCACAAGTAAATTGAATCTAACGGCAGTTTCGATGGCAAGCACCGTATTTACTTGCAATATTGGTATTGCTACTCAAGCACATTATTATAATTCTGGCGGAACCGCAAAGATTAGTGTCATTCGTCCTTTTGATGGCCAGATAATTTATTTTGGTGATTTATATTATACAGTCTCTAAGATTATAGTTGGATCTGGAGGAACCGGATATACCTCTCAACCAACAGTTACGATTGCAGACCCTGATACAAGTTGGGGAGTCACGGCACAAGCAGTATCAAATATTTCTAATGGTTCAGTAACCAGTTTTGATCTTATCTCAAGTGGTAGGGGATATACGTCAGTTCCTAAGGTTACAATTAGTTCGCCTGATGTTGGGATAAATACAGCAACGGCAACGACAATTTTATTACAATCTTATTATCCAATTCTTAGTTCGTCTCCAATCTCTGCCGGAATCTGCACAGTTACTATCAGTGAAAACATTCCTTATGTAGTAAGCCCCGGAACAGAAGTTCCATTTTATAAGCAAAGTAGAGTTCTTGCATCTGGTCATTCATTTGAGTATATTGGTTCTGGAAATGAAATTGCAAAAGCACTACCGGCAACCGGTGGAGTTGCAATTCAAGATAATGAAGTTGATATTGGAAATGGTGGATTGGTTGTTTATACCAGCACTGATCAGTCTGGTAACTTTAGGATTGGTGAAGGTGTTGTGGTGAATCAACAATCGGGAACTATTTCTGGATCATTCTATTCTAAGAGTTTATTTTCAACCGTAACACCATTCATTCTAGCACTAGGAGGATAATTAAAAATGGCATTACCATTAAATGTATTCAAGACAGTTACAAAAGTAGCAACAACAAATCCAGTCGGTATTTATACGGCACCTGTTGGATATACTGGTGTTGTGCTTTTGGCACAAATTGCAAATGTTGATTCTAATACTCATACAATTTCATTTTCTCATCGAAGAACGACTGTCGGTATTGCAGTTACCACTGAAATCGTAAAACAATTTCCTGTTCAAGGAAATGATTCTGTTTCTTTAATTCAAGGAAAACTGACTTTAGAATCTGGTGATGTTCTTGTTTTATCTGCAAGTAACAGTTCTAATATTAAATTTATTGGAAGCATTCTAGAGACACTCAACTAAAATGGCAAAATATATTAGCGACCGCCAAAGAAATCTTAAGATTGGTATTACTTCTTATACTGAAAATTTAACAGTATTGGAAGTTACTGGTGGTGCTTATATTTCCAGTTATGTTGGAATAGGAACTACAAATCCAACACAATCTCTACACATTCAGGGTAGTGCAAGACTTACTGGTGCCCTTTATGATAGTACTAATGTAGCAGGAAATTCGGGTCAGGTACTTCAAACAACTGGTAGCGGTATTATATGGTCTAATGCTTCTGATGTTGGTATATTAACTTATGTCGATAGATCTGGTATAGCAACCTTTGCAACCAATGCCGGTATAGCAACCTTTGCTACTAGTGCCGGTATAGCAACTTATGCTGATAGAGCTGGTATAGCAACCTATGCTGATAGAGCTGGTATAGCAACCTTTGCAACTAGTGCCGGTATATCAACCTTTGCAACCAATGCTGGTATATCAACCTTTGCTACTATTGCCGGTATAGCAACCTTTGCAACCAATGCTGGTATATCAACCTTTGCTGATAGAGCTGGTATAGCAACCTTTGCAACCAATGCTGGTATAGCAACCTTTGCTACTAATGCCGGTATAGCAACCTTTGCAACCAATGCTGGTATATCAACCTTTGCTACTAATGCCGGTATAGCAACCTTTGCAACCAATGCTGGTATATCAACCTTTGCAACCAATGCTGGTATATCAACCTTTGCAACCAATGCTGGTATATCAACCTTTGCAACTATTGCCGGTATATCAACCTTTGCAACTATTGCCGGTATATCAACCTTTACATCAGAATGGATTTTAGGTGCTGTTGGAAGTTCAGATTACACCTTCACTGGACCTGGATTTACTGGTGCAGAATCTGATCCAGTATTATATTTGGTAAGGGGACAACAATATAAGTTTACGAATACAATGGGTGCTCATCCATTTAGGATTCAAAGCACTCCAAATGGTTCTGTTGGAACTCAATACGATGATGGTATTCCAAGCAATAATATCTCTAACGGAACACTAACTTGGAATGTTCAATTTGATGCACCGGGTATTCTGTATTATCAATGCACTGCTCACGGATCTATGGGTGGTAAGATTTATATTATTGATGCTGGTATAGGACCTGATGTAAGCGTTAATACTACTGGAATTATTACGGCATCAAGTTTTGTTGGTAACGCTTCGAGTGCTACCTTTGCAACCAATGCCGGTATAGCAACTTATGCTGATAGAGCTGGTATAGCAACCTTTGCTACTAATGCCGGTATATCAACCTTTGCAACCAATGCCGGAGTTTCTACATCGGTCATAGGCGGTATTGGTTCCATTACGGGACTTTATGTATCTGGAATTAGTACATTAGGAACAGTACTAATTTCTTCTGGTATTGTAACTGCCACCATAGGTATCGTAACTTATTATGGTGATGGTTCTAAACTAACTGGAATACAGACTTCTGGTGTGGTGTCAGTAATCAATCAAGATCCAAATACTCCTATAGTATATCCAACACTAGTAAATAGTGTTGGAGTATCAAGTCTTGGTATTTCTACAACTAAATTGTCGTTTATTCCTTCTAGCGGAAAACTTGGATTGGGGACAGTAACACCAAGAGAAAATCTTGATGTAATTGGAACTATTGGTATTCAATCTGCCGGTACTTCTAATCGTTTTTATCTTCAACATAATTCATCCGAAAATTCACTTGATTTTATATTTGTATGATTAATACCGTAGGAAGACTAAAATCTAATGGGGTAATGCAAGTTTATGATATAATTGATGAACTTTCTTATCCAGATAAAAATGTTGGAATCACCACAAATGGAATATTGTACGCATCCTTATTTGATGAAAACGTATCTTCCAACATGCAATCTAATACTCCATTAAGAATCACGGGTGATAGAAAAGTATTAGTATATAATTATTTTGATGAAAGAACATTATCTCTTAACAATGATATATTTGCTAGTTTGATATCCTTATCGTATTCTTTAAATGCAATTACTTCAGTTACTAATACTGATTTTAAAAACGTTCAAAGTACAATTCAATCATCTAATCCAGCATTTAATGTTTTTGCCGTAGCAACAAAAAATAATAATTCCGAAGAACTTCAAGGTAATAGTAGTTCAACTGGAAAATATAGTTTTACCGGTACTGGATTTGTATATAATAGTTCTAATTCTAATTTTCTTTCTACTGGTAAAGAAATTATAGATATGAATACTGGAATAAATTATGGATTGCCTGAAATTGACGGAAAAAAGTGGATGGCAGCAGCAATATATGATGGAACAACAAATGGATTTCGTGGTATTTTATTGTGGGTATTTACAAATGATACGATTGATATTTTAAACAATATAGAAATTGATGGAAAAAAAGTAACTTCTACCAGAACTATTTTTTATCCAACATTAAATCCATTGGAATATATGAGTGTATATCAAGTTGTAATTGGTCGGGAAGGAAATATTATAGAATTTGATACGACCGGAAATGCCGGATGGGGATATAGTAATAATCAAAATCCTACTGTTACGGGATATCATCTTTCAACAAATTTTTCTTTTGATGATGGATTATGGGCCTTTATTCTTGGCGAAAAAACTGACGGTAATGATGGACCTACGTATAAAACAACAAATGGATATGGATTTGGTAATTATAATCAAACTGATTCAAGTTCTTCCTTGTATTGGGAAGGATCAAATGTTGCAACTTCTAATTATGTTGGGTTTATATTTACCGGTGATTCTCAAATTTAAATCAATAAATAGACTTATATAGGCATAAAGGATGGCACTTTTAAAAGCTAATACTGGCATAGGAATTACTAATCCAAGCGAGGCTCTGCACGTTATTGGTAATGGATTGTTTGTTGGTATAGTTAGTGCCACATCATTTATTGGAAATTTATCTGGAACTGCAACAAGTGCTATAAATCTTGTTGGGGGAGAACAAGGATCGGTTCCATACCAATCTTCAACTAATTTAACAACATTTTTATCTCCAGGATCTGCCGGTAATGTTTTAGTTACGAATGGTGTAGGTCAAAATCCCACCTGGTTGTCTCCAAGTGCATTATCTGGTGCCTTCAATGGTGTTACAATTAAAGATGAGGGTTCCATTATTGGGTCTCCAGATACTATTAGATCCATAAACTTTGTTGGTCCTAATGTTGTAGCAACCGCATCAGGCGTCGGTGCCACGATTACACTTTCTAATGATGCACAATATCTAACAGGAACTGCTCCCGGAAGTGTTATTTCACAGTCCTCTGGATTTAATGTTACTGGTAATGTTACTATTTCTGGAAATCTAAGTGTTGGTGGAACTTCCGTAATCTTAAATGCTGCCACACTTCAAATTAAAGATAAAGATATTGTTGCTGGCATTACGACTAATGCATTAGGGCAGGATGTTTCTACTGATTTTACGGCAAATCACGGTGGTATTGCAATTGCATCCACTGAAGGAAGTCCATTATTTGATATTAATGCTGGAGTTGGTACTGATAATATTCCAAGCACATATAAGCAAATTATGTGGTTGAAGTCTGGTTCTTTTACTGGACTGAATACTGATGCTTGGTTATTTAATTATGCTGTTGGTGTTGGTACTAATCAAATCCCAAATGGAGTCAGATTTGCTGCTGGTAATGTCCAATTCACACAAAATGATTTAGTATCTGTAAGAAATATTAATGCCTCTGGTGTTATAACTGCAACTCAATTTGTCGGTTCTCTTTCTGGTAATGTTACAAGTGCAGATTATGCCACAAGATCAGGTATAGCAACTTATGCAACTAATGCCGGTATTGCTACTAATGCAGGAATTTCTACGAATGTAATCGGTGGCATTGCTTCCGTAACTTCATTGTCAGTATCTGGCATTAGCACACTTGGAACAGTTAGGATTTCTTCTGGTATTGTAAGTGCAACTACTGGCATTGTTACTTATTATGGTGATGGTTCGGGTCTTACTAATATCAACATAGGATCCATTTCTGGTGCAATTGCCGGTATTACTATTCGTGATGAGGGGGTAATAGTAGGAACATCAAGTAGTGTTACGAGTGTAAACTTTGTTGGTGGTAATGTTGTTGCAACCGCATCGGGTGCTAATGCCACAATTACGATTGCTGATAATCTTGTAGGAACTGCATTAAGTATTTCTGGTATCTCTACATTCACCAACGGACCAGTATTGATTGGTTCTGGAACTTCAACCGGAACTTTATCACAACCACTACAAGTTACTGGTGGTGCTTATGTTTCTGGTAATCTTGGAGTTGGAACCACAAATCCAACCTCAAAATTTCACATTATTGGAAATGGATTAGTCAGTGGTGTTATAACCGCAACAACATTCTTTGGTAACTTAACTGGTTATGCTTCAACGGCAGGTATAGCAACTTATGCTGATAGAGCTGGTATATCAACCTTTGCAACTAATGCAGGTATAGCGACTTATGCCACTAATGCCGGTATAGCAACTTATGCTGATAGATCTGGTATATCAACCTTTGCAACCAATGCTGGTATAGCAACCTATGCGACCAATGCTGGTATTGCCACAAATGTTATAGGTGGTATTGGTTCTATTACACAACTTCAAGTCACCGGTATCTCAACTTTTACCAACGGACCCATTTTAGTTGGTTCTGCAACCTCCACAGGAACCTCAGCACAAAGACTTCAGGTTACTGGTGGTGGTTATGTTTCTGGTTCTGTCGGAATAGGAACCACAAATCCAACCTCAAAACTTCAGGTTCAGGGTGATGTATCTATTGCAAGTACGGTTGGAATTGGTACTGTAATTGATATTGTTCCTTATGATACTCTCAATTCTGGTACTTTATCTTTTGAGGGTTCTGCTGGTCAGTTATTCTCCATTACAAATAACCTGACTTCTGGAAGTATCTTCTCTGTGAATGATGTTTCTGGTATTCCAAGCATTGATGTTGATGCTAATGGAACCGTAAGTTTAGTTGCCTATGGTGGTAATGTTGCAATTGGTTCCACTGGTCTTACAGGAACCGCATCACAAAAACTTCAAGTAACTGGTGGTGGTTATGTAAGTGGTTCATTGGGTATTGGAACCACAAATCCATCACAATCCTTACACGTTCAGGGTAATGTAAGAGTTACCGGAGCACTTTATGATGGTACTAATCTAACAGGAAGTTCAGGGCAAATCTTATCATCAACTGGATCTGCTATTTCTTGGATCAATGCAAGTTCGGCAAATGTAGGATCCGCAAACTCCATAGCAATTGCTGTAGACTCTACAAATGCTTCAAGATACTTAACTTTTGTTAGTACCACTTCTGGTAATAATTTAGTTTATGTGAATAGTAGTCTACTTTTTAATCCTTCAACTGGCGATGCTTCTGTTAATGGTCTCACAATTGGTAAAGGAACTGGAAGTGTAAGTAGCAACACTGCACTTGGTTATCAGGCACTTTTAAGTAATACTACTGGAATCCAAAACACTGCTACTGGATTTAGAGCACTCTACTTAAACACCATTGGAAACAATAATACTGCTAATGGGTATGCAGCACTTTATTATAATACCACTGGGCAATACAACACTGCTACTGGATTCCAAGCACTACATGCCAACACCACTGCATCATTCAACACTGCTACTGGTTGGCAGGCACTCCGTTTTAACACCACTGGAGTTAGGAACACTGCTAATGGATATGCAGCACTTTATTATAATACCACTGGGCAATACAACACTGCTACTGGATTTTATGCACTATTCTCCAACACCACTGGACAAAATAATACTGCTACCGGAGTTCAAGCACTCTATATAAACACCACTGGAATCCATAATGTTGCTAATGGTCTATATGCTCTATATGCAAATACCACTGGCAACTACAACACTGCTAATGGTTCAAGTGCCCTTGAAGCCAACACCACTGGAACCAATAATACTGCTACTGGGTTTGGAGCACTCTACTCCAACACCACTGGAACCAACAACACTGCTACTGGATATGCAGCACTCTACTCCAACACCACTGGATTCTATAACACTGCTAATGGAGTAAGTGCACTTTATGCTAATACCACTGGAACCCAAAATACTGCTACTGGTTACCAAGCACTCCAAAACAACACCATTGGAGTCCAAAATACTGCTAATGGATATAGGGCACTCCGTGCCAACACCACTGGAATCAACAATACTGCTACTGGACAACAAGCACTCTTCTCCAACACCACTGGTGGCGGCAACACTGCTAATGGATACAGAGCACTCTTCTACAACACCACTGGCGCCAGCAACACTGCTACTGGAGTAAATGCACTCCGAGACAACACCACGTCCAGCGGCCACACTGCTACTGGAGTAAATGCACTCTATGCTAACACCACTGGAACCAGTAACACTGCTAATGGATATGCAGCACTTCGTTTCAACACCACTGGAACCAACAATACTGCTAACGGATATCAAGCACTCCGTGCCAACACCACTGGAATCTTTAACACTGCTACTGGATTCCAAGCACTCTATGCCAACACCACTGGAGTCAACAATACTGCTACTGGATCTAATGCACTCTTCTCCAACACTACTGGAACCCAAAACACTGCTAATGGATATAGAGCACTTCTTTCTAACACCACCGGTAACTTCAACAGTGCTTATGGACATCAAGCACTCACAAACAACACCACTGGAGTCAACAATACTGCTACTGGAACAGGTGCTCTTCAATCCAACACCATTGGAGGCAGTAACACTGCTAATGGAGTAAGTGCTCTTCAATCAAACACCACTGGAAGCTACAACACTGCTAATGGAGTAAATGCACTCTATAGCAACACCACTGGAACCAACAACACTGCTACTGGATTCCAAGCACTATACTCCAACACCACTGGAATCCAAAACACTGCTACTGGATTTGATTCTCTCAGAGCCAACACCACTGGATCCAATAATACTGCTAATGGATATAGAGCACTCTACTCCAACACCACTGGAACCAACAACACTGCTACTGGATTCCAATCCCTCGCCTCCAACACCACTGGAATCAACAATACTGCTACTGGATACAGGGCACTTTTTTCCAACACCACTGGAATCTACAACACTGCTAATGGATATGCAGCACTCAATGCCAACACCACTGGAATCAACAATACTGCTACTGGATATAATGCCCTCGTCTCCAACACCACTGGGTCCAACAACACTGCTAATGGATATCGAGCACTCACAAACAACACCACTGGAACCAACAACACTGCTACTGGATATCAAGCACTCTCCTCTAACACCACTGGATCCAACAACACTGCTAATGGATATAGAACACTCTTCTCCAACACCACTGGAACCAACAATACTGCTACTGGATATGCAGCACTCTATGGCAACACTATTGGAAGTGCCAACAATGCTAATGGATATAAAGCACTTCAAGCAAATACCACTGGAGCAAACAACACTGCTACTGGAACAGTGGCACTCTACTCCAATACCACTGGATCCAACAACACTGCTACTGGTTATTATGCACTCTTCTCTAATACCACTGGAACTGTAAACACTGCTAATGGCATCCAATCCCTCCAAAACAACACCACTGGAATCCAAAACACTGCTACTGGTGCAGTAGCACTCTTCTCCAACACCACTGGATCCAACAACACTGCTAATGGATATTATGCACTTGCCGGTAACACCACTGGATCCAACAACACTGCTACTGGGTGGAAAGCACTTACTGCCAACACCATTGGAATCCAAAACACTGCTAATGGAGTAAATGCACTTGCTGCCAACACCACTGGAACCCAAAACACTGCTAATGGATATAGAGCACTTCTTTCTAACACCACCGGTAACTTCAACAGTGCTTATGGACATCAAGCACTCACAAACAACACCACTGGAACCAACAATACTGCTACTGGAACAGGTGCTCTTCAATCCAACACCACTGGAATCCAAAACACTGCTAATGGAGTTCAAGCACTCCTCTCCAACACCACTGGAATCTATAATACTGCTAATGGTTATAGAGCACTCGTCTCCAACACCACTGGCGGCAACAACACTGCTACTGGAACTGCAGCACTATATTCCAACACCACTGGCG
>Ga0102901_1000636_pt1 | contig 12383 bp, 11 predicted proteins | sample Colrivmet1555A02_FD_78456 | JGI IMG/M metagenome (GOLD analysis project Ga0102901, IMG submission 78456) | Estuarine microbial communities from the Columbia River estuary - metaG 1555A-02 | ecosystem: Environmental > Aquatic > Marine > Intertidal zone > Estuary | place: USA: Columbia River... | reverse complement strand
TGTTGGCGTGGGAAACGTTGTTTCCCGACATGGGCTTCTTGCCCGTTACTTCACATACGCGTGCCATTTGGACACTCCATAAAACGTTAACAGCTTGCGCCGCACCTCGCTGAGCCAGCTGGGAGACGGGTTTGCAAGCGTTTAACCCTTGCAATGCTTTCTCTCAGTCTGCGTTGATGTCAGCGGTAAAAGTTTTCACTAGAGCCGAGAGGCGCACGCACGGGGCGTGCTAACCAGACTTTTCCAGCAAAGCCTGAAATTATAGCGTGTTTCCGGCGCAAACGTGGTAATTAAACCGCTTCTTGTTCCAAAAACCGCTGGGCATCCAAGGCCGCCATGCACCCCGTACCCGCGCTGGTAATTGCTTGCCGGTAGACGTGGTCTTGTACATCACCCGCGGCGAAGACGCCAGGTACGCTGGTCATCGTGGCCATGCCGACGGTGCCAGAACGGGTGACGATGTAGCCGTTTTCCATGTCCAGCTGGCCCTTGAAAATGTCCGTGTTCGGCTGGTGACCAATGGCAATGAAGCAACCGGCCAGGGGTAATTCAAAGGTGCTGTCGTCGGTGGTACGGCGCAGACGGATACCGTTGACGCCTTTGGCGTCGCCCAACACCTCGTCGAGCGTGCAATTGGTTTGCAGCTCGATCTTGCCTGCAGCAACCTTTTCCATCAGTTTATCGATCATGATGGCTTCCGCTTTGAAGGTGTCCCGGCGGTGTACCAGATGAACTTTAGATGCGATATTCGACAGATAAAGCGCCTCTTCTACGGCCGTATTGCCACCACCCACCACGGCGCAAACCTGTTCGCGATAAAAGAAGCCGTCGCACGTTGCGCAGCCGCTTACGCCACGCCCCATAAAGGCCTGCTCGGAGGGGAGGCCCAGATATTTCGCCGACGCACCGGTCGCCAAAATCAGCGCATCGCAGGTGTAACTGCCGCTGTCGCCGGTCAGGGTAAACGGACGCTTGCTGAAATCCACGGCATTGATGTGGTCGAAAATGATTTCTGTATTGAATCGTTTGGCGTGCGCCTCAAAGCGCTGCATCAAATCTGGACCCATGACGCCGTCAACGTCTGCAGGCCAATTGTCGACCTCTGTTGTGGTCATCAACTGGCCCCCTTGGGCGATGCCCGTGATGACGACGGGGTTGAGGTTGGCACGTGCTGCATAAATCGCAGCACTGTATCCCGCGGGCCCGGAGCCCAAAATTAAAACCTTGCAATGACGCATGAAAATATCCTAACGTGGTAAGTCGGAGCGTTTGTCTACCCGCGCCTTCGGCAAGCAGACTGCCCCAGACCAGAATTGTAGACAGTTGAGTGGGTCGACGTTGTCTCTGGGATTTCCAAAATTGGACGCGGTGCATGGGGTAAGCTTGCGCTTTACGGGGCATTTTCCGTCACAATTAAATCAATGACTTATTCGATCAATACGCTTAAAAACGGCGAGAAAAGCGAGCCCTCTAGTTCGGCGTCGTTTCGGTTCACCCAAGAGGTATCGCTGTTGCTAACAGCCGTGTTATTGGGCTTTTGGATCATCGCATTACTCACGCACCATGTCACCGATGGTGCTTGGTCGACCTCAGGTGTGGATGCCACTGTGGCGAACTGGATGGGGCGAGTGGGCGCTTGGGTGGCTGACATCACGTACTTTTTGATGGGTTTCTCCGCGTGGTGGTTGGTGCTCGGCGCGATTAATTTGTGGCGTATTGGTCTGCTGCGCTGGATGCGTCCCGAGTTGGCTGCACCCGTGGTCAAGTCCGGACGCGGCAAATCGGCTGTGGCGCCCGCACCCGAATCCGTGTGGGCCGCCTTGCGTCGGCAACTGCGGGGCGTTGGCCGGGTGCTGGCTTGGTTTGGTCTGCTGGCGTCCAGCGCAACGCTCGAATGGACACGCTTGCACTCACTGGATGTGTATCTACCCGGGCAGGCTGGGGGCGTGTTGGGCGAGACGATTGGGTATTTCGCACAAACCTGGGTGGGCTTTACGGGCTCGGCGCTGTTGGCGTTGGTCGTGAGCGGCGCGCTCATTTCGGTCGTGTTCAAATTTTCTTGGGGTGCACTGTGTGAGCGACTGGGTGCGGTGCCGATCGAGTGGATTCGCAGTCACCGTGAGCGCCGCGAGCAGCGGGAAGACGAACGAATTGGCCTTGAAGCATCGCGTGAGCGCGAAGAGTTGGTTTTTGGCGATCTGGCCATCACGGATGACGCCGAACCGAAGCTTGACCCTTTACCCGTCGTGATCGAGCCGATTGCCCAACCCGTGGCGACCAGTGATCGGGTTTTGAAAGAAGCGCAGAAGCCCCTCTTTGACGAAATGCCGGATTCAAAACTGCCACAAGTCAGCTTGCTTGATCAGGCGGTAGTCCAGGTGGAGAGTGTGTCAACCGACGCGCTGGAGATGACCAGCCGGCTCATCGAGAAGAAATTGCGTGACTTTGGAGTCGAGGTTCGCGTGGTTGCCGCGGCGCCCGGGCCGGTAATCACGCGCTACGAAATCGAGCCTGCAACAGGGGTGAAGGGTTCACAAGTCGTCAATCTTGCGCGAGATTTGGCCCGCTCACTGAGCTTGGTCTCGATCCGGGTGATTGAAACCATCCCTGGTAAAAACTACATGGCGCTTGAATTACCGAACGCCAAGCGCCAGACCATCAAATTGAGTGAGGTGCTGGGCTCAAGCGTTTATAACGACGCGAAATCATTGCTCACGATGGGATTGGGCAAGGACATTGTGGGCAATCCGGTCGTTGCTGATTTGGCCAAAATGCCGCACTGTTTGGTGGCTGGTACCACGGGTTCGGGTAAGTCAGTGGGTATCAATGCAATGATTTTGAGCTTGCTTTACAAAGCAGACCCGCAGGACGTGCGCCTACTTCTGATCGATCCCAAAATGCTCGAAATGAGTGTTTATGAGGGCATTCCGCATTTGCTCTCGCCGGTGGTGACGGACATGCGGCAAGCCGCGCATGGTCTCAACTGGTGCGTGGCCGAAATGGAAAAGCGATACAAGCTCATGAGCAAAATGGGCGTGCGTAACTTGGCCGGTTTTAATGCCAAATTACAAGAGGCAAAAGCCCGCGGGGAGTACGTCGGTAACCCGTTTTCGCTGACGCCCGAGCAGCCAGAGCCACTAGAGGCACTGCCGCACATCGTGGTGGTGATCGATGAGTTGGCGGACCTCATGATGGTGGTGGGTAAGAAGATCGAGGAGCTGATCGCCCGGTTGGCGCAGAAGGCCCGCGCAGCCGGCATTCACTTGATCTTGGCGACACAGCGTCCCAGCGTGGATGTCATTACAGGCTTGATCAAGGCGAATATCCCCACACGTTTGTCTTTCCAAGTGAGTAGCAAAATCGACTCGCGAACCATCCTCGATCAAATGGGTGCGGAAACGCTGTTGGGTATGGGCGACATGCTTTATTTACCCAGCGGCACGGGCTTCCCGCAGCGCGTCCACGGCGCGTTCGTCAGTGACGAGGAAGTGCACCGTGTGGTGGCATTTTTGAAGACCCAGGGTGAACCGAATTACATCGACGGTGTGCTCGAGGGCGGTACCGTGGATGGCGAGGGCGGCGGGGACGCTGATGGCGGCAGCGGGGAGAAAGATCCGATGTACGACCAAGCCGTTGAGATCGTTCTCAAGAACCGAAAGGCCAGTATCTCATTGGTGCAGCGCCACCTCAAGATTGGTTACAACCGGGCGGCACGGATGTTGGAAGAAATGGAAAACGCGGGGGTCGTCAGCGCCATGGGCACCAACGGTCAGCGTGAAATTTTGGTGCCTGTACGTGAAGAATAAACTTGCGATCTGGGCGTCGCTTCGTCGACGCGTCGTGGTGCTCGGGCTCGCAGCGCTGAGTGCGGCACCCCCTGTGCTGGCCGACAACGTCGCGGATTTGCAGGCCTTGCTGCGCGCATCGCCAACTGGACAACTGTCTTTCAAGCAAACCGTTACTGCACCCATTAAGGCGGGGCAAACGCGGGCCAAGCAAACGCGCTCGACCGGGCAATTTTTGTTTGCGCGTCCGGGTAAATTTCGATTTGATTATGAGACCCCATTTCCCCAAAGCATCATTGCCGATGGGCAGTCGCTGTGGTTATGGGATCCCGACTTGAATCAAGTGACCGTGCGTAATCAAGCGCAGGCGCTCGGTAATACGCCGGCAGCCCTCATTGCGGGCAGTGGTGATCTCAACGCCTTGAATGCCGCTTACGTGGTGCGATCCATGCCCTCGGAGGCTGGCTTGAAATGGGTCGAAGCCACACCCAAGCAAGTGGATGGCACGCTGCGCGTGGTTCGGGTCGGTTTTGACGCGCAGCAGTTGCGCGCCATGGTCATGATTGATAACTTTGGCCAGACGTCTGACATGCGCTTTGATGCCTTGCAGTCGCTTGAAAAAGGCGCAGTGACGGCGGCTTTTCGCTTTGTTCCCCCTTCGGGCGCTGACGTTATTCGGCCATGAACCAGCCTGTCACCCAGGTCGCGCGGACTGCCAACCATGTGCCCCTAGCGCAGCGCCTGCGTCCTAAAACATTGGGTGATGTGATTGGGCAGGATCATCTGCTGGGTGAAGGGTTGCCCTTGCGGTTGGCTTTTGAGAGTGGTCAGCCGCACAGCTGCATTTTGTGGGGCCCTCCGGGTGTAGGCAAGACGACGCTGGCAAGTCTGATGGCGCAGGCTTTTGACGCCCAATTCATAGCGATTAGCGCGGTGCTCGGTGGTGTGAAAGACATTCGGGATGCAGTCGAAAAAGCACAGTTGGCTCAAGAGGGCCTGGACCCGCGTGCGACGATTGTGTTCGTCGACGAGGTTCACCGATTCAATAAAAGCCAGCAAGACGCTTTTTTGCCGCATGTTGAATCGGGGTTATTCACCTTCATTGGTGCAACGACGGAGAACCCCTCCTTTGAGGTGAACAGTGCGTTGCTCTCACGCTCCGCAGTTTATGTGCTGCAGGCGTTATCCACTGAGGCTCTGACCGTGCTGTTGTCTCGTGCATGCCAGGAACCTGACATGCCGCAACTCGACGAGGCGGCAGCTGCGCGTTTGGTGCGCTACGCCGATGGCGATGCGCGTCGGTTGCTCAATACCCTTGAAATCATTGCAGTCAGTGCAGCCCAACAACAGTTGTCTGAGGTGACGGACCCCTGGCTCCTGAAGTCTTTGGGCGAGACGTTGCGTCGCAGCGACAAGGGTGGCGATGTTTTTTACGACACGATCAGCGCTTTACACAAGTCGGTACGCGGCTCCGACCCCGACGCCGCCCTGTATTGGTTGGTTCGTTTGCTCGACGGTGGCGCAGATCCGCGTTACGTGGCGCGTCGTTTGATTCGAATGGCCAACGAGGATATCGGGCTTGCGGACCCCCGTGCCCTGCGTATGGCGCTTGATGCCAGCGAGGTGTACGAGCGTTTGGGTTCGCCCGAGGGGGAGTTGGCATTGGCGCAAAGTGCGGTTTATTTGGCCATGGCGCCGAAGTCAAATGCCGCCTACTTGGCCTATAAGTCGGCGGCAGCCCTGGTGAAGCGGGACGGCTCACGCCCAGTGCCCAAGCATTTGCGCAACGCACCGACGGCATTGATGAAGCAAATGGACCACGGAGCGGGATACCGGTACGCCCACGACGAGCCGGATGCCTTTGCTGCCGGGGAGACTTACCTGCCGGAGGGGTTAACCCACCAGCGGTTCTATGAGCCGGTTGAGCGCGGGCTTGAGATTAAGATCCGTGCGCGCCTGTTGCACTTGCGTGCGTTGAACGAGCAGGCGGCTCAAGCCTCGAAAAAAGGCACCTAAATCCCATTAAGCCCTACCCCTAGGGTTAATCCCCCCGGCTAGCAGGCCACGAGGTTGGTGAATGTCAGCTTAGGTTGGCTACAATCTCGCCTCTGCTGCGCAACCAATGCGCACGCACCCCTGATAGCTGCACCGTTCATGGTCGCGGTCCAATGGAGCAAACTTTCTATGGATATTTTCCTGCAACAGATCATTAATGGTCTGGTCTTAGGCAGTATGTATGCGCTTGTCGCGCTGGGTTACACCATGGTGTACGGCATTATTGGCCTCATTAATTTCGCGCATGGTGAGGTGCTCATGGTGGGCGCCATGACGAGTTGGAGTGTGATCAGCATCATGCAGGACGCCATGCCCGGCGCGCCAGGCTGGCTTTTGTTGATCTTGGCGCTTCTGATCTCCTTCGTGGTGTGTGGACTGCTCAACTTCACCATTGAGCGAGTCGCCTATCGGCCGTTGCGTAACGCGCCGCGCTTGGCGCCGCTGATCACTGCTATTGGCATGTCCTTGTTTTTACAAACCATGGCCATGATTATTTGGAAACCCAACCCCAAGCCGTTCCCAGCAGTGCTGCCGACTGAGCCCATCGCCATCGGTGGTGCGGTGATCTCTGTCACACAGATCTTCATTTTGGCCGCGACGGCGATTACCTTGGCCGCTTTGTTGTTATTGGTCAACCGCACAAAACTGGGGCGGGCCATGCGAGCGACCGCTGAAAATCCCCGGGTAGCGGGTTTGATGGGTATTCGTCCTGATACCGTGATCTCAGTGACGTTCATCATCGGTGCTGTTTTGGCCGCACTCGCTGGTGTCATGTGGGCGCTCAACTACGGAACCGTCCAGCATTTCATGGGATTCATGCCGGGTTTGAAGGCCTTCACGGCAGCGGTCTTCGGTGGCATCGGTAACTTGGCGGGTGCTGTGGTCGGCGGCCTAGCGCTCGGCCTGATTGAGGCTATTGGTGCGGGTTATCTGGGTGCCCTGACCGGCGGGATCTTGGGTAGCCAATATTCCGATATTTTTGCTTTCGTGGTGTTGATCATCGTCTTAACGCTGCGCCCCTCAGGTTTGCTGGGCGAGCGGGTCGCAGATCGCGCGTGAAGGGGAGCCTGCTATGAATTCAAAACGAAACAAATTTGCAGTTTTTCTGGCGTGCGGCATTTTGCTAATGGTTTTGCCGTTCTTGCTACAGCCATTCGGTAATTCATGGGTGCGCATCATTGACATGGTGCTGCTTTACATCATGCTGGCCCTCGGACTGAACATTGTGGTGGGCTATGCAGGCCTGCTCGATTTGGGCTATGTGGCGTTTTTCGCTGTTGGCGCTTATGTTTTTGGCCTCTTGGCATCACCACACTTACTCGCGAATTTCGCTGGCTTGGCAGCAAGCTTTCCCGACGGTGTGCACTACAACATCTGGGTCGTGCTGGCGGTCGCGGCACTCATTGCTGGTTTAGCTGGGATGTTGTTGGGTGCACCAACGCTCAAGCTCAGAGGTGACTATTTGGCGATTGTTACTCTGGGTTTCGGTGAGATTGTCCGAATCTTCCTCCTCAACTTGGATCGCCCCGTCAACATTACCAATGGCCCCAAGGGTTTGATGCGCATTGATGACGTTAATTTATTCGGTGTGGACTTTGGTCGCCCGTTGGACTTGGGCTTCATCAACGTTGAGTCGGTGTCGCTTTACTACTACCTGTTCTTGTTGATGGTGATCATGACCATCTTCATTTGCTACCGAATTGAAAATTCGCGTATTGGACGGGCTTGGATGGCCATCCGTGAGGATGAAATTGCAGCCAAGGCCATGGGCTTGAACACCCGCAATTTGAAGCTGATGGCTTTCGGGATGGGCGCCTCGTTCGGTGGCATTTCTGGGGTTTTGTTCGCCGCTTTCCAAGGGTTTGTCTCACCGGAATCTTTCTCACTGATGGAGTCCATCATGATTGTCGCGATGGTGGTTCTGGGTGGTCTGGGGCACATCCCTGGGGTCATTCTGGGTGCCATCCTGTTGGCTGGCTTGCCCGAGGTGCTACGCCATGCCGCTGGTCCGCTTACGCAGCTAACCGACGGCCGTTTAGCACCCGAAATTTTGCGCCAATTGCTGATCGCTTTGGCGATGATTGTGATCATGATTTTGCGGCCCAAAGGGTTGTGGCCCGCGCCCGAACACGGCAAGTCATTGGTAAAGAAGGACTGACAGCATGAGCGAAATTGTTCTTAAAGTTGCCGATGTTTCAAAACGATTTGGCGGTTTGCAAGCCCTTGCAGATGTTGGTATTGAAATCCACCGGGGTGAGGTTTATGGTCTGATTGGTCCGAACGGCGCTGGTAAAACCACGTTCTTTAACGTTCTCACAGGTTTGTACACACCCGATAGCGGGACGTTTGAGTTGGCGGGTAAGCCGTACACACCCAGTGCAGTCCATGAAGTGGCGAAAGCTGGTATTGCCCGTACCTTCCAGAACATCCGTTTGTTCGCCGAGATGACAGCGTTAGAAAACGTGATGGTGGGGCGTCACGTCCGCACCCACTCGGGTTTATTGGGTGCCATTTTGAAGACGAAGTCTTTCCGCAAGGAAGAGGCCGAGATCGAGGCGCGAGCCCATGAACTGTTGGCTTATGTCGGTATTGGTCACTATGCCGATTACAAGGCGCGTACCTTGAGCTATGGTGACCAACGCCGCCTCGAAATCGCGCGTGCGTTGGCAACGGACCCGCAGTTGATTGCCTTAGACGAGCCTGCGGCAGGTATGAATGCCACCGAAAAGGTGTTGCTGCGGGAGCTCATTGACCGCATTCGCAACGACAACCGAACCATCCTCTTGATTGAGCACGATGTGAAGCTGGTGATGGGGCTGTGCGACAAAGTGACGGTGTTGGATTACGGCCGCTCGATCGCACAAGGGGTACCCGCCGATGTTCAAAAGGATCCTGCGGTGATTGAGGCCTATCTGGGTGCTGGCCACTGAGGCACAACGGGACGCAACAAATGACAAAAACACTATTAAAAATCAGCGGACTGAAAGTGGCTTACGGCGGCATTCAAGCCGTGAAAGGCATCGATTTAGAGGTGCGTGAGGGTGAGTTGGTTACCTTGATTGGCTCCAACGGTGCGGGCAAAACGACCACCATGAAAGCGATCACGGGTTTATTGCCGGCTGCCGAGGGGTCTATTGAGTACCTCGGGCATTCCATCAAAGGGCAGGGCTCTTGGGACCTGGTCAAGCAGGGCTTGGCGATGGTCCCCGAGGGGCGTGGCGTCTTCACACGCATGAGCATCGTAGAGAACCTGAAAATGGGGGCGCATGTCCGGACCGATGAGAAAGAAATCGCCAAGGACATCGAACAGATGTTCGAGCTGTTTCCGCGGCTCTACGAGCGCAAGGATCAGTTATCCGGCACCATGAGTGGCGGCGAACAGCAGATGTTGGCGATGGCCCGTGCGCTGATGAGTCGGCCCCGGGTGCTGCTACTGGATGAGCCTTCAATGGGGCTCTCGCCCATCATGGTTGACAAAATCTTTGAAGTCGTGCGCGACGTCTCTGCCCGCGGTGTCACGGTGCTGTTGGTTGAGCAAAACGCGCGACTGGCATTGATGGCAGCTAACCGAGGTTATGTGATGGACTCTGGTTTGATAACCATGTCAAGCGATGCCAAAGAGATGCTGAGCGACCCGCGGGTGCGCGCAGCCTATCTCGGTGAGTAGGGATCATTGGCGGCGTAAAATAGCGGCTTTGCGCCGTTGGCGCCCCCTTGATGAATGCACGCAGGACTGCGTGCGTCCTTACTGAATCCGCCATGTCAAATTCCACCGAAGCGTCCGCATCGTCAACCCCTGCCGTCGACGAAAACCAACTCCTGGCTGAGCGACGCGACAAACTCGCTGCGTTGCGTGCGCAGGCTAAAGCCAGCGGTCAAGCGGCCTTTCCCAACGACTTCAAGCCGCAGCATCGCGCACAGGCCTTAGCCGATCAATTTGGTGATAAAACCAAAGAGGAACTCGAACCGATTGCCGCCCGTGCCAGCGTCGCGGGTCGCATGATGCTCAAGCGCGTGATGGGCAAGGCCAGTTTCGCGACTTTGCAAGACGCCTCGATGGGTAGTTCGGGCGGACGTATTCAGATTTACCTCAATAACGACAGTGTGGGCGAGGACTGTCACCAAGCCTTCAAACACTGGGATCTCGGGGACATCGTCGCTGCTGAGGGTGTTTTGTTTAAGACCCGCACTGGGGAGTTGACCATTCACGCCGACAGCGTGCGGCTGTTGACCAAGAGCTTGCGCCCGCTGCCCGACAAGTTTCACGGGGTCGCTGATCAAGAGATCAAATACCGCCAGCGTTACGTTGATTTGATCACAGACAGTGATGCCCGCGCGCGCTTTGCGGCACGCAGCCGGGCCGTCAGTAGCATGCGTGAATTCATGGTCTCCCATGACTTCTTGGAGGTAGAGACGCCGATGTTGCACCCCATCCCGGGCGGTGCGAATGCCAAGCCGTTTGTCACGCACCATAACGCGCTGGATCAAGAGATGTATCTGCGCATCGCACCAGAGCTTTATTTGAAGCGCCTGCTGGTCGGGGGATTTGAGCGGGTATTTGAAATAAATCGCAATTTCCGGAACGAGGGCATCTCGGTGCGCCACAACCCGGAATTCACGATGATGGAGTTCTATGCGGCGTATTGGAATTACCAAGACCTCATGAACTTCACCGAGTCACTGATTCGCGATGCTGCACAAAAGGCGGTTGGCTCTTTATTGTTGAGTTACGGTGGCCATGCGGTTGATTTGAGTCAGCCCTTCGCGCGCCTCACGATTCGTGAGGCGATCGCGCAACACACCGACGCCGGCGATAAGGCGGATGACGCTTAATGGCTGGCGCAGGCACTTAGGGGTTTGCGCGTGGCGCCAGACAAGATAGCGGGCAAGTCGCTGGCAGGCCTGCAGGTGATGTACTTTGAGGAGTTGGTCGAGGAAAAGCTGTGGCAGCCGACCTTCATTTGCGAGCATCCAGTCGAGATCTCTCCATTGGCGCGTGCCAGCGATGAGCGTCCGGAGGTGACCGAGCGTTTTGAGCTCTACATCACGGGCCGCGAGTTTGGTAATGGTTTTTCCGAGTTGAACGATGCGCAAGATCAAGCCGCGCGCTTCCACTCGCAGGTCGCGGCCAAAGATGGCGGCGATGATGAGGCCATGTTTTTCGACCATGATTTTGTCCGTGCCTTGGAATATGGCATGCCGCCTGCTGGTGGTTGCGGCATCGGGATCGACCGTCTGATGATGCTGCTAACTGACAGTCCCAGTATCCGAGACGTCATCTTGTTCCCCGCGCTACGTCACCAAGCCGGGTAAACGACTCAGTGGCTCAAGGGCCCCATAAGAAAACTGCTGGTAAGGGGAAGCGGGGCATCGTCCCCGTTTTGTTTTGCTCGCTCCAGGTTTTCACGGACTGACTCACCACCAGGGGCGTCATCGCCAGACCACTCGCAACCGCCAATCGTGTGCCTGGTTGTAGGGTTGCCAGCAGGGTCTGCAGTAAGGCATCGTTGCGGTAGGGTGTTTCGATGCAAATTTGAGTCTCACCCGTTTTCAAGGCGCGTGCCTCCGTGCTGCGAATGTGTGACAGCTGCTCGGCACCTTTGGGCAAGTAGCCTATGAATGCGAATTGTTGGCCATTCAATCCGCTGCCAGCCAAAGCCAACATCAATGAGACGGAGCCCCCCAGCGGTACGACGCTCAATCCCAATGCGTGCGCCGCACGAACCACCGACGAGCCAGGGTCAGCAACGGCGGGGATCCCCGCTTCACTCACCAGCCCGATGTTCTCGCCATCCAGACAGGGTTTGAGCATGGTGCGCGCCGCGTTATCGAAAGCGTCGGTGAGGTGATCCCCTTGTTTATGGGCGGCGCGGGGTATTACCTGTATACCCATCGATTGAATAGGAGTTCGAAGCGGTGTGTGCTGATTGATACGGCCCAAAAAAGCACGGGTGGATTTGGCATTTTCCGTAATCCACTGGGGCAACGTCGCCGCAACCGCAATGGTGGCCTCCGGCAGCAGGTGGGCGATTGGTGCCATAGCCTTCTCGTCGCAACCAAAGTCCAAAGGTGTGGGTACCAGGTACAGGCGCCCCGGGACGGGTTTTTCGCTGACGCGTTCAGCGGTGAAGGGGGAGGAGCGCATGGGCGACTTTCGGTTGGTTACAAATCAGGAGATATCAAGGCGTCATCAGCCCCACTTCACGTAATAACTGACAGGTCCGGATGAGCGGTAGACCGATCAGAGCGGTCGGGTCGTCGTTTCGGATGTGAGCGAGTAGGCTGATGCCCAGCCCCTCACTTTTGGCGCTGCCTGCACAGTCGAGGGGTTGCTCGGCTGCGACATACCGTTTGATTTCATCATCGCTGAGGTCACGAAATTTGACCTCGATGACCGCGAGTTCCGTTTTGGCAAATGACAGCGCTTCGCACACCACGCTGACGGCGGTATGGAACATCACCGTTTGTCCCCGCATGGCCTGCAACTGGGCGACCGCACGAGCCTCTGTTCCGGGTTTGCCGAGAGGCTGACCATGCAGGTCG
>Ga0102901_1000630_pt1 | contig 12439 bp, 8 predicted proteins | sample Colrivmet1555A02_FD_78456 | JGI IMG/M metagenome (GOLD analysis project Ga0102901, IMG submission 78456) | Estuarine microbial communities from the Columbia River estuary - metaG 1555A-02 | ecosystem: Environmental > Aquatic > Marine > Intertidal zone > Estuary | place: USA: Columbia River... | reverse complement strand
CAAGCAAATCAAGTCTTATCCTTTGTTTACAGACTCATTTTGGAATTTACAACTTCAAAATAAGCCTCAAATGGTTGTTTTTCAGCAGGGGCAAAGTTTGTTTCTATTTGATGTACAAAATGGGGTGGTCAAACAACTCATGAGTTATCAAAAAGCGCCAGCTCCAAAGCCGAATCAAACAGCTTTAGCGGAGGCCGAATTGGCTTTTTTTGAAAGTGAGCGCAAAAAACAAATACAAAGCACTTTGTTTGATGAGCCCCAAATAAAAGGCTTGCCTTTTGAACCCAATGCTGCTTTACAACTAGATCCGACTGCACGATATGTTTTGATTAAAAAAGAAGTAGAACACGATTCCAAGCGCACCGAAGTCCCGCATTTCATTGCCTCCGATGCCCATGTTTACAGCGAGCAATCAAGAGCTAAAGTTCAGAATGAAGAGCCTTCCCAGTCACTCTATTTACACGATTTGAAATCCGACACGCTCGTCGAGCTCGACTTTTCTCAACTGAGTCAGATGGGGTCTTCAGAAAGAGGTTTGTTTTTACATCCCGTTATTTTTGCAAAAACCAAACCCTTAGCGCTGATGGATATCCGCAGTGCCGACAACAAAGACCGCTGGATTGTCGCCATCAATTTACAAACGCAAAGCATTCAAGAACTTGAGCACCAACACGACAGCGCCTGGATTGGTGGCCCAGGTATTTCTTCTTGGAATATGGAGACGGGCACGCTTGGTTGGCTCAAAGATGCTGCAGTCATTTATTTTCAGTCGGAGCAAAGTGGATTTTCCCACTTGTATTCGATGGATATATCGACCAAATCAAAAATGGCCCTAACATCAGGTAGTTATGAAGTTCACGACGTGCAGTTAACTAAGGATAGTACGGCTTTTTACCTGAGCACCAATATGCTGCATCCCGGGACGCGCAATTATTATAAATTAGATTTAAAGACGTTCCAACTCAAACCCTTGCTATCCGAACAGGGCTCTTATGAAGTACAGCTTTCGCCAGATGAGAAGCAATTGGCCTATCGTTTCAGTACGAGTACCCAACCTTGGGAACTTTTTACTTGTTCGGTAAAGCTGCTGAAAGCCCCCATTCAACTTACCCATTCAACAACTGAGGCCTTTCGTGCCTACAATTGGCAAAAACCCGAGGTCTTGAGTTTCAAAGCCTCTGATGGCGTTTCCGTATTTGCCCGACTTTATGAACCCAAAAGCGCAGTAAAGAACGGTGCGGCTGTCTTATTTGTACACGGCGCTGGTTATTTGCAAAATGCACATCATTACTGGAGTCATTACCATCGAGAATACATGTTTCATCAAATGCTCCTAGAGAAGGGCTACACCGTACTCGACGTCGATTACCGTGCCAGTGAGGGCTATGGCCGCGACTACCGCACTGCTATTTATCGGCATATGGGTGGCCGAGATTTGGAAGATTTCAAAGATGCCAAAGATTTTCTTGTTGCTAATTATGGCATCAACCCTTCAAAAGTGGGTATTTACGGTGGTTCTTATGGCGGTTTTATCACGCTCATGGCGCTATTTACCAAACCTAATGAATTCGCTTGCGGAGCCGCTTTGAGGTCTGTTACCGATTGGGCCCACTACAATCATGAGTACACCACAAATATCTTGAACACGCCAGCCGCAGACCCAGAGGCTTATCGCCAAAGTTCACCAATCTATTTTGCAGAGGGCTTACAAGATCCATTGCTCATCTTGCACGGCATGATAGACGACAATGTGCAGTTTCAAGACGTGGTGCGGCTCAATCAACGCCTCATCGAACTCGGTAAGAAGGATTGGTGGATGGCGCTTTATCCGGTGGAGCGCCACAGCTTTGAATACAGTTCCTCATGGACCGATGAATACCGCCGTATTTTAGAATTGTTTGAAACCTATTTAAAGTAAACCTATGGCGCTCAGCACCAGATTTCTAGCAGAAAAAGAGCAAATGTTGGCTCATCTTGATGTATTGCAAGAATTGTATCCGTCCTTAACGCACGAGCAATACGACCAAGAGTTGGAGCTCATGTTGCCACATAACTATGGGCAATTAGCGGTGTTTGATGATGAACAATGCGTCGCAATCTGCGGTTTTTGGATTGGAAACAAACTCTGGATTGGTAAATATCTTGAACTTGACAATATTGTGGTTTGTGAAGCACACCGCAGCAAAGGCTTAGGGGAACTCATTTTCAAAGTACTGGAGCAAAAGGGAAAGGAAGAAAACTGCAATATGCTGGCCTTAGACTCTTACACTTCTAATTTCAAGGCGCATAAATTTTTCTACAACCAAGGGTTTGCACCAAAAGGTTTCCATTTCATTAAGTTATTAAACGAAAAAGCAGTGCGTTGAGCACTGCTTTTTGTTCATCTAATAGTTCACTTCGATTAATGACCTTTCGCTGCTAAATAACGCTCAGCATCCAAAGCAGCCATACAACCTGTTCCGGCTGCTGTAATGGCTTGGCGGTAAGTTTTGTCTGCGGCATCGCCAGCAACAAAAACCCCAGCTACGTTTGTTTTGCTTGTTCCGGGTTGGGCATATTTGATGTATCCGGTTTCATCTAAATCGATGTAGTCTTTGAAAACCTCTGTATTGGGTTGGTGACCAATTGCCACAAAAAAGCCAGTACAAGGAATCTCTGACTCTTGATTATTGGAGCGATCAATCACTCGGACACCCGTTACCAACTGACCATCTCCCAAAACCTTGAGTGTTTCTGAATTGAAACGAATATCGATATTGGGGGTGTTTTTGACGCGGTCTGCCATGATTTTGGAGGCGCGAAATTCATCGCGGCGAACCAACATGGTCACTTTCGTGCAGAGTTTAGAGAGGTAGTGCGCTTCTTCGCAGGCGGAATCGCCGGCTCCGACAATGACTACTTCTTGATTGCGATAAAAGAAGCCATCGCAAACTGCACATGCAGAAACGCCTCCACCCAATTTAAGGTAATGCTGTTCGCTTTCCAAGCCAAGGTACTTGGCAGATGCACCTGTAGAAATGATAATCGTATCGGCATGGATTTCGTGGCCGTCTTCGGTCCAGCATTTGTGAACGGGTCCGGAGAAGTCTACGCGCGTAATAAAGCCTGAACGCACGTCTGTCTCGAAGCGCTTGGCTTGCGCTTCTAATTGAAGCATCATTTCTGGGCCGGTTATGCCTTCTGGATAGCCCGGGAAGTTCTCGACTTCGTTGGTGGTAGTGAGTTGGCCTCCGGGTTGCATCCCTTGATACATCACAGGTTTCATGTCTGCTCTAGCAGCGTAAATTGCGGCGGTGTAGCCCGCAGGGCCCGAACCGATAATCAGGCAAGAAATGCGTTCAATCTGACTCATAAAAAATATTTTGAGCAAAATTAATGCTTTGTGCTGTGTTTCACTCTAACTAAAAAGACATTGTTTTAAACGATTTCTCCACAATGTAACTTTTCAACAAGATTTCCGTCTGCTGAAAATAAAATGTACTTTCGTTTTATTAAACATTTTTACTCATGACTAGAAACTTCATTTTATTTTCTTTTGTGGGCCTTTCCTTGGTGTCTTTTGCTCAAAAAAGCGAGACAGAAGGTCCTGAAAACCTCAACTGGTACCTCAAAGACCCTAAGGCCGACGGCGTCTACGGAACAGGAGCTACCAAAGCCTATGAAATGCTCAATGCAGCTGGCAAAAAATCGACAACCGTCATTGTTGCCGTCATTGACTCCGGTGTAGAAACTGATCACCCAGACTTAAAGGATGTTATTTGGGTCAACGAAGACGAAATTCCAAACAACGGTATCGACGACGATAAAAATGGCTATATCGACGACGTCAATGGCTGGTCATTTTTAGGTGGTCCTACAGAAGACATCGATCAAGAGGCGCTAGAACTTGCGCGCATGTATCGCACTGAGTCAGTATATTTCAAAGGTAAAAAAGCGGAAGACATCCCAACCTCAGAATTGGCTCGCTTTGCGACCTACGAGAAAATCAAGATGGCTTTCGAAAAAGAAATCGAAGAAAAACAAAGCTCACTTCGCAATATTCGCATGTTGTCAGATTACATGCAGCGCGTAGAACAACAAGCAGGTACTTCCTTTTCAAAAGAAACCAATGCTGCATATGTTCCAACCACTGAAACAGACAAGCGCATTCAAAACCGCATGAAACAAATTTTGGATATGTTGCCTGCCGAACAACTCAGCACTGAGCTTTCAGGTGCGATCAAATCACTAGAGGGTGCCATCGAAATGTCGAAGCGCGACGCAGATTCTATCCGTACCGCTATTGTCGGCGATAACCCAAATGACTTGAGCAGCAAAATTTATGGTTGCAACCGTTACGAAGGCCCAGATGCCATGCACGGCACACACGTGTCGGGTATCATCGCCGCAACGCGTGGCAATGGAATGGGTATTGATGGCGTTGCCGATAACGTCCGCATTATGGTCTTGCGCGCTGTGCCAGACGGAGATGAGCGAGACAAAGATGTTGCCAACGCCATTATTTACGCTGTTGATAACGGTGCAAAAGTGATCAATATGTCTTTTGGAAAATACTGGACACCAAATAAAGACTATGTTGACGCTGCCATCGAGTATGCGCGCAGCAAAGACGTTTTGCTCGTTCATGCAGCAGGTAACGACGCCAAAGACAAAGATGTAGAAGATTCTTACCCTACGCGTCGTTTGAACAACAAAACAATTGCACCTAATTGGATTGAAGTGGGGGCGAGCAGTAGTTCAAAAAGCGGCAAAGATATTCTTGCAAATTTTTCGAATTACGGAGCCACGACCGTAGATTTCTTTGCGCCAGGTGTGGATATCTACTCAACTGTCCCTGACTTTAACTACGAGAATGCCAGTGGTACTTCAATGGCATGTCCTGCAACTGCTGGTGTAGCCGCACTCATCAGAAGTTATTTTCCTGAATTGAGCGCTTCAGAAGTTCGCGAGGTTTTGATGGCTACTACCGCACCTTACAAAAAAACGGTTATCGCACCAAATGGTGAAAAAGCCAAAATGAAAGACCTCTGCATTACAGGTGGTTTTGTCAATGCGGCCAATGCTGTTGCATACCTCCTCGAGAAAAAATAAACACTCTTTTTATTGAGATAGTTGAAAGCCACATGAGTTTCATGTGGCTTTCTTTTTAATTTTGCACAAAACAAAATAGATGTCTTTTAGTCCTTGGCTCGTTGCCATTTTTGCAGTTGTGATTTTTACCATGCTCTTGATCGATTTAGGTGTGGTCAACAAAAAATCGCATCAAATCTCCAACAAGGAGGCCCTGCGTTGGACACTCATCTGGATTGGCCTGTCAATGGGCTTTAGTGCGCTTGTCTGGTGGCAAATGGGTTTTGCAAAATTTGCCGAATACCAATCTGCTTATTGGATCGAAGAAGCACTGTCTGTAGACAACATGTTTGTTTTTATTCTTGTTTTCAAGTTTTTTAAACTCGAAGGCAAGCTCCAACACCGCGTTCTATTTTGGGGCATTATCGGTGCGCTCATTTTTCGTGGTATTTTCATTTTTTCAGGAATCGGCCTGATCAAACTTACCTATCTACCTGCTTTTGAATTATTTGGCTATCAATTTAGCCTCGATCAAGGTGCGCATGCCCAACTCGGCTATTTCTTCAGGCCAAACCTGATCTTGACTATTTTTGGCGCTTTTTTAGTCTATGCGGGCATCAAGTCTTTGTTAGATTCAGAAGATGATGAAGATAAAGATTTCAACCGCAGTATGGGTGCGCGTTTGCTGCGCAAAGTTTTTCCGGTTACCAAAAACTACCACGACGACCGCTTTTTTATCAAGCGTGGGCGCAAAAACATCGCTACCAAATTGTTTTTGGTACTTATGGTGATTGAAACCACAGACCTTATTTTTGCGATTGATTCTATCCCGGCCATTTTTGCCATAGCCCCCAATGACCCACTGATCCTCTATACCTCGAATATCTTCGCCGTTTTAGGATTGCGTTCGATGTATTTCTTGTTGGCGAATTCGATACATATGTTTTCGAAGCTCAAGTACGGCTTGGCGTTCATATTGAGTTTTATTGGCCTCAAAATGCTCATTGCGCCATTTTATCATGTAGAGGCGAGTGTTTCACTTCTTATTGTATTGGGAGCTTTAATTTTGTCGGTGATAGGCTCCTTACTCACCAAAAAGTAAAGTTTTGAACCTTACACGATAAATGAAGCGCCTTCTTCGCTTTGGCTAACACCTGTGCGCAACTTCGCGAATAACTCCCGTCCAAATCTAAATTGGCTATTGTCTTTTTGTACACTTGGGCGTGCTATAACCGTTGCAGCATTTAAAACTTCAAGTACGCCGTTCTCACTATCCAAGCGCAAAAGATCACCCGTCTGAATTTTACTGATCAGACCGCCATCGTAAGCTTCAGGTGTAAGGTGAATGGCTGCAGGTACCTTTCCAGAGGCCCCTGACATTCTGCCATCGGTAACAAGTCCGACTTTAAAGCCCTTTTTTTGCAAGACCGTTAAAGTAGGAGTAAGGCTGTGTAGTTCAGGCATCCCGTTGAACTTGGGTCCTTGAAAAGGAACTACGGCAATGAAATCGCGCTCGAGCTCGCCCCTTTTAAATGCGGCAATCAGATCAGCTTGTTCGTTAAAGACAATAGCGGGTGCCTCCACAATGCGGTGTTCTTGCGCCACCGCAGCAGTTTTGATCACTGATCGGCCCAAATTACCTTGCAATAATTTGATACCGCCATCTAAAGTAAACGGATCATTTGCTGGTCGGATGATATTCAAATTCAGAGATTCGCGCGCACCTTCTTCCCAAACGAGTTGGCCATTCGCAATTTTAGGTTCTTTGGTGTAGGCGCTTAATCCTTGGCCGATGATGGTCTGTACGTCTTCGTGCAGTAAGTGCTGCTCGAGTAAAGTGCGAATGACAAAACCCATCCCGCCCGCGGCATGGAAATGATTGACATCTGCTGCGCCGTTTGGATACATGCGCGTGATGAGTGGAACAATGGCAGAGAGCTCAGACATGTCGTCCCAGTTGATGATAATGCCAGCTGCTCGTGCAATGGCAATCAAGTGAATGGTATGGTTGGTCGAGCCTCCGGTGGCCAATAAACCAATAATACCGTTCACAACTGTTTTCTCATTAAACAGATTGGCTAAACTGCGGCTCTTTCCAATTTTGACATTTTCAATGGCCACGCGAACGGCCTCGCGGTTGAGTAAATCGCGAAGTGGGGTATGGGGATTGACAAAGCTCGATCCGGGAAGGTGTAAGCCCATGATTTCCATGAGCATTTGGTTGCTGTTGGCAGTGCCATAAAAGGTACAGGTGCCAGGTGAGTGATAAGAGTCTGATTCTCCTTTGAGAAGTTCTTCTCGTCCGATTTTTCCTTCGGCATAGGCTTGTCTAATAGCCGATTTTTCTTCGTTGCTGATGCCGCTCGGCATGGGTCCGCCGGGCATGAAGACGGCTGGTAAATGACCAAAGCGCAGGGCGCTCATGAGCAAACCAGGTACAATTTTATCGCAAATACCAAGGTAAAGTGCCGCATCAAACATATTGTGCGTAAGGCCAATGGCAGACGACAGCGCAATAACATCTCTGCTGTAGAGTGAAAGTTCCATTCCTGGTTGGCCTTGCGTGACGCCATCGCACATGGCGGGAACGCCGCCTGCAACTTGCGCAACGGCTCCAAATTCATTTGCAATTTGCTTAATGGCCTTGGGGTAATCTTCGTATACCTGATGCGCAGAAAGCATATCGTTGTAGGCCGTAATGATGCCTAGGTTAGGTACGATATCAGCTGCCAGCGCACTTTTGTCATGTTGATTACACGCTGCAAAACCGTGCGCTAAATTTCCGCAGTTGAGTGTGCTGCGGTGCACACCAGCGGAATAAGCCTCGTCAATTTGCGATAAATAAGCTTGTCTAGAGGACAGACTTCGCTGTGCGATGCGCTCCGTAATTTTGGCAATTTCTGGATGTATCATGATGCTTTTGTAAAATAAGTATCGGTAAGGGCTTCTTTAAAGGCTGCTATAGGAAGATCAAGTGTTTGGCTAATCTCAAAAACAGCTCGTTTTTGTTCGCCAGTGATCATTAAAAAAAGATGCTTGCTGCGACGCAGCATCGGACCATTACACGTAATGCGCTGTTGTGGCGCTGTAGGTGCTGTGGTATTGGAAATCAGGGTGTCGTTTTGGAGATTTGCTTGTAAAGATGCCGGATCACCTGGAAAAATAGAAGCGGTGTGCCCATCGGGTCCCATACCGAGCAGGCAGACGTCGGGTTCCGTAAAAATACGGTATGCTGCTTCAATTTTTTGAAGATTTTGAGAATAGTCTGCTTCATCGATAACCATCGGGAGCAAATGAGTACTGGTTGCCTTGTTTTGAAGCAAGGTTTCACTGATTAATTTGAAATTGGAAAAAGGACTGTTAGACCCAACAAATCTTTCGTCAACAAGGCCTACCGTTACTTTTTCCCAAGGTAAATCGAGACGAGATAAAAGCGCATATACACCGCTTGGTGTTGTTCCTCCCGAAAGCAGTAGTGTCGCAGTTCCTTTGTCTTGGATGCATGCCGAAAGGGCTTTTCCAATAGCATCGGCGAGTGCTTGTTCTAATGCTGCTTTGGTCTCGAATGTCCTCATTCTCTCCAGGTTTTGGTAATCCATGATTCGTTTTCGTCGAGGATGTCGTCGCCTGGGCCCCATGTGCCAGCCTCGTAAAGAACATTTGGCATATTGGCATTTTTCCAGCTACTGGTTACAGATTCGATCCAGGTCCAGGCTGCTTGAAGCTCATCTTGACGCATGAAAAGGGTTTGGTTGCCCCGGATGACGTCTACAATGAGGCGCTCGTATGCTTCTGGGAATCGTTCTTTGAAGGAGTCTGTGTAGTCCAGTTTGAGGGCAATTGGTTTGTAGCGGTAACCGCCAGGCCCTGGTATTTTAGTCATTTGAATGAGTTCGATGCGCTCTTCGGGTTGCAGGCGGATGATGAGTTTGTTGTTGTTGAGTTTTTCTTTGGAAGGGAAGATATTGTGCTTGACTTCTCTGAAATTAATGACAATTTCGGAGTAACGCTTGATCATGCGTTTTCCGGTGCGCAGCATAAACGGAACACCCTTCCAGCGCCAGTTGTCAACGTAGGTTTTGATGGCGACGAAAGTTTCTGTTTTGGATTCGTATTTTTCGATGTCTTCCAGGTAGCTATTGACTTGAACGCCATTAGAAATCCCGCGGGTGTACTGTCCTTTAACGGTGTCTTTTTCGATGGTTTTTTTGGTGAGTGGTCGGAGTGCTTTGAGTACTTTGAGTTTCTCGTTGCGCACTTCGTCGGCCTCTAGGGCTACTGGTGGTTCCATCGCAACCAAGCACAAGAGTTGCAGCAAGTGATTTTGGATCATGTCGAGGAGCGCACCAGATTGATCGTAGTAAGAGGCGCGTTTTTCGACGCCCAAACTCTCGGCAACGGTGATCTGAACACTTTCAATGTTTTCTGCATTCCATGCGCGTTCGAATAAGTTATTGGCGAAGCGCAAGACCATTAGATTTTGAACGGTTTCTTTGCCGAGGTAGTGATCGATGCGGTAAATTTGGTGTTCCTCAAAAGCTTGCGTAATCTCGGCGTTAATGGCATTGGAAGAAGCCAAGGAATGGCCAAGAGGTTTTTCAAGTACCACTTTACTGCTCTGATTGACCAAGCCGCATGTTTTGAGGGTTTGCGTGATCGGTCCAAATGCCGATGAAGGCGTGGAGTAGTAGTAAATATTTTGTCTTTCGGGGAATTGCTCTAAAAATGCTTTGAGTTCGGTATAGGCCTCAGGGCTTGGTGTTTCTGCTTTGATCAATACCATTTTCTGAAGAAATTTCTCGATTTCTTCGCGTTTGTACTTATGGTGATCACTGACTTCTAGAAAGGGAATGAGGCGTTCCTGAAAGGATTTTATATTCGGCTCTTTGCGCGTGATGGCAATCACGTTATATGGAATATTGAGCTGTCCGTCGAGGTCGCGGTGAAAAATAGCGGGTAATATTTTGCGTATGGAGAGGTCTCCGTCGCCACCAAAGACAACAATATTGAATGGTTGGAAACGTTCTGGATTGGTATTATTTTTTGTTTGGGCTTTCATGCCGAATGAGATTAGTATGTGTCAAATTTACACTAAGTATGTATAAAAAGCAATTAAAATAATTAAATTTAACAACCTATCTTTGTTTATAACGTTTTGAAACCAATGAGAATTTATTTTTATGTGTCATGCTTTGTTTGTTCTTTCATTTTGAATGATTTACAAGCACAGACCTACGTCTTTGGTCAGCTCACAGGCTCGCCAAATATGGTCACTACCGGTTGGAATTTAAACGGAAACGCCGCTATTGGCGATACCCCCGGCGACCTCGATGCCTTCCCGAATGAACTCATCCTCACCAATGCTACTACAAGCCAGTCAGGCGGGGTCTTCTTCAACACACCCATAAATCTTGGTGTTTGCCAACAATGGACTGTAGAATTTGAATACCGTATTTGGGGAGGAAATGCGGCTGACGGTTTGGCCTTTTGTTTCATTCCTACGCCACCTACAGGTTTTGTGGTAGGAGGAGGAATTGGTATACCCGGCACTGCAAATGGCCTTAAGGTTGTCATTGATACCTATGACAATTGCAGTCAGGGAGGCACTAATCCAGAACTGCAAATTTTTAATGGCATCGGTTACAATGAATGTATTGCAGGTACTCCAAAAATTCAAAACTCAGGCGGATCATTAAACTATCTGAGAAATTCAAATTATCAAGCCGTAAAAATCATTTACAACAATGGTCTGATCACCGTTTTTGTAAATAATGCGCCACTCTTGACCGCAAACTTTCTTATTACTTATACAGGTTATATGGGATTTACTGCAGGTACAGGAGCGCTTTACGACCAACATTCGATTCGGAATGTCATCATTTATACCAATCAGGCGCAATCCAATGCCGGGCTCGATGTCACCACTTGCTCGAATGAGCCAGTAACCATTGGGGCACCGGCCAATCCAAGTCATATTTACAGTTGGTCTCCGGCAACGGGCTTGTCCTCGACTACTGCTGCCAATCCGGTGGTTACGCTGCCCAATACCACGGGTGCTCCAATTACACAAACCTATACCGTGACCACTTCTTTGGCGAGTTCACCGGGTTCTTGCCCCACCACAGATCAAATTGTGGTGACTGTTCAACCTCAATTTTCACAAACGGTCAATCAAAGTACCTGTACGGGTCAATATGCCTTTAACGGCCAAGTTCTTACACAGTCTGGTGTTTATCAAGACACCCTCAATACAGTTCATGGTTGTGATTCTATAGTGACACTCAATCTGACAATTGGCAATAGCCCCGTGGCTAATGCGGGGCAAAACCTTACCCTCTGTTCTGGAGAAATGGGGAATATTGGCATGGGTTCACAGCCTGGCCTAACCTATAGTTGGTCTCCCTCTACCAATCTGAGTGCAGCAAATATTGCAAATCCTACTGTTCAACTTAATAATATCAATACTGGATGGTCGATCGTTCAAACATACACCTTAATCGTTACCGACGCAAACAGTTCATTGGGTTGCACCACAACAGATCAGGTGGATGTGACGGTGTTGCCGAGTTATCAAATTCAAGTCGCAGACACACTCTGTAATGGCGGTCCGTTTGTGTATAATGGGCAGAGTTTTGCTCAAACAGGTATTTATATCGATTCTTCCCTCACGGCCTCAGGGTGCGACTCCATTACCACTATTAATATCAGTATTTCACAAGCACCCATTTTTAGCCTCAACGATACCTTGATTTGTTTTGGCGACCAAGCAACGCTTGTTCCGCAGAGTAACTTCAGCAACGTGACCTACGCTTGGTTGGCTCAAAACAGTAGCTCACCAACCGTAAGTCCAACGCTCAATGTAAGTCCTCAACAAGATGTCAGCTATGCGGTTACCGCAGTAGATAACTTCCTTTGTTCACACACTGAAAACATGACCATTACAGTTGCTCCATTGCCCGTCATGACACTTTCGGCCAACCAAACTACACTTTGCGCCTACGATACCCTTCAGCTTTCTGCTACGGGTGCTACATCCCTTAACTGGAGTGGACCCATTGCTTTCAATGGAAATGCAGCAAATCAACAGCTGATCAATCCGCAAACAGGAGCATATCAAGTTTTAGGCACGACTCAATATGGTTGTCAGGATAGCACTTCACTTTCCATTACGGTTAACCCGGCGCCGCAACTTGGGCTCACACCGGACCAAGGCATATGTCCTGGTTTTTCGGCTCAAATTGAGGTAACTGGGGCTTTAACTTACGCTTGGAATATCTCACAACTTACAGGCGCATCAAATGTCGTGACGCCACTTGCAACCACCACCTATGTTGTGGTTGGGGCCAATCAATTCAATTGCATAGATTCT
>Ga0102901_1000625_pt1 | contig 12509 bp, 18 predicted proteins | sample Colrivmet1555A02_FD_78456 | JGI IMG/M metagenome (GOLD analysis project Ga0102901, IMG submission 78456) | Estuarine microbial communities from the Columbia River estuary - metaG 1555A-02 | ecosystem: Environmental > Aquatic > Marine > Intertidal zone > Estuary | place: USA: Columbia River... | reverse complement strand
GGGCGCAGCAAGTCATGGATCCGTCGATAGCCAAACCTGCGGCGCACGTGTGCGATGTCCACGATGCGTTCGCACAGATCACGGGTGAGTTGATCTGGCTGTGGTGGGTTGCGATAACTATCACGGCTTAGCCCCACAAGACGGCAGGCGTGGCGCTCGGACACTTGATGATCTTGGATCATCTTGCCAATCGCCTCGCGTTTGACCTGTGGGGCTAGCGCTTTACGCCGAATACGCTCTTGAGCGCGTGAATGTCTAGGTGAGCCTCGGCCAATAGCTTCTTGAGCTTGGTGTTCTCGGACTCGAGATCTCGAAGTCTTGAAGCATCAGAGGCCTCCATGCCGCCAAACTTGGAGCGCCACTTATAGAACGTGGGCTGGCTAAAGCCGCCGCTGCGGCAAAGCTCCTTGATGGACATGCCGGCTTCGGCTTGCTTGAGGAAAGCGATGATTTGCTCATCGGTAAATCGTGTGGTCTTCATATCCGCAATTCTCCAGAATTTGCGGACTAACTGCCATTACCTTGGTACGGCTGGCTGGGGGCAGGTCATGGCAGCGAATCACTGATTCCTGCGATGGGTGTCAAAAGCCAGATACATGCGGGAGGAAGGTTGCTGACTATCCATTTCACGCGCATCCATCGGAAGCCACTTGAGACTTCAAAGGGCTGCCGAAGACCATAGGTGAACTGGATAAAGCGCGATCCAGGCGATTCGTTGAGATACTGACAAATACTCTGCACAGTCTGAATCCGAACGGTCGTCGGTAGGGATCTGAAGGGCAGGCTCGACACCACCGCAGTCACTCCATCACGGCGGTAGGTGTCCAATGCTGCTGCTGCGGTCCCTTCAACAATATTCAAAGCAGGGTACTTCCGTTTCAGCTCAGTCGCTAATCGGGATTGCAACTCGACCGCTTGAATGCTGCGGGACGGAAATAGTTTGAAGAGTTCCTGAGTTACAGCACCGGTGCCCGCGCCCAACTCAAGAATCTGGTCTGCGCCCCGTGCCATGCTGGCAAGCGCCGAAGACAGACTTTTCGAAGAAGGTGCGATCGCACCCGTGATCCGCCAGTCTGATTGGCGATCAGTCAAAGCGGCCCGCACCTTAGTTTGAAACCTCCAAAGGTTTTGAAAAGAAACTGTTGCGGAGTGGGCTTTGACATTCATCAACCCTGGCAGTGTCTTCTCCACAGAGGTGCGTTTCATTGTTTGCTTTCAGCAAGCAAAAACTGCAAGCCAAACTTTACGGCGTACCGCGCAAGACTGGTCTCTGGTGCCTGCACAGTTGAGATCGCGTTTATTGATGCCGGCTCATCGAAAATGACTCCACCTGCTGTGGCCATACCAGCGGCCATAAGTAGAGCTTGGAGCGTATTTGTATCAGTCATGTATGAGAGTTCCGGGTGAGGTTGAAGCAATGCAGGTGTAGCGCCCCCTTATTGCGAAACATCAGTTTGTTCCGCAAGGCTTAGTGCTGACTTAGGCGTCCACTATTCGCGAAGCAGATGGACGTGATGGGCTGCATCAACAGACAATGCGTCTATTTCCCAAGGGAGTTCGCACTATGTTCACTACAACGTCTTGGTTCAACTGGGCACTGATGTCCGCTGTGTTTGCCGCACTGACGGCGATTTTTGCCAAAGTTGGCATTCAGGGCGTGGACTCTGACTTGGCGACACTGGTGCGCACTGCCATCGTACTGATCGTCTTATCGACGTTTGTGGTTTTCGCTGGAAAGTGGAGTAATCCATTTGTGCTACCTGCGAAGACGTGGGTTTTCTTAGCGCTCTCGGCGCTTGCCACCGGGGCTTCATGGGTCTGTTATTTTCGTGCCCTGCAAATGGGCGAGGCTTCCAAGGTGGCGCCGGTGGACAAGCTCAGCCTGGTGCTTGTCGCCGTGTTCGCGTTTGCTTTCCTCGGTGAGCGCCCGACACCTCGCGAATGGCTGGGCATCGCGATGGTGGCGGGTGGCGTATTGGTACTGGCGTTCAAATGATCGAGACTGGACTGCCAAGCAGCTCGCCGCTTCGGCAGTCCTAGTCTGCGCACATCACGTCGTCATGCTGCGATCCAGTGAATCAATCGGCCTTTTCTGCGCCGCCGGCATCCTTCTTGATCGAAACCGTGCTGGGCGCGTAGCCTTTCGATGCGATCTGGATAGTCAGCGTTTTTACGTTCTGTGATTTATACAGAAGCGCATTCGGATTGGCGCGAAAGTGGGTGGCGTTAGCCGTTGCATTTGCATCACCTGTATCGTCTATATGCAGCACGGTTGTCGCACCCTGCGGCAGCTTGAAGCTCTCGTAATTTCGGTAGTAGCTTTCAGTCTTGCCGGTTGTTGAGTCTTTCACCGTGTAGTAGAGCTGCAGCCCTTGCAATGGTGTTGACCCTGGGTTCTTGACCGCAATTTCCACGTGGTCAGAAACCCCCTTCTTGCTGACGGGATCAAAGTTATCCTCAACTTTGGCACTCTCGATGACCGGGCCTCCAGCCTTGCCCTTTGGGGCAATGGGGTTGGCGGCTTCCAATGGTTTGGGGTCCTTCAAATCATTTATGCCGTCACCGTCGGTATCGGCATTCATGGGGTCGGTGCCCAGCAAAACCTCGGCTGAATCGGGAATGCCGTCGTGATCGGTGTCTACCCCACTGGTTGCAGCATGCGCGATGCCGGATGCTGCAAGCAGGCTCAGAATGAGACTCAAAGAGGCGGCGGTTGTCATAGTACGTAGTTTCATGGTTCAGTTCTCTTTCAAGTGGTTAACGTTCAGGGGAAAAATGGCAAGTGCTGCTAGCAGTGAGCCAAAAAGGCCCAATAGCCAAAACACGTCGCCCGAGCGGTCTTGCACTACCGTTGCCAGTGGCTGGTTGGCATAGGTGTCTTTGATACCGAGCACCGCAAAGCTCAATCGCTCAAAGTGTTTGGCAGGGGAGGATTGCTCCACGCTGTCGCGAAGGGTTTCGGAAGTCTTGAAGGACTTCATGATTTCTTTCTCCTGAGGTTTGGCAATGCTCAGCGTTCTGAATACCCCTGCACCCACTTGGTTGTCAGGGTCCAAGGTGTCGCCAATTTGCGGCGTAACCAGCACGAAGACGAGCCAAAGGCCAAAGGCCAACAGCACGGCATGTACAGAGCGGCGCATATGCAGCGCAAGCAGAAAACCTAGTGAGAAGAAAAAGCCAACATAGAGGCTCGCAGCGACGAAGGTGGCCCCGATGCGGGCGAGATCATCTGCGCTCAGCGCCACGCCTCCGATTGCCACCAGGCCCAATGCCCCCAATGCAAAGGTCAGAAACAACACGCCACTAATTGCGATGAAGTTGCCCAGACACTTGCCGACGATAAAGGTCATGTTGGACAAGGGACGTGTCAACAAAAGCGGCAAAGTATTGCGACCACGCTCGGAAGCTGCTGCTCGGTGGCCCAGCACAATGCCTAGGACGGCACCGATGATCTCGATGTATTCCACGAATCCGCGCAACAACTTCAAGGGCATAAATGCGGGTGGAGCTAGTGCATCCGGCGGCTTACCTAGAGAGAGCAGCAATTCGCGGGCACCGTTGTAGCTCACGACATCGGCCTTCAATGCAACGGCCGCTACCAGTAGCGAAACAAAACTGGCCGCGAGCATAAAGACCGTCACCATTAGCAGCAGCTTGGTCCGCCGAACATCAGCGATTTCTTTCCACGCGAGGGCGCGGATCTGTATCAGGGATTCATTCATCAGTATTGCTCCGTGTGCCGCTGAGGCGGGTCAATGCGGCCATCGTCAAGGCACCAAACGTTAGGTTGGCGATGGAAATTAAGGTGAGACCACCGGTCATCCCCAACGAGGAGGGATCAGCTGGCGCAAAGCCCAACAAGGTGGCGGCGACATCGCGATAGGCGCCAACCAATGAAAATGGTGCAAGCACGGGCCCCGTGAAGTCGAAAAACGCGCTGACCGGTGGCGCCACCATCGCCTTGATGGGGTTGAGTGCGGCCATCGGATTGATGTTGGCGCTGAGCTGGGGGAAGACAAATGTCAATACCAACCAGGCTGTCACCGGCACGAGTAGTGCCACGGATTCCGAACGGCTCCATGCGGCTGACCCCATCGCCATGAGACCAAACGCAGAGAGGAACAGCCAGGAGACGCTATAGAACTTCAAAAGTGAGAACCAATCTGCAGATGACATGGGGTTGCCAGGCATCAACACGACGGTAATGGCCGTTCCAGCTGCGGCGATCCCCAGCAATCCGGCGATGGACACCAGCAGCGCCAACATCTTGCCGCCTGCGTAGGCGGCCCGGTGCAATGGGCGACTAGCGATCAATGGGAATACACCTGAGCGCAAGTCCTCCGCGATGATCTGAAAGCCCATTACGATTGCCACCAAAGCGCCGAGCAACGAGATATAGGTGGTCATGTTGCGCAACATGGCCAATGGCGGCATATCTGCCAGAGGATTGGGCGGGACCGGTAACCCAGTGGCGCGCAACATGGGCAGCGCTTGGGTGTAGATGTGGTTCACCGTGTTAGTGGCAGACCAGCCTAGGTAAGCTGAAAGCACCACCATTGCCAAGAAAAGCAGTGCCAACCAGAGCACGGTCCGGTCTCGTAACGCAACGCGCAACGTATTCATGGCGACCACAGGAACGATTCCGGTGGTTTGCGGAGTTGTCATGGGTTGGCGCATCTCAGACCTCTGCGGCTGGCGCCAGTGATAGGTACAAGTGCTCTAAGGCCGTGTCATCTCCAAAGCGCCTCAAAACTTCGGCGATCTTGTCGTGGAACACAAGCTGACCGTGGTTGAGTACACCGATGGAAGTACAAGTCTTTGAGACCTCACTGATTAGGTGGGTGTTCATGAAAATCGTAGTGCCGCGCTCTTTATTGAGGCGGATGATCAGGTCGCGCAGCGTTTTGATTCCCAGCGGGTCCAGACCGGACGTGGGTTCGTCGAGAAACAAGATGTCGGGCCGATGGAGGATGGCCTGCGCCAAGCCGATGCGTTGGCGTTGGCCTTTGGACATGGCGCCGACACGGCGCGGTCCCAGATCCTCACACTCCAAAAATTTCAAAGTGGATCGAATTTCTTCATCGGGCTTGCGAATGCCAGATAACTGAGCCAGGAATCGAAGATTGTCGTTGGCGCTCATCGCCTCGTAGAGTCGGACGTTTTCTGGCACATACCCCAGACGGCGGCGCGCTTCGAATCCTTCAGCCACGACGTCATGTCCACAAACCAGCGCCTTGCCAGAGGTAGGCTTGAGTAATGTGGTCAAAATGTTCAGCGTGGTGGTCTTGCCTGCGCCGTTGTGCCCGAGGAAACCAAACACTTGGCCAGTGGCCACCTCCAAGTCGAGTGGCTTGAGCGCAAAGGCGCCGTCGTAGCGCATGGCAAGTTGATTGGTGAGAATGGCGGGGGTCATAAAAGTCCTTAAGGTGACGAATTGGGTTCATCATCTCGGACCAAACTTAGCCCAGCCCTAGGGACCAAGAAAATTTGCAAAAAAAGCGGTAATACCGACGGCTAGCCCGTCGAATCAGTTACCGTTCTCTCGATTTTTTAGCGTGACTTCGTCGGTGCGCTGTGCTTGCGCAGAGTTCTATTTTTCTAGAACGACGCGCGCTTTCAGGCCTTGCGGGAATTGCGAGGAGTCGCTCAATTCAATCCGCCCCTGCAGACGCTCGGCAATGGTCTTGACAATCGACAGACCCAGTCCTGAACCGGTCTGATCGGAACCGAGCACCCGGTAGAACGGATCGAGCACCCGTTCACGCTCCCCTTCGGGAATGCCGACACCACTGTCTTCTATTTCTAAAATGACATGGTTGGGTTCATCTACCACCGAGAGATCAATGCACCCGCCATCCGGGGTGTAGCGAATAGCGTTATCCACCAGATTTTTGACGATGGCAACCAAATCCAATTCATTGGCAAGTAGATGGACATCGCTCGTGATTGCAACTCCGACATCAATGTGTTTGGCTTCGGCCAACGGCATTAGGTCTTCCAGAACACGTCGGTACACCTGCTGCACTGAGATAGTTTTTGTCGGTGTTGCTTTTGCATCTTGTGCCCTCGCTAAGCTGAGCAATTGGTCAAGCAAATTGCGTCCGCGGTCAATGCCTTGACGAAGGCGTGCGAGGCGCTTTTTTGCTTCGTCAGGCATATCAACGTTGCTGAGCATTTCCGCCTGTAATGAAAGCGCTGCCATGGGTGAGCGTAGCTCATGTGATGCATCAGCTAAAAATCTCCGTTGGAGCTGCATGGAGTCAGAGACACGTTGCAGCAAACGGTTGATGGCGATCACAAAGGGCCGAATCTCGCTGGGTACATGGGCTTGCTGAATTGGATGCAACTCCTGTTCGGATCGCGCATCGATTTCGTCCGCTAGTCGGGTCACTGGTTTGAGCAACTGGCGTACTAGGTTTCCTATCAATAGCAACAAAATGGGCACCATGATCAAGATTGGCAATACGGTACGCAGCGCGCTATTGCGGGCGATTTCGTTGCGAACTGTCGTACCTTGTGAAATAGCGATGCGTCCGCCCCCCGGCAACGACCGAATGAGTACTCTGTACGATTCATCTTGAAGGTGGACAGTCTGCAACCCATCCTTCAGCGTATTGGAGAGGGGGAGAGCCGTCGAACCATTTTCTGCACCATCGCCAACGGATTGAATAATCAACCGGAGTTCAGGGTCCAACTCGGCTGATCCATCACTTGGAGGGGCATAGGTGAGTTGGTTTCCAAGAAAAGCGGCTACTTGGGTCAAAGTACCGTCTTGCAATTCATTCGCGTCTGCGTATGCAGCCACAAAGGAGAAGCTTCCTGCCCCGATAGCGACAGACAGAATCGCTATAGACAACCAGAGCGAAAGTCGAAGTTGGATCGAATCCTTCAGGCGCTCTTTGAAACCATCCATCCCATCCCCCTGACATTCTTAATGCTGTCTGCACCGAGTTTTTTGCGCAAGGCATGAATCAGGTACTCAATGGCGTTGCTCTCCACTTCTTCACCCCACCCGTAAACACGATCTTCCAAATCTGCACGCGAGAGGATCGCCCCGGGGCGGATCATCAGTGCGTTGAGTAAGGCATATTCCCGGTTGGATAAGAGCAATGCCGCCTTACCCTGGACACTCACTTCGCGCGTGGCAGGGTCAAGCGACAAAACGCCGTTGCTGAGCAGCGGTGCAGCGGTACCGCCCTTGCGACGCACGACGGCCCGAATACGCGCCAGCAACTCTGACATCTCAAACGGTTTGAGCACATAGTCGTCGGCGCCACTATCGAGCCCACGAATGCGGTCGTCCAGCCCATCCCTGGCCGTGATGATCAGCACTGGAATCGGGTTGTTCCGTTCACGAACGACCCGCACTACCTCCATGCCATCTTTGCCTGGCAAACCGAGGTCAAGCAACACCACGTCGTAGTGTTGCGTTGCCAATGTGGTTAATGCGGTTTGTCCATTCTTGACCCAATCTGCCGCAAACGACGCATCTTTCAGCGAGCCCTCAATCGCCTCTCCAATCATCGGATCGTCTTCGACCAGCAATACTCGCATTCTTTCTCCAGTTGTTTTTGCCGCATCCCACATACCAGATGCATTCCATCTGTCAAGGGAGCATTGAAGTAAGCACTCCATCCTTGAGTTTGATGTGGTGATACATGGTAGCTAAAGCATGAATTCCCGCTGACCACATGATGACATCGCCAAGAAACTTGTGTACTTCACCCCAATCCGCAAGACCGGATAAATTCGAGTTAGCGATGAAAGCCAGTTCGTTAATCCGAAACCCACCCAACAACGTTAAAGGAATGGACTCCGATCCCAAAGCCAATAGTGCAGTGAGCGGTAATGCAAAAAGTAAAGCCCAAAATACAAAATGCATCAGTCGAGATAGGAGATGCATCCATGCCGTCATCTGAAGCCTAGGGGCATCTGGACGCACTGCAACCCAGACCAAGCGTAGAAATGTGAGCGTAAATACGGCGATGCCCAAGGACTCATGCCAAATGATGTCATTTCGTGTACCAGGGTCGATACCGTCATCCAGCAATCGACCAAAGTCTTCGGGACCCAACACGAATGCTATGACAACAATGATTGCCGTAATCCAATGAAAGGCTTTACTTAATTTATCGTATTGATCTAAATTTTTTTGCTTCACGTTGTTACTCCATTTAAAAATTCCTGGCAGCTAAATATGGCGGCATATTCAATGCGCGGTTCTAGCTGCACGTTGTTTGAATAGCAAGATAGCGGTCAGCATGAAAGCAAAAAGCGCTGCTGATGCTGAATAACGACTTAGGGCCAACCCGCCTGAACTGAGCGGCTTATCCAGAAAGTCCCCCACCACGGCTCCAAGAGGCCGGGTCAAAATGAATGCTGCCCAGAAAAGCAGAGTTCGCGACACATTTGTCCAATAGTAAGCTGCAACGACCAAGGCCAAAAGCCCGCTGAACACAATGGCACCGCCGGTGTAACCCAATCCTGCCGTATCCGCAGTCCAATCGCCCAGCGCCGTCCCCAAGGTCTGGGAGAACATGATAGTTACCCAATAGAACATCTCGGCCTTCGACGAACTGACCGTGCTAACCGAAACTGAGCCTAGCGTTCGATGCCATATAAATAGTGAACCGAACAACAAAGCCATAAGCAAGGTCGCGCCACCCGCGTACCCAATACCGAGGGATCGGTCAGCATAATCAGCCAGTGTCGTGCCGACCGTGGTGGTTGCAATGATCGTTGTCCAGTAAAGGAATGGCTGAAAGGTCTTGGCCTTGATTTGCGCAAAGACCGCAGCCAGAAATACGGCTGTGAAAATAATAGTACCAATCAAGTAGCCCAAATTCATCGACATCGAAACGGCATCGCCACCTGTTTCACCGAGCGTGGTGGTCGCAATCTTGATGCTCCAAAAAACGAGAGTGACCTCTGGGACTTTGCTCAGGGCTTTTTCTGCTGAAGTATTCATATTGATTCGTTTTCTCTGGTCAGAGCTTCGCTTGTAGCGAGTCGAAAGTGCTCAATAGATCAGCCATCGCCTTTTTGCAGTCGGTTTGATTGGGGGCATCTGCACGCAGCGCACTAAGGGCGGGATCAATGGCCTTGTCGAGCCTGTGCCAGTCATCCGCTGCACGAGGCTTCAAGCCTGCCTCCGCCGAGTCCCATGCAACCTCCAAATCCTTGATCCGTGCTTTTGCTGCTGGCAGATCGCCCTTATCCACGATGGCGGAGACGTCTGCGGCGATGTTCCGAAATGCAGACAAGTCCCCCAATTTGGACGTGGCCTTTGCCTGCGGCGCGGAGGTGGTCTGACTTGTCGCTATTGAGGCAGAGCCTACTGTGCCGGTGTCGGTAGACTTTGAGCATCCAGCCGCAAGGGACAAGAGAGCGATGGCCGATAGTGCAGCAACGGGGCGGATCAGCGAATGATGATGGTGCATGTTTTTTCCTTGAGTTATTGGGTAGAGGTTATTCGGCGGCATGTGCATTCATGCGGCTGCCAACGCTGAACTGCGCAACGGCCACCAGCATGACGATCACGGTCAGGAATAGAGCACTGGTCCACATGGCACCCATGCCAAGGCCGCCATAAGTTTTAGCCTGGGTCAGCAGGTCACCGAGCGCTGCACCGAAGGGGCGAGTCAGGATGTAGCCAATCCAAAAGGTCAGTGCGGCGTTACCGCCTAAGCGGAATGCCGCATAGGTTAAAGCGATCAGCGTTCCGAACGACACCGCTCCCCAAGTGAAGCCCAGGCCAAGCGCTTCAGTCGCCAAGTCACCTGCCGCAGTACCCAATGCAAATGTGCAGAGAATGGCCGACCAGTAAAACAACTCCCTACTTCGCGTGAAAATCTCATGGATAGACAAGCTGCGTTCCACCCAAAACCAAACCGCAAAAATCCCCGCAAGCGCCACGGCAAATGCCGACGTGCTGACATACAGGCTAACGCCTAGCCCATCGGTGAGCAGGTCAGTAATCTGGGTGCCGACCACGCTGACCAGTACAACCGTCAGCCAGTAAATCCAGGGCGTGTAGCGCCGCGTGCGCAGTTGCATGAATAGGGCAACAGCCAACAGTGCGCCCATCACTGTACGAGTCATGCCTTGGCCGAAGCCTGCATTGACAGCCAGAAAGTCAGCCCCGGTTTCGCCAACCGTCGTGCACATAATCTTGATGATCCAGAAGGAGAGCGCCGCTTCTGGGACTTTATTGAGCCAGTTTGATGCGGAAGGCGTGGTCAGCGTATTCATATAGTTATTTCCTGCAAAGGCGGGTTGTTCTTGCGGCAAGTCTGACTGGCCAAACTTAGGCCAGCCATAGGCTCATCATTTGCGCACCCATCCGATTTGAATGAGTTTTCCGAAAAGGACTCGATGAACGCTGAGGGCAAGGCTGTAAGTGGCAGGCAGATATACGCGCATCTCACGAAACGCCAGCCAGGCACTCAGCCCGGCGACCAAGGCCGCACCCACCATGTCCAGCGGAAAATGAACGCCGAGATAAATGCGCGCCCAAGCAATAGGCAGTCCTAGTAATGCCAGTGCTAGGCCAGCCATACGCGGGCTGCGGTGCATCAAGAAACTAAAGGCGACGGCCCACAGGAGCGTCAGATGGTCGCTCGGAAACGAAGAATCAGCCGCATGGGGAATCAGGGTGTGCCCCAGACCGATCATGAAAGGACGTGGATGTTGCCAAACCAGTCCGATGATCTGGTTGATGAGTAAACCAGCCAGACCGGACGCGGTCGCTTCGAGCAAAACTTTGCGAGTGTGTTCGCTTCCGCGTAGCCAACCGAACCCGATGATGACCGGAAGCGCCCAAATGGCGTACTCAGCAAAAAAGGTGGCGATGGCCAGCAGCAGCGTGGTTGGGTGCTCTGGTGCATTAAGCCAGAGAAATAGTGCGTGATTGAGGTCTTTCATGCGGTCTCCGGGGCCGAATCACCCAACTCGGGCGACCCGGCCTTGTGGCATACAATCAGTCTTGTTTGTCGTGATCGTCATCGCGATCCGCTTTGTCTTCGGCGGACGAGATGACCGTACCCTTGTCGGCATCGACCTTGACATCGAAGACCTTGGCCCCGCTAACGACTTCCACGTCGTACACCCAACCCTGTTTCGAGTTTTCATACTCGGCATGTGAAGCTTTGCCGTTGGCATGCTGCTCTGCCGTGGTGACGGCCTGAGCCAGTGGGATTTTGGCCTTGGTGATGGCCATGGCATCGTTTTCCATGCCGCCTTGGGCGGCATAGGCAACGGTGCCCGCAGCGGCAATGGCTGTGGCCAAAAGAGAAAGTTTGCTGTAGCGATTCATGGTGTTTCTTCAAAAAGAACGCAGTTATTTGCGCAATGGAGAGATTACGAAATCTGACTTAGCTGGCACTGAGCCGCTCCAAATTTGTTTCGCGTGCTTTATTTTTCGTTTTCTGAGATAGCCCATAGGAAAACGGCATGCCTGCGAGTGGGGTTAGTGCCAAGTAACCCTCTTTTGTTGCACCGTCATTCACGACATAAAACTCAATATAAGTCCTGTCGCACTCAACTGAAAAGTTGTACTACGAATGACAGCTAACCGGCAGGCACTTCGTGAAGTCCAACGACTCCTGAGGGTCTGATGCGGACCTATGGCCCGATTCAGTCAACGACCGCTCTTGGCCCAAAGCAGCCCCCATAAAGACTGTCACAAACACTTTTTCCATGGCCTCGGACAGCAACCCGGCACATGCAACATGCGGAGGAATCGTGATCATCATCTTATGTAAGCCTTGCCCGTGAAATGCACCAACCCACCTTGCTGAGCAAAACGCGCAGCCAACCGGTATGAACCTATATGAAACCACTGCATATAGGCATCAAGGAGCAAGGCCATGGCTACTAACAACACCTCATCTTCGAACCCACGGGCTGAAAAAATGGGCGACGTGCTAGACGCCCTTTCCAGCGGCATAGCCAAAACCGCAGCTAACGAACCCAAGTTCGAGTCCAAACTGTTGGTTCCAGAGGTCCTAGCCGAACCTGCCCGCCAGCTACTGACCGAAATAATGCTCGCCGATCGCTGGGTGTGTTCGGTTGCACGACTTCAGCGCTGGCGCACCGTCGGCGAGGGCCCACCGTACTTGAAGATCGTGGGGAAGGTCCTGTACCGGCTCAAGGACATTGAGGCCTACGAGGAGGCCAGCCTGGTCCGAAAGGTGTTCTAGTAGCGGCCCAAGGGGCCCAGAACAGACAAGAAATGGTTCGAACGACTTGGAATCAGTTCGAAATAGTCTTGGCGGGTGGTACAGGGTTCGAAACGTTGGTACGGCCAAATAAAAAGCTTAGATTAGGTGGTACAACTGTTCCGCTGCGCCGAGCTAAATACTTGATGCGAATAACTGAAATAATCGAACCACCAACCCCTGACCAGGCAAGGATCAAGGCGCTAAGCGCCAACAAGAAACGCGCCTCAGACGCGCTAAAAGCTGAACGTGAGCGACAAAAGCGTAATAAAGCGCTCCAGACGCTACAGG